>Ga0065718_1000299_pt1 | contig 33957 bp, 41 predicted proteins | sample GBSCel77sediment_2_FD_59105 | JGI IMG/M metagenome (GOLD analysis project Ga0065718, IMG submission 59105) | Hot spring sediment microbial communities from Great Boiling Spring, Nevada - cellulolytic enrichment CS 77C v3 (version 3) | ecosystem: Environmental > Aquatic > Thermal springs > Hot...
CAGCGATCGTGATGCTCATCCAAATCTTTAATAACCAGCTTTCCCCTTGGCTTAAGTATCCTCCCCATTCCCTTTTTATGCAAACACATATTAGCGAAAACATAATCAACAGCAATCACTTTCAACCTCCTGCGAATCAGCTCTTTTTGATAAAGCCGGTTCCCGCTCCGATATCAGGCGAGCTTCCCTTCCTCTACCTCTGCCACAGAAAAAGCCTTCTCCGCGATATCCTCACCCAATAAATTGAGAGGATATTGCTACCCCTCACGCTCCCCNATATTTCTAAAGTAAGGAACTAACCCAAGGCTAGCCTCTCTACATCCCCTGCTCTCCAGCGATCACGAGTCAAAATCTGGCAGATAAAAGCTTAGAGGGGAAACCTTAAATGTGTTTCCCCTCTAAGCCAAGCTTAAATCGATCCTTTGGTAATCACTATCGACTTATTTTAACTATTGGATTACGAACGTTAAAGGTCTTACTTAGAAAGGTCCGTAGTTTACTCATCGCAGAGATGGCCACTAACACACCACCAGCTATGGTAAGGTATAGGGTAAGCCAGAATATATGCTTAACCCAACGCTCGTAAGGAATATCAGCAAATACAAGGTAATACATCATAGCGGGATAGAACATATTGGTAATTCCATCTCCAAACTGGAATGCAAGCACCGCCGTCTGTCTTGTCACACCGATAAGATCCGATAACGGTACCATTATCGGCATAGTAGCCGCAGCCTGACCACTTCCAGAACCTATGAAAAAGTTTATAATTGTGTGAATGATGAACATTCCGACAGCCGCTGTAACGCTTCCAACCCCTGCCAGAGGAGCAGAAAGTCCATGAATTATAGTGTCAAGCACCTTACCATCTTCCAATACAACCACAATCGCACGGGCGAAACCTATAATCATAGCACCGTAAGTTACGCTCGTCATCCCTTTAACGAACTCCTGGCCTATCCTGTTTATCGACAAACCGCCTATTAAACCGCCTATAATTCCAGCTCCCAAGAACAGGGCTGAAAGCTCGGTTGTATACCAGCCATATTTGATAACGCCGTATATTAACAGCACTATCGTGACGAACAGCACACCGAGCACGATCTTATGAGTTGTCGTGAACTCACTATGTGTGAAGTCAAGCTCGAGGTCCTTACGCTCAACCTCACTCTTGTAATCGTAAATAATGCTATTCTTAGGATCCCTACGCACCTTCTGCGCGTAACTGATTATAAACCAAATTCCTATCACCAAAAAGACCGCGTAACAAAGGAGCCTATAGCCAAGGCCCGAGAAGAGTGGTAACTCAGCTATACTCTGAGCAACTCCTATGGTAAATGGGTTCAAAAAGGCTCCAGCGAACCCTATCCACGCCGCTGTCCTAACAATATGGAATCCAACCACCCGATCATATCCAAGAGCCACAGCTAAAGCAACCCCAAGCGGAATGAACGGGATGGTCTCCTCCGCAAAACCGAAGGCTGCACCTAACAATGAAAACATAATCATTATGGCAATAAGCAGCGGCAAATCCCTACCTTTAAGCTTTCTCACCATAGTAATTATGGCCGCATCTAAAGCACCTGTGCCGCGAATTATCTGAATCGCTCCACCGATTATAAAAACGAAAGCTATTATACCGACAGCTCCTCTAATACCCTTCGGAATTGCCTGTAGCATCTTGAATAGCCCTACGGGTTTTTGCTCGACGTAACGAAACGAATCCGCCACTACCACGGTTTTCCCTGACTTCGGATCCTTCACGCGTTCGTATTCACCAGCTGGAAGCACCCAAGTAGCTATCGTAGCTAAGATAATAAGCATGAATATGATCACGTAATTATGTGGTTTCCTTATGAACTCTGGAAGAAACCGCATCATCTTTCCCCCTCCTTTTTCATAATATATCTATTAAGCTCTTATAGCTTCCTCTAATGCTGGAAATCCTTTTACCTCAACCTACCGAGACTTCATAGAATTTCTATAAACGTTAGCAGCCTCTATGAATTTGAGAAATAGCTTTTGGGCCACCTGATCGACAGGAAATAACTCCTCTGGATGGAACTGAACGCCGATGAAAAAGTCCTTGTCAATCGCCTCGATGCCTTCAATAACACCGTCATCGCTTAAGGCCACCACTCTAAACCCTGGTGGAGGAGACTCAACAGCCTGAACGTGAAAGCTATTGACCTTCCAGTAATCGATGCCACATATCTCATAGAATTTGCTTTTGGGGTCGATCTTTATACCATGAAAAGCTTGGGTACCTGGTCCCTTTTGCTTATGACCAGAAATTATACTTTCTCCAATGCTCCCTCCTAAAACTTCAGCAATCATCTGATAACCGCGGCAAATACCCAGGGTAGGCAAGTTTTTCCCAAATGCCTCTTTGATCAGATGCCTCTCAAACTCGTACCGCAATGGTTGTTGTACCTTTAAGGGTGGCATCTCCTCTGGCTTGAAACGCTTCGCATCACCTCCTCCTGTTAGCAAAAGCCCATCCACCAGATCTATTACCTTCTTCGCCATTTCTTGAAGGTTCGTCTCCTCAGGTACCGGTGGGACCATCATTGGAATGGCATTACTCCTTGCCACAGCAAAGATATAGTATGAGCCACAGTAAATATAACCACCGTGTTCCAAAGTATCACCCCAAGTTTCCACGCTCCACGCCGTACTTATGCCTATTACTGGCCTCATAGCCTTAAAATATACCCCCTTCGACTTAAAAATATTCGATGCTTCTAACTTCACTGATCTATAGCGGTTTCGAACCCAGCGCTTAAGCTCGCAACTTATCCTTCCAAGTAAAAATTTTAAAGAAATTACTAACTTGATTTCAACCACTCATGGATGGCCTCTAAACGCCTACAATAGCAAAATCAAAAAAAATCTACCCAAACATTTCAGTTTCTCACGATTACGCTCTCAATATGGAAATTACTATCCGAAGTGCTCGGATACGCCCATTTCAACCCCTGCAGAGGAATTCGAAACGTATCAGAGTCTAAACGAATTTCTAAAACTTAAACCTATTCCAATCCCTCATAAGTAGACCTGTAGCTGACAACGCATAACTCACGTGAAACTTTAAGCGTACCACATTAATTTGTCACGCCAGTTCACCATTTGGAAATTGTTGTCCAAAGTGTCTAAGCGCCACTAATTAAACCCCTCGTAGATGGATTAGCAACCCATTTGGACCAAGCAAAATCAAGCACTCTTAAATTTTCAAGACACCTACTCCTCGCTGATCTCCAAGGATTTCGCACCATCGGACTTCAACGAAAAAACATCACTGACACCATTTATAAAAACTCTCTTCACNCCCTGAAAATATTTCTATATCCTCTATTAAGTCAACCTAATATTGTGATAGAATTATTAAAGGAACTAAAAGAACGTTGAAGTTAATTTAATGACAGGAGGTGAAAAATATGGCAGAACAATACCATGAGCCGATAAACGAGTTAACGCCCAAGGATAGAGACTTTACTAGAGCACTAATCAGCCTAAAGGAAGAAATAGAAGCTATAATGTGGTATCAGCAGAGAGCTTCCGCTACGAACGACGAGACGATAAGGGAGGTATTGAAGCACAATCAGGAGGAAGAGATGGAGCATGCAGCCATGCTCCTTGAATGGCTTAGGAGAAATATGCCTGGGTGGGATAAAGCCTTGAGAACCTACCTTTTCACAACTGAGCCGCTTACGGAGATTGAGGCCGGTGCAGGTGGAGGATCTGAAGGCGGAGATCTGGAGATAAGAAAGGTTAAAAGGGGGTGAAGGAAGATGGATATATTAAGAAGATCGATATCCCCTCTGACTCCCAATCAGTGGAAGGAGATAGATGAAAGAGCGAAGGAAGTTTTCTCCACACAGCTTTTCGGAAGATTAGTCGTTGATGTCGTCGGCCCATTCGGTTGGGATTACGCTGCTCATCCTGCAGGTGAGGTTGAGATACTCTCGAAGGAGGGGGAAGTCGGTTATATTCGGGCTCAGGAAAGCATTACCCTTGGTTGAAGCGAAGACCTACTTCTACCTTGATCTAAAGGAGCTCGATAAGATAGAGAGAGGACACCCAGCTGTAGATCTATCAGCGTTAGAAGAGGCGGTAAGAAATATGGCCGCCTTTGAAGATGGCGCTATATTTGAAGGGTGCGAAAGATCGGGAATAAAAGGTATCTTAGCCTATAAAGATTCAAGAGAGGTTAAATCCTCCCTTAACGAGGAAGACTTCATAGAAAGCCTCTTTAAGGCTCTATCTAACTTCAAAACCCATGGTATCAATGGACCTTACACCCTAGTTATAAATATCGATAAGTGGGTTAAGCTCGTCAAGGAAAAGGACAAGGACCGTATCCGTTGTATGAAANNATAGAAGATATTCTCGAGGATGGTAAGATAATACCCACGCCGAGGATAGATGACGCGATAGTAATATCTGAAAGGGGAAAGGATTTCGAGCTGATACTGGGACAGGACCTATCTATAGGATATGAGGCTCAAGAGGGCTCCAAGGTCAAGCTCTTTATAGTTGAGACCTTTACCTTTAGGGTGATTAACCCGGAGGCTTTCGTCTACCTTAAGTTCTAAAGTTTTTAAATAAAATATAATTGAAGCAAAAAGGGGTAGGTTCGTTTCCAGCGACCTACCCCTTTTTAGGTTAATACTATTAACTAAAAGCATTGAAACTTTAGCAAATGTAAGATTACAAAGTTTTTCAATCATAAACGAATAGATTGTCCCATGTAGTGTACGGGAACACCGGTGTAAGTCCGGGGCTGCCCAGCAACCGTGATTGGGGACGAAATCCGCATAAACGCCACTGGCTCTGGTTTGAGCTGGGAAGGCGCGGAGAGTAGGATGATCCATGAGCCGGTAGACCGACTATATGGGTATTAATTCCCAACAGCTCGGGCTGGTTGGGAAGTTTTTTCTTTACTTAAAACAAAAAGGAGGAACGAAGAAATGGAACAAGATAGGACTTTGAAAGATAGCATCATCAAGCGTTTTGAATAACTTAACAAAACCTGTTGGAAGCCTTGGATATTTAGAGGAAATCGCTTTGAAGATGGGGCTTATACAAAACAAGGTAATGCCAGACCTNCCNAAAAGCAAAAGAATCTATGTTTTTTGCTTCAGACCAGTGGCGTTGTTGAACAAGGAGTTTCTGCATATCCAAAGCAAGTTACCTACCAGATGGTTTTGAACTTTCTTCATGGTGGGGCTGCTATCAACGTCTTCGGTAGACACGTAGGAGCGGATGTTTATGTGGTCGATGCTGGGGTTGATAGTGATTTTGCGTTTTCACACCCAAAGCTAATCAATGCAAAGATCGGTTATGGAACAGCTGATTTTACAAAAGGTCCCGCGATGACAAGAGAACAGGCTCTTAAATGTATCGAAACAGGAAAAAATATAGCAAGAAAAGCGATAGAGGAAGGAACAGACCTTCTCGTTGTTGGTGATATGGGAATTGGTAATACTACAACAGCAACAGCTGTTTCGGTTGCATTTGGTTTTAAGTTAGATGATATTTTAGACATCGGGACCCCAATCAACGATGAGGGCTTAAAAAGAAAGCGAATGGCTATTGAAAAAGCTATTGAAATAAACAAGCCAGATCCAAACGACCCCGTAGATGTGCTTGANAAAGTTGGTGGTTTCTGTATAGGTCAGATGGCAGGGTTTATAATCGAGGCAGCAAAAAGACGGATTCCGATCCTTGTAGATGGCTTTCCAACAACAGCAGGACTTTTAATAGCTTGGAAAATGGAACCAAGTGTAGTTGACTTTGTATTCGCAGGTCACAAATCGAAAGTGAAAGGGCATAAAGTCTTGCTTGACGCTATGGAACTTAGGCCTATCCTTGACCTTGATATGCGACTTGGCGAAGGAACCGGTGCGGCCTTGGCGATTNCCATAATCGAAGCGGCGATAAAGATGATAAGAGAGATGGCAACATTTGAAAGCGCTGGGGTGTCGAAAGGAAGTGATGCGTTCTGATACTTGTAACTGGTGGAATGAAATCAGGTAAAAGTAGATTTGCATTGAACAAAGCCTTAGGATATGCTAAACGCGCATTTTTGGCAACAGGCGTTCCGTTCGACGATGAGATGACTGAACGCATATTGAAACACAAGCAGGAAAGGGGAAAACTTTTTGATACTTATGAAGAACCTATCCACGTTTCAAATGTTTTAAAACAACTCGATGGTACTTACGATGTGATTCTTTTTGAATGCATCACCACATACCTTGGTAACCTCTATCATTACAAGGCAGAAATTGAGAAGTCGTTGAATGAATTAGTTGATACTTTAAGTCAAATGAAAAGCGAGGTTATCGTTGTTACAAATGAAGTTGGGTGGAGCATAGTACCTGAGAATAAGCTCGCAAGGGAATATATACAAACACTTGGGAAGCTAAACAACACNCTTGCAAGGATATCACAAGAAGTTTACCTTGTCGTAGCTGGAATCGGGGTGCGTATCAAGTGAAACAAGTTAAAAGATGGCATAAAAGACAGCTGCTTGGAACAACCTCATGGGTTATACCAGGAACTTATTATGAAAATGTTGATTTCATAACAAAATATTTTAAAGAGATAAATTTTATCGAGTTACTTGTTTATACGTGGGATGATGATACGCATAAACTTTTTGAAAAAGAAAAATCATACCTTCTGAAAATCGCAAAGCAAAGGGGGAATTANCTACTACCGTTCATCTTCCAACAGACGATATCTGCAACGTCGTTAAAGCTTTTGAATATCTCGAAGAAAATCTAAAGATTGCTAACTACGTGTTGCATCCATATTGTAAAATATCCGAGAGCTTATATACGGAAAAGCTGAACACACTCCTTGAGCATCCAAAGGTTGCAATCGAAAATCTCATAGAATGTATACAATTGCACAAAAGAACCGTTTTCGACATCGGGCATCACCTTCTTGGCCTGAAAGTGGACGCGGATTTCTTAAAAAAGGTCGTTGAGTTACACATCATGGGGGTTTCGAACGGAAAGGATCACGAAAAACTAAACGATCAAGCACTTCAAGAGCTCTACAATCTATTCTCAAATAAGCTTTTTGAAATTAATTACCTGTGTTTTGAAATATTCAACGAAGACGACTTAGCACAATCGCTCCAAATTTGGGAGGAATTTAAAATATTGAAAATAGGAGAAGAAGAGCGGGGTGTTTGACATGGTATTATTCAAAAACTTTCTTACTAACTTTTTGTTGTGCCTGTCCTTTATCTCAAGAATTCCCGTCCGTCTTAAAGACCTCAACGATTGGGAAGAAAGCATCAAAAGAAGTACAGTTTATTTTCCAGCAGTTGGATATATCCCAGGGATGATATATTCTTTCGGTGTTTTCCTCTTGCAGAGAGCACCGAACTTAAGGCTTCTTATTCTACCTATTTTCCTGGCTATAGGTTATTACCTGTTTGATTTATTCCACTTCGATGGGCTTTTAGATACGCTCGATGGTTTTCTAAACCAGTCTGAAAAAGAGCGCAGATTAGAGATAATGGCGAAAGGAAACGTTGGACCATTTGCCATATTTTACGGAACGCTTTATGTAGTTTTGCTCTACCAGTTGATGAACGAGCTTTACTGGAAAGATTTTTTGTTTGCTGCCGTATTTGGAAGATACGGAATGAATACATTGCTGACCTTTTCTGTGCCTGCAAAGCCAAACGGTCTTGGCGCTATGTTATTTCCATACAACAAACTCTTTACTTTCTACGCGACCATTTTCACGCTACCTTTAGCATTACTTGACCTTCAAGCGTATATAATTTCTTTTTCATTAACCTGGTTTACAGGATATATCTTTACCAAGGTCTCAGAACTAAAGATAGGTGGCGTAACAGGTGATGTAATCGGTGCGAGTTGTTTAATTACACAGATGGTAGTTCTTTTGGTGTTTTACGGATTAAAATTTACAAGGAGTTGATAAAATGTACCTCATGGTTCTTGGAGCTTGGGCAAAGGTCCTCTATTTCTTCTTTCGCCCAGGGGTTTTATTCTACCTAATGTATAACCTTTCAACTTCACATTCCCAGGCACAATCATCGAAACACAACAACGATCTGTGCTAAAATAGTATTGTAAAATTAAATTCCCCCAACTCAAATGAAAATTTAGCATATATGCTTTGAGATAGCGATAATCTATTTTTTAAAAGCCATAAAATTTGTTTGTAGATTTTCAATACTTTTAGTTAACAGTATTCTTTAGTTTAGGAGGGGGCTTTAATGAGCATCAAAGAGCTTAAAAGCGAGCTTCTTAAGATAGCTAAAGTGAGAAGCGCCATATCTTTATTGCAGTGGGATTTATCAACCTATATGCCACCTAAGGGTGCCTCTTGGAGAGCGGAGGTTCTAGGGGAGTTATCGGAATACGCTTTCTTCCTATTTACGAGTGAAAGGATGGGGAATCTCATAGAAAAAGCGCAGGAAGAAGCAAAAAGTGAGCTTGAGCTGGCTTTGGTTCGTCTGACCAGGAAGGATTATGAAAAATATAGAAAAATCCCCTTAAGGCTTTTCGTTGAGCTTCAGAAGGAGAAGGCCATTGCTGAGAAGCTATGGGAAGAGGCACGCAAAGATAATAACTTCCTAATACTTAAGGATAGTCTCAAAAAGATCGTAAAAATGGTGATAGATATAGCTGAACACATAGGTTATGAGGATAACAGGTACGACGCCCTGCTAGATGAATACGAACCGGGATTTAAAACCTCCTATCTTAAGGAGATATGCGATTATATGAAAAGGGCGCTTATACCTCTTCTGGAGAGAGTAGAATCATCCGATCTTGAGAAAGAGGGTAAAGGGAGCCTTAAAAAGGGATCCTTCCCCATAGACAAACAGAGGGAGCTCATCCAAAGGGTTATAAGCGCTTTTGGGTTTGACCTTTATGCCGGCAGGCTTGATACCTCTCCTCACCCTTTCACGGAAGTAGTAGGGCTAAACGATGTTAGGATAACCACAAGATACGATGAGGCTGACCCCTTTCAAGCCCTGCTTGCCGCAATGCATGAGTGCGGTCATGCCCTATACGACCTAAACATACCCAAGGAGTTCTTTGGTCTACCCATAGGGGATGGCGCATCCGCAGGCATGCACGAAGGGCAGGCGAGATTCTGGGAAAACATAGTAGGGAGGAGCCTCCCATTCCTCACCTTCTTAAAACCCATACTGGATTCAACTTTTCCAAGCNTAAGTGAGATGAGCGTAGTCGACATATGGAAGAAGCTTAACACCGTTAGAAGGTCCCTCATAAGAGTTAGCTCCGATGAGATCACTTACAACCTTCACATAATAGTTCGCTTTGAGCTTGAAGAGGCCATGATCAATGAGAGGTTATCTATAGAGGACTTACCTTACGCGTGGGATGAAAAGATGAACGAATATCTTGGGATAAGACCAGACAACCACAGAAATGGAGTTTTGCAGGACATCCACTGGGCATCTGGGCACTTTGGATACTTTCCCTCCTACATGCTGGGAAACATATACGCTGGGCAGATATACTGGAAGCTTAAGGAAAATTTACCAGATCTAGATAAAATGGTATCCGAGGGAAATTTTAAAGCCATACTAGAATGGTTTAAAGAGAATATATACTCTAAGGGAAAGTTTTTTGAGCCCCTGGAGATGATAAAAGCCGTGACGAGAGAAAATCTCTCCCCATCTTATCTTGTAAGGTACCTTGAGGAAAAGTTTTTAAGAAACCCAATAAAGAGGTGAGGAAGCATGAAGCTTATTATTTTGACATTTATAATCCTTCTTTTCTTAAACTTTGGGCTTAGAGGGTTAACGAAGGATACGGAGATCCCTGAGATAACTCCTGAGGAGGCTTTCACCCACTTCAACGAGAAGGGGTATATATTTTTAGATGTAAGGGAACCAGAAGAGTTCAAAGAGGAGCGGATCCCGAAGGCCATAAACCTGCCCAGGGGATTAGTTAAATCTAAGATAGGGGAGTTTTTCCCAGATAAGGAAGCTCAAACCTTTATAGTCTATTGTAGATCAGGAAGAAGATCGCTTGATGCTACGAAGACCTTACTTGAAATGGGATATAAGGCGTTAAACATGAAGGGCGGGATATTGGCCTGGAAGAAGGCGGAACTTCCAACCGAAAAATAAGACGATAGTTAAATGTATCTCTTTCTCCCACGATATCTCAAAAATATCCCAATGCCGCTAATACCCAAAACGAGGATAAGAAGCACGAGCACTGAACCGAAGGCCATGGGAATCTGCTTCTCTGGTTTTGTCCCTTCAGTCATAAGCCCGTAAATCATAAAGGGAAGAGCCATAACCTCATCAAATAGGCTTGAAGGAAGCTTACGAGTATAGAAAGTAGCTGCGGTGAACATTATGGGAGCAGTCTCACCTGCCGCTCTACCAAGGCTCAAAATGGTTCCAGTAATTATGCTTGGAAAAGCTATAGGAAGAAGGACCAACCTAATGGTTTTCCACTTACCAGCACCCAAGGCGTACGCTGCTTCCTTTAAATCCATGGGGATGGCTTTTATAGCCTCTTCGGTGACCTTAACCATTATGGGAAGAACGAGGATGCTAAGCGTTAAAATCCCTGAAAGAAGGGAAACACCGAAACCGAAAGCCTTAACGAAAAAGGCCATACCGAAAAGCCCGAAGACCACGGAAGGAATTGCTGAAAGGGTACTTACAGAAGCCCTAACCAAATGAGTAAACCAGTTATCCTTGGCGAACTCGCTCAGATATATGCCCGTGAAGACGCCCAAAGGAAAGGCGACAAGGATTGAACCCAAGGAGAGATAAAAGCTTCCTAGAAGGGCAGGATAGATTCCACCTTCGGTCATACCCCGCCTAGGGCTTTCCAATAGAAAGGATAGGGACAAAACCCTACCGCCCTCGATGGCTAAGATGAAGACCAGCGAAAAAAGAAATAAGAGAACGATAACAAGAGCTAAGCCGAGCATAATCGAAGCTATTTTATTCTCCCATATCAGTCTTTTCATTGAAAGATCATCCTTTTAGCGAACCTCTCTGCCACAAAGTTTAAGAGAACCGTTATCAAGAAAAGGATCGCCCCTATGGCAAAGAGAGCGTGGTAGTGAAGGCTTCTGAAAGGAGCTTCCCCCATCTCTGCAGCTATGGTCGCGGTCATCGTCCTCACGGGGTCAAATATGGACCTAGGAATCGAAGCTGCTCCGCCAGCGACCATTAAAACGGTCATCGTCTCGCCTATCGCCCTACCCATCCCTAAAAGTATGCTAGACAGTATTCCAGGCCAAGCAGTAGGCACAACGACGTAAACGATGGTCCTCCACTTAGTGGCTCCTAAGGCATAGGAAGCCTCTAAAAGGTCATAAGGAACTAAAGACATGGCATCTTCAGCCGTACTTGTAACAAGAGGAACGATCATGATACCTAAGACTAATGATGCGTTAAAGGCATTAAGCCCCACGGAAACCGAGAAAAGCTTAATGATAAGCGGACCCAGGATAACCATGCCGAAGAAGCCGTAAACCACTGAGGGAATGCAAGCTAAAATCTCAAGTATTGGCTTTAGAACCTCCCTGAGACTTAAAGGGGCGAAGAAGGCTAAATACGTAGCTGAAGCTAACCCGAGGGGTATACCAACTAGAAGGGCACCAAAGGTCACAACTATCGTCCCAATGACTATGGGCAGGATCCCAAACTCTGGAGGGTTGTAGGTAGGATGCCAAGATCCTCCGAGAAGGAAGTCAAGAGGGGATACCCTGAGGAAGAAGGGTATCCCCTCTTTGAAGAGCATAACCGACACACCCATTAAGGCAGCTATGGACAGAAAAGCGGAAGTCAGAATAATCGTCTTGGCCAGTTTCTCACCCATGGTCTTACTTAACCGGCACGAACCCTTGCTCTTCAACTATCTTCTGCCCTTCAGGGGATAAAACGAAGTCAATAAAGCTCTTTAATAGACCCTTGGGCTCTCCGTTGGTGTACATGTAGAGGGATCTTGCAAGCTTGTAGCTCTTGTTAATGACGGTCTCCTTGCTTGGCATGACCCCATCGATCTTAAGGGACTTAACCGAAGGTGAAAGGTAACCTAAGCCTATATAGCCTATCGCGCCTTCGGTCTGAGCAATCGTGGTAGCGACAGCGCGATTGGATGCAAGAAGCATCGCATCGTCTCTAAGCTTTTCCTTCTTGAGGACGAGCTCGTGAAAGGCTTCATAGGTACCGGAGGCACTATCCCTGGAAACAACCACTATCTTCATATCCCTACCGCCCACTTCCTTCCAATTATTGATCTTTCCACTATAGATGTTTCTAACCTGCTCGACGGTCAAGCCCTCCAAGGGATTGGAAGGGTGAACCACGATAGCAATACCGTCAAGAGCTATAACGTGAGCTACTGGATTAACCCCTCTTTCTTTTCCCTTGTTTATCTCCTCGACCTTCATAGGCCTTGAGGAGATGGCGATATCACAGGTCCCATCAAGCAAAGCCGCTATACCTACACCAGAGCCTCCACCCTTAACCGAGATATTAACATCCTTATTAATATCCATGAATCTTTCAGCACAGGCCTGAGCTATGGGGAAGACAGTGGTTGAACCTATCACCTGAATAGATTTAGAAGCAGCCCATAAACCCCCTGCAATGAGTAAAACCATAAGCGCAACCGCTAAAACCTTAACAAACCTGCTCACACTAAAACACCCCCTTAAGAGAATATCGGCTTCAATCCGATAAGGATATTACTCAAAATCCTTAAAGGGGGTTTAAAGGGGGTGTAAAGATATCTTTAAAAACAAAAAAGGTGCCCCTCCCTTTAAAGGGAGGGGCACCCTCTAATCTTTTAGGGACTACTGACGAGGTATTCCAGACTCCTTATAGATGAGATCCATCAACCTCTTACCGCAGAGCTCTTCCATCTTGGGCCATACTATCTTCCTCACGTGCTGAGCTATCTTGTTAAGCTGCTCATCGGTCAACATAACTATGGTCCAACCATATTCCTTCTGGAGCTTCTGGCGGTACTCCTCATCAACCTGCTTAGCCCTATCCCACTGAATCTTAGACTCCTCACTAGCGGCCTCTTGCAATACCTTTTGATCCTCTGGAGAGAGCTTATCCCATACTCCCTTGTTTATAACGAACCACCAGGTCTCGCAGAAGTCGTTATACTGTATCCATACCTTCTGGACATCACGGAACTGCCATCCCTGATAGGGTGGTCCACCCATCTGCCCATCAGCAACGCCCATCTGTAAGGCCGTATAGACCTCAGCGTAAGGTATTGGAGTCGGTATGTAACCTAAGGCCTCATATGTCCATTCGCAAGGCTTTATCGGCATGACGCGAACCTTCATGCCCTTCTTAACGGTGGGATCCTCAGGGCTTGGAGGCATTGCCTTAAGCGATACCCCACTCATACCGATGGGGATAACGTCTAACGCCTTGATGTTATGCTTCTCCCAGAGCTGCTGATTTACCCTATAAGCCCAACCGCCTGGGCTGTAAACCTTAACTGCATCCTCGAAGGTCGTGAATATATAAGGGAAGTAATAAGACAAATTAAGTTCCGGATCGAAGTTGGCATTAGCCTGCTGCAATGCTAACTCAATGGTTCCACGCATGACCATCTCAAAGATCTGCGTCCAATCTCCCAAAACTCCACCGGAGTAAACGTCGATCTTGATTCTGCCGTTGGTCCTCTCAAAGACCTTCCTCGCAAACTCCTTAGCGCGGATATCATAATCGCTATCTACAGGATGGATCTGAGACATTCTCCATTGATACTGAGGCTGCTGTGCTAAGCTTACACTAGCGAGAGAAACCACACTAAAGAACGCGAACAACAAGACCACTACTACACTTAAAACCTTCTTACTCCACAAACTTCCCCACCTCCCCTAGGCTATTTTACAAAGTATATTTTAGCATAAACATTTAAAGCAAAGCAAGAGCCTTAAAAGGTTTTTCTCTAGCTTTATTGAAAGATTTTCACAGCTTGAAAAATAGCTTAAGATCCGATAATCTAAGCTAAAAAGAAGGGAGGTGAGTCAATGAAAGCGAAAAAGGGAGATTTTGTCCAGATCGAGGTCAGGATACTGGAACCGGAGGAGCGAGCTCCCAACCTGCCAGAGGACACGAAGAGGGTCCCTTTCGAGATGAGAGTAAAGGGGTTCATGCTTAACGATGAGGCCTCTTTGGGGGAGGTGGTTCGCATAAGGACCTTCTCCGGTAGAGAGGTAGAGGGAAAGCTCATAGCCATTAATCCGAAGTATGAACACAACTTTGGAGAACCGGTTCCAGAGATCCTAACCATAGGTGAAGAACTAAGGGAACTTTTAGGGGGGATGTAAGATGGAAGGTAGATACTCCTTTGAAGCAGTTATGGCAAGAAGAGCGGAGATAATGAAAAAAGCGGTAGGTATAGACTACGAAAAGTTCATAATAAGAGGAATCGCCTTCGACTACGAGAAGATGATGAAAGAGGTTGGGTACTCCATAGAGGAGGTCAAAAGGATACAAAGTGAAACCTGCGTTGGGAACACCCCTTTGGTTGAGTTAAAAAATATAAATAGGCTCATAAAAAAGCTTGCTCCAAAGGGAAAGGGAGCAAGGATATTTCTTAAAGATGAAGCCGCCAACCCCTCTGGCAGCTTCAAGGATAGGCGAGCCTCCGTAAGCATATATCGCGCGGCAAGCTTAGGGTACAAGGGAGTGATAGCTGCAACGAGCGGAAATTACGGTGCGGCGGTCGCCTCACAGGCTGCAAAGAAGAACTTAAGATGCATAATAGTGCAAGAGTGTTTCGACAACGATTGGATTGGTCAGCCGGAGATATTAGAGAAAGGCAGAGCTTGCGAGGCCTACGGCGCAGAGGTAGTTCAGCTAACGGTCGGCCCTGAGCTGTTTTACTACACCTTAGTTCTACTTGAGGAAACGGGCTACTTCAACGCCTCGTTGTATACCCCCTATGCGATAGCTGGGATCGAGACCCTTGGCTATGAGATAGCTGAGCAGACGCAGAAACTCACGGGCAGATTCCCCGATGCCGTGGTTGTGACCCACGCAGGAGGAGGGTTGATCACTGGAACAGCTCGAGGATTAAAGAAGGCGGGTGCAACGGAAACCAAAGTCATAGGAGCAAGCGTGGACTTAAGAGGGCTTCACATGGCAAGCACGAAAGACTTTAACAGAAAGTACTTCACCACGGGGCATACCGGTTTCGGCATACCCTTCGCCGCTTACCCCGATAGAGCCGACGTCCCAAAGAACGCAGCCAGACCACTAAGGTACATGGACAGGTATGTTCTGGTAACNCAGGGAGAGGTCTTCTACGTCACTGAGATGCTCGCCCACCTTGAAGGACTGCAGAGAGGCCCAGCGGGAAACACCTCCTTAGCCGCCGCATTCTCCCTAGCTATGGAGATGGACGAGGACCAAATAATAGTGGTAAATGAAACAGAATATACTGGTGCGGGAAAGCTCCCATCGGCTCAGCTAACCTTCGCTAAAAAGATGGGGATGATCATAAAACGGGGAGACCCCTTGAAGGAGGATAAACCCGGAAAGGTTATAGCAATACCTGAGCACCCCTCTCAAATAAAGCACATAGAATATCCACTTGAAGAGCTTAAGAGAAGCTACCTTAAGGAGCTCATGAGGCGCGAAGGTAAAACATCTTTCGACGAGACCGAGCTAAACTTCCTCGAAGAAGATCTAAGGCTCTCTCGAGAGGAGGTTCTAAAGCTGATAGATGAGGTAAAGAAAGCCCTTCAGGCTTAAAAACCCTGAAGGGCTTTTAATCTTGCCTACCTAATACCAAGCACAAGACGCGGAAGGAACATAGATAACCATGGAACGTAGGTGGTAAGAAGTATGACAGGAACGTTACCGAAGATCATGAATATTATCGCAGGCTTTATATACTGGTCAAAGGAAACTTTACCTACGCGCCCGCCGAGGTAGAGTATAGGAGCGGTCGGAGGAGTGACGTTACCGAGCCCAAGGTTCGTTCCTAGGATCGCCGCAAAGTGAACAGGATGCACACCTATGCGAACGGCCAGGGGTAGAAGAAGGGGCGCCACAAGCAAGGTACCGCTTAAGTCATCCATAAGCATCCCTATTATTATAAGGAAAATATTTATCATGAAAAGTATAACATATTTATTATCGGATATAGAGATCAGGAAGTCAGCGATGATCATCGGGACCTTCTGCATGGTATAAATTCTACCCAGGATGGTCACGAAAAAGAGCATCAAAATTATAACGCTGCTTGTAGTTGCAGCTGTGCTTAAGGAACGGAAAAAAGTCTTAAGGTCAAGCTCCCTATGAACGAAGAAACCGACTATTATGGCGTAGGTAACCGCAACCGCAGCTGCCTCAGTAGGAGTAGTCACACCGCCGTAAATTCCACCGAGGATTATGACCGGCATGAGAAGGCTCCAAATGCTTTTCCTTGTAGCACTAGCTATTATCTTTATCTTCTCAAAGCCGGGAGCGGGAGGCTCTACTTTAACTAAGGGAAAGTTTTTCCTAACCATTATGTAGTTTATTATGGAGTATAAGGTGGCGGTTAGAACCCCCGGGATAACCGTAGAGAGGAAACAGGCGGTTATGGAAGTCTGGGTTACCCAACCGTAAAGTATCATCGGAACGCTTGGCGGAATAAGCTGACCCAAAATCGCAGCGCAGCTAACCATAGCTGTAGTGTAATACCGCGGATAGCCTCTTTCTTCGAGCTTTGGTATCATTATCGTACCAATAGCAGCTACCGCTGAGGAGGCGGTCCCAGATATGGCTCCAAAGATGGCACAGGCCCATATGGTAGCAGCCCCCAATCCCCCCCTCATTCTACCAAGCAGAGCTTCAGCAAATATAACTAACCTTTCCGCTATACCGCTTGAGCCCATGAGCATGCCCGCCATAATGAAGAAAGGTATAGAAAGCAAGGTTATCGAATTAAGAGCCTTAAAGCCGACGCTCGCCAAAAAGGAAAGATCCGGAAAGGCAACCATCGCCATATACAAGGCCGCAGCCATAAAAGCGAAGGGAACGGGAACACCTATGGATAAACCTACTATCAAAATAAGGATATCGATTACTATATGCATAAGCCTACCTCCCTCCCAAGCTATCCTTTTTCAACTTGAGGTAACTCCTCTTCCCTCTTAACAGTTATCTCCCTCTTACCTAAAAGCTGCAAGGCATAGTCCACAAGCTCCACAAAGGTGTAGAAGACCATTAAGACGGCGGATATAAGCATCGAAATTTGAGCGTAAAGAAGGGGTAATCTCAAGGAAGGCGTGTACTCTGGAAACCTTAAAGCCCAACGTATATACCCCCAGGACCATTCAAGAAAAATTATGGTCATGATAAAGGTAAACAAGGTTATGAAAAACTTGATCTTCACGAAGTTTCTAGGAGTCTTAACGATAGTGTTTAGCACATCCGCCATTATATGGCTTCTTTCGCGAGAAGCGTGCGCTGACCCGATGAAGTAAAGCCAACAAGCCACCAAAGTAGCAAGCTCCTCAACCCCCATCAACGGGTGAGCGAAAACATATCTTAAGATCACCTCTATCATGACAAGAACTGTTACCGTGATAGAAACAATAACCAGTATGGTTTGCTCAGCCTTTTCAAGAAATTTCCATATAAACAAGGCCATCCTTCCCTTACCCCCTATCTCCTAAAATTGATGCTCCTAAAGCTCCGATGCCATTATACCAAAATACCCCTTAAGGGGCAAGGAAAACTAAAGTGGAAACACCAAGGTAAATTTACTACCTTTGCCAAAATCACTCTGAACCTCAACCCTACCTCCATGAAGAGAGACCACATCTTTAACGATAGATAAACCGAGACCAGCTCCCCCTAGCTTCCTAGACCGAGACCTATCCACCACATAGAACTTATCGAATATATAAGGGATATGCTCGCGCGGTATTCCTATTCCCGTATCCTCAACCACGAATCGAACCTCCGACTCCCCTTGGAAAAGGCCGAGCCTAACTCTACCACCCTCAACGTTATACTTTATGGCGTTATCAACAAGGTTCACGAAGGCGCACTCAAGTAGAAAGCGATCGCCCTTAACGAAAACCTCATGCTTAGGGAGATCTAAATCTATAAAGATACCCCTTCGCTTGGCCTCCTCCTCAAATATGGTCTTAACGCTAAGCGTAAGCTCCCTCAAATCTACATCATCAAACTCCAGTCTCCTGCCGCCATCCATCTCCTGAAGCAGGAGAAGATCAGAAGCCACCCTCGTAAGCCTCTCAACGTTTCTCTTCACCATGGCAAGAAACCTGTTAGGATCACCACCATCCTCGATCGCCTCGATCGCCCCTTTGATCGCCGTAAGTGGTGTCTTTATCTCATGGGCCATGTTAGAAATGAGCTCCGATTCTTTCCTCCTGGAGCGTACTTCATCGGTTATATCCTTAAGGCAAAACAGGGTCTCCTCTCCCAAGGAAGAACCGCTTACCAAGAAGAACCGCTCCCCTATATTTAAAGTTAGATCGTCCACCTTCTCGCCCCTCCTAACCTCATCAATCAGGTCAAAGAAACCCTTCTCCCTTAATATCTCCCAATACCATCTCCCTTCCAAAGACTTCTCAGAGAGATCACCAAAGAGCTTGGCAAAGGCAGAGTTCGCTTTTTTTATTCTTCCAAGCCCATCCAACAACACAATCGGGTCCTTAACTGTTAAAAGCAGAGCCTCAATCTCCCTACCCCTTTTGGCGAGATCTCTGGAAAGGGCCTCTATATAAGTTGAAAGTTCATTCACTTCATAAAATAGCCTTCCAATATCATCATCACTATCGACGAAAAACTTGGCACTATGGTCTCCCGCCCTGATCCTTCTAAGGAGGTAAAGCAAGCGTTTAAGATCCTCCTCCGAACGCCTAATCAGTATATGGAGAAAGAGGGCAAAGGCGATGGCTAAAACAAGCTTAATAGAGGGGCTCTCAACCTTGATAATTAAAAGAAAAAGAAGGATGGAAACCCAAAATAGCGTTATTTTATCCTTCCATCTCAAACTTATAACCTACTCCTCTTATGGACTTTATGGCTCCCCCAAACCTCTCCCAGCTTTCTCCTCAAGCTGCTGATGTGAACATCTATGGTGCGGTCAACCACGAACTTACCACCCCAAAAGCGCTCAAGAAGCTCCTCCCTTGTAAAGACCCTTGAAGGGTTTTGAAGAAATATAACTAAAAGCTTAAACTCAACGGGAGTCAAATCAACCCTTTTACCCTCAAGGGTAACCTCCATTCTTTCCAGGTCCACTAAGAGAGAGGAGCCCAGACTTAAGACGCCTGACTTAGACCCGGCGCTCTTCGCCCTCCTTAAGAGAGCCTTAACGCGAGCGACGAGCTCTCGCACGCTGAAGGGCTTAGTCAGGTAGTCATCAGCGCCAAGCTCAAGCCCCACCACCTTATCGGTCTCCGAATCCTTAACGCTTAACATTAAAACAGGTATACCAGAGAACCTATCATTCTTCTTAAGATACCTTAATATCTCAAGACCATCGGCTCCGGGTAGAAGGATATCCAGTATCACGAGGTCAGGATAAAACCTATCCAGGCCAGAGAGAAAGCTCTCCCCATCATAAAAAGCTCTCGTGTCAAAAACCCTCCTTATTAAGGCTATGCGATATAAGCTCAACTATATCCTCCTCATCAGTCTACGATGGCTATTACCTTACTCAAGGCAGTTTAGTGCCTCCTTAGGCGAAATCTTATAGGAGTCCCTTCAAAACCAAAGGCCTCCCTAAGCCTATTTTCGAGATAAGCAAGGTAGCTCTGCTTAACGAGCTTCTCATCGTTAACAGAAAGCTCAAAAAGGGGCGGTCCCTCTCCCTTTTGAGATGCAAAATAAACTTTCAAGCGCCTACCCCTCTTGTCCGATGGTGGAGGAGATATATAGAGCGCTTCCTCCAAAACCCTATTTAGCTGAGAGGTGGGTATTCTCATCTTCCAATTGGCGTAAACCCTGTCAACGGTGGGGAATATCTCTTCAACGTTATAGCCGGTTTTAGCAGATATGAAGAGCACAGGAGCATAGTTCACAAAGTAAAACTCCTTCTGAAGAAAGCTCCTAAAAAGGGAAGGGTCGTAGCCCGGTATAAGATCCACCTTATTAACAGCTATTATTATCCCTCGCCCCTTTTCCTCTATCATACCAGCTATCCTCTTATCCTGCATGGTTGCTGGCTCCAGAGCATCGAGCACCAGTATGGCGACGTCGCTCCTTTCCAAAGCGGAAAGACACCTTAAAGTACTGTAATACTCTATATCATCCTTAACCCTTGACTTTCTCCTCAATCCAGCAGTATCGACGAAGAGGTAATCCCTTCCTCCGCGCTTAATTAGGCTGTCTACGGAATCCCGGGTCGTCCCCGGCTCTTCGCAAACCAAAGCCCTCTCCTCACCAACAAGAACGTTAAGAAGGGAAGACTTTCCCACGTTAGGCCTACCGAGTATGGCAACCTTAACTTCCGCCTGAACATCAGCGCTTTCATCGCTCTCAGGCAATAGGGATACAACCTTATCTAATAGCTCGTCAAGCTTCCTCTTGGATTCAGCCGATATGGAGATGANCTCGTCTATCCCAAGGGAGTAAAAATCGCTAACGAGACCCTCATGTTTTCCCTCATCTATCTTGTTCACAACCAGCAAGACCTTCCTACCATACTTCCTTACCACGTCTGCTACCTCTCGGTCAGATGGCAGGGGACCGGTTTTACCATCAACGACGAACAAGATCACATCCGCCTCATCAAGCGCCCTCAAAACCTGCTCCTTCACACCCTCCCATATAGGGTCCTTCTCACCAAGGACCAATCCTCCAGTATCAACTACCCAAAACCTCCTTCCAAGCCACTCCCCTATACCATATATCCTATCTCGCGTTATACCCGGCACATCCCCAACTATAGCCCTTCTCTCCCCTATTATCTTGTTGAAAAGGGTCGATTTCCCCACATTGGGTCTTCCAACTATGGCAACTATAGGCAAAGACACCTTTAGTCTACACCTCCGGTGGATCAACGATTATCTCTAACTCCTTCGAAGGCTTAATTTTACCATTTTCCAAAAGGTCACAGAGCTCCTTCTCGAGCTCCCCCTTCTTACCTTTAAGTAGCAAAGACAGAGAGATCTTCCCATCGGGTAGGACTCTTCTTATGGGCCCTAAAACCTCAATAGCTCTACCCTCTAAGGCCAACTTAAGCTCCTTAAGCTTGCTCATCAAGAAAAGCTCTCTTTTACCCTTAAGCGATACCAAAGCGAGTGAGTAAAAAGGGGGATAACGAAGCTCCTTCCTCTTGTCTAGCTCCGCTTCCAGGAACTCCTTCCATGAGTCTTCTCTAAATATCTTGAAAACGGGATGCTCAGGAACGTAAGTCTGGACGTAAAGCTCTTCCGGAGAGAAGGAGGCAAGGGAATATATCATCCTTAAGGTCTCCTCCTCGCTCCTATAGCTCGATTTGTATAGAGAAAGATCAGCAAGGGCGATACAGGCCAGCTTAACTCCGTTCATTATCTTCGGCTGAAGTACTCTTTGAGTCCCAACTATAATTAAAGCACTCTCATCAAACAGCTCAGTCTCCGCATCCCATACTGCCACGCCTGACCCCAACCTCCTCCTCAACAGGGAAGCCAAGCTCTCTATACCAGGCGAACCTAGCTTAAAGAAGTAGCCACCGCAGTTAAAACAGGTATCGGAAAAGGACCTCTCATAACCACAGTAAGGGCACTTAAGCTTCCCCTCCTCCCTATAAAGAGAAAGAGGGATATCGCAGTTTGAGCACTTCGGAATATATCCGCACTCTTCACACTTCAAGTAAGAAGCATAAGCCTTCCTATTCAATAGTATAACGCTTTTTCCCCCAAGCTTGAGATTCGCCTTTATCTTACTGAAAAAGAGACTGAGATAGAAAAGCCACCTTGGAACTTCTCTTAAGGTCGATAAGCCTATACTTAGGCTTACTTCCCGGCAACTCCTCAAGATCCCACCCCTCTTTAACGAGGTTAAAGCTTTCCGCGCTTAAAATCGCTCCACCNAGAATCACTGAGAAGCTCTCTACCCTCCGCCTTAGCAAAATTGCATCCCTCGCGTGGATGTAGGGTAGAGAAAGCCTTCTTAAGTAGCTACTACCCTCATCATCAACAATAACAAGGCCAAGATTTCTCATGGGAACAAGAGACAGGGAAAAAGTACCTATGAATAGAGCCCCACCTTCGCCTTTTGCAGCGTTCCAAGCTCTTTTCCTCTCGCTCCTCCTTATCTCGCTATACCAAAGGAAAGTGTTGTCAAAGGAGAGCTTCGATGCCCAATCCTCCATATCCTCAAGCTGAGGAACTAGGAGTATCACCTTCTCTCCCGCCGCGAGAAACTCGCCTATAACCTCCCTATAGTATGAGAGCCTCGAAAGCCTTGAACCGACGACTAAGCGGCTGAATCGCTCCCCAACGCTCTTTAGGGTTATCTCCCCGAAGGAAGGGAGGTAATCGTAAGGGAAGAGGAGCTTAAGCGTCAACCCTAGGGGATAACAATACTCCTGAGAGATAATCTGAGCTAAGGTCAACCATGTTGAAGGCAAGGGAGGAGAATCATCTATAACCTCATCTATGCTTTTGAGATCCCTCTCCTCTTCAAGCCGAGATACCTTGAGAACCCATCCCCTTGAAAACCCCCTACCTAAAGGGACCTTAACCCTAACGCCTAAATCAAGCTTCCTATAATGAGAGTAGGAGAAAAGAGAGTAAAGCGGTCGCTCAACGGCAACATCTAAGACGTATCTCATTGGCTTCCCTTAGTATCTCTTCAGCTTACCCGTTTTTTATGAAGGCGCGGTAAAAACCTAACAAAGCCAGAAGGATAAACGAAGGCGACCTCATTTTCATCCCCACCGAAGCCAACCGTCGCCTCGTTAACCACTATAAAATCAGCACCCTTCTCCTTAAGCTTCTTATAGGCGTTCGCAAATACGTCTTCGGTCTCCAAGGCGAAGCCAACGAGAACCTGCCCTATCCTCTTCATCCTCCCCAGCTCCAAGAGTATGTCCGGGTTTTTAGCAAGCTCAACGGTTAGCTCAGAGACTCCCTCCTTCTTTATCTTAGATGAGCTCTGCCTAACGGGTCTAAAGTCAGAAACCGCAGCGGATTTAACCGTAATAGAAGCGGAACCAAAGAGCTCCCTTACAACCTCAAACATATCCTGAGCAGACTCAACTTTATAGACCCTAACCGAAGGAGGGGGCGTCAGATTCACCGGTCCACTAACTAGGTCCACTTCCGCACCCATCAAGCTCGCAACATAGGCAACTGAATACCCCATCTTACCGCTTGATGGATTGGATATGAACCTTACGGGGTCTATCCACTCCCTCGTAGGTCCAGCGGTCACCAAAACCTTTAAGCCCTTGAGGATCTTGGGCTCATAAAGGGCCTTCTCAGCGAAAAAGAAAGCAACATCAGGTGATACCAAACGACCCTTTCCGCTTTCACCGCAAGCAAGGAAGCCTTCCTCAGGCTCAATTATCACAGCTTCATCCTTAAGCAGTTTAAGGTCTCTCCTCATGGAGGAACTCTCGAACATCCGCCAGTTCATGGCAGGAGCCAATATCTTAGGCCCCCTAAAAGCCATGTAAACCGTCTCAAGAAGACCATCAGCTCTACCAATCGCAACCGAAGCGATGAAGTCCGCAGATGCCGGATAAACAATGAGGAGCTCTCCCCATGACGCAAGCTCTATGTGAGGAACTCCGCCGGCNAAGTAGTCGGAAGGGGTGTAAACCTTCTCAGCGAAGGGAGAGAAGGAAAGAGGGGTCACGAAGGATAAAGCGCCATCACTCAGGACGACGCGAACGCGCNNCCCCCCATCCTGAAGGAGCCTCAGCATCTCCACACCCTTATAGGCGGAGATGCTTCCCGTGACCCCAAGTATCACATTTCTCCCTTGGAGGAAACTTTTGAAGGAAGCTCCCATTCTATCAACCCCTGATCCAAATCCCTCAACGCCCTCGATATGGGTCTAATCGGCTCAACGCTTATCGATCTTCTTAGCTGGATCGCTACCTATCATCCTCGCTCTTTTTGCAACTATCATCGTCAGAAGGTAATGGGTCTTTATCCCCGTCCTCTTCATCAGATCCTCGAGCGCTGGGTAAAACATCCGCCTCACCCCCCGAACCGTAAATCTCCTTTTTAACTATCTCTATAAGCTCAATAGAAGCCTTCTTAACATCATCGTTAACTACAGCGTAATCGTAAATATCCTTCTTCTCAAGCTCCCATTGAGCGTTCCTTAACCTAACTTCGAGCTCTTCTTCGCTTTCCGTCCCCCTCCCATGAAGCCTCCTTGAGAGCTCTTCCTGAGAAGGACGGTAAAATAAATATCAAGACCGCTTCTAGGAAAAGTCCTCTTAACCTGAAGACGCCCCCTGCACGTCTATCTCGAGGACTACGCTTTTACCCTCACCTAAGGTTTTNNTCCACGAACTTCCTCGGCGTACCGTAAAGGTTTCCGTGAACCTCAGCCCACTCAAGCAGCTCACCACTATCCCTCATCCTAGCAAACTCACTCTGAGATATGAAAAAGTAATCTACTCCGTCGACTTCCCCAAATCTAGGCTTCCTCGTCGTAACGGAAACGGAATATACAAGCTCAGGTATAGCTTTGAAGAGCTCCCTCCTTAAGGTTCCCTTACCCGCACCTGAGGGACCAGAAATAACGAAGAGCTTTCCCCTATTCCTCTTCATCCTCCTTACCCGCTTTCCTCAAGAACCCTATTGGCAACAGTCTCAGGCTGAATCGCAGAAAGTATGATATGATCGCTATCAGTTATTATAACTGCCCTCGTTCGCCTACCACATGTAGCATCGATCAGTTTCCCCTTCTCTCGAGCAGCCTCCTTCATACGCTTTATAGGAGCCGACCCTGGACTGACTATAGCTACTATCCTGTTAGCCACAACAACGTTACCAAAACCAACATTTATGAGCTTTAACCCCATAAGTGAGATCACCTCACTCTATATTTTGAACCTGCTCTCTCATCCTCTCAAGCTCGGCCTTTATCTCAACTGCGAGCTGAGAAACGAGAGCTTCACTAACCTTAGAAGACAGGGTGTTTATCTCCCTAAGCATCTCTTGAATTAGGAAGTCGAGCTTTCTTCCAACGGGGCTACCCCCCTCGATCATCTTGGAGAACTGAGCCAAATGGCTCTTAAACCTAACTATCTCCTCCGTCGCGTCCCTCTTCTCCTGTAAAAGAACAACCTCGGCCAGAAGTCTACTCTCATCTATAGGCACACCCTGAGTAAGCTCCTCAACCCTCTCCTTGAGCTTTTGAGGGATGGATTCCCTTAGCTCCGAGCACCTCCTTTCGATATCGTCGCACAAAGAAGAGATGATCTCCAACCTCCTCTTAAGATCGCGAGCGAGGACCTCTCCTTCTCTCCTCCTCATCTCCATCATCCCTTTGACCGCAAGGTCAATGGCATCCTTAACTATAGGCCAGACCCTCTCCACATCGTCGGTAACCTCCCTGACCTCGAAGAGGTCAGGGAGCCTCAGTAAAAGGTCAAGCCTTATCTCATCAAGCAGCTTTAGCTCATCCTTAAGTTCGTTAAGCATCTCATAATACCTTTTAGTCCAGCGACTTGTTAAGGACTATCTCAGGTATGTAGTCAGGAGTGTAGCGAAAGTCAACCTTAACGCTTAGACGTCCTCTGTTAACCCACTCCTTAAGGTAATCCCTTATCTTCAGCTCCAAAGCAAGCAAATTTTTAGGTAGTCTAACCGTTATATCGCAGAACCTATGGTTTAGTGAGTATATCTCCACTATGCACCTTAAACCAGCGCCTTCGCTCTCTCCCCTACCGTACCCCGTCATGCTAAGCAGTGTAGACATACCCTCGATTATAAGAACCACCTCTCCATGGCCTGGTATAGATCCTCAAGATTGTACCCCATCAAAGCGGATATATAAACCGCTTTATCTCCAAACCTATCGCCTACCCTTCTTTTCAGAGTCTCTAACTCCTCCCTACTGAGTTTGTCTATCTTATTGAAGACCATTATAGTCGGCTTATCCAAGCTCCTTAACCCCTTAAGGACCGTGTTAACCGCATCTATCTGCTCAAGAAAGTTATGGGAAGATATATCCACAATATGAAGCAACCCATCGGACTCCCTAACCTCCTCAAGGGTTGCCCTGAAAGCAGCAACGAGGTGGTGGGGAAGCTTCCTTATGAAACCAACGGTATCGGTTAAGAGGATCTCCCTCCCCGAAGGCAAGCGAACCTTCCGCGTAAGAGGGTCAAGGGTAGCGAAAAGCTTATCCTCAGCGTAAACATCCTCCCCGCTTAAGGTTCCCAAAAGGGTAGACTTACCAGCATTGGTATATCCAACTATAGATGCTTGAAAGACCTCTCTCCTCTTTCTCCTCTTCCTCTGAATATCTCTTCTGCTTCTTATCTCCTCAAGCTTCTCCCTTAACCGGGCTATCCTCTCCTTTATCCTACTTCGTTCAGCCTCTATCTCAGGCTCTCCCGGACCCCTTGTTCCAACTCCTCCACCAAGCCTCGATAGTTCCTTCCCTCTACCCCTGAGCCTCGTCAGCTCATAGGTTAGCTGAGCTAACTCCACCTGAAGCTTCGCCTCGGCGGTCTTAGCCCTTCTTGCGAAGATCTCGATTATAAGCTGAGTCCTATCTATAACCTTAACGCCTAAGGCATCCTCAAGGTTAGCCTGCTGACGAGGAGAAAGGTCATCGTTAAAGACGACGATGTCAGCCCCCAGACCTTCAATTAACCTCTTAAGCTCCTCAACCTTCCCCCTTCCAAGCAAAAAGGCAGGATCTGGGCTCCTTTTCTGCGTCAAAACCGCGATACTCTCTCCACCCCAAGTCCTGAAGAGCTCCCTTAACTCCTCTATCTGCTCCTCTATTTCAATGGGATTAGAGGAAGGAGGTATAAGGGAAACGAGTATGCCTCGCATAGCTTACTCCCTCAAGAGCCCTATTACACGCTCTCTGAGATCATTAGTGAAAATATATATGCTCTCCTTCGCCCTCTTAGAACCAAGATTTAGCCTCATAACTTCACCAACCTTAACCTTTATCTTAGTTAGCCTGGGAATCGCCTGCCCCTTGGGCATAGCCTCAAAGCTCCCCCTTACAGCCACAGGAAGCACAGGAACCCCCGTCTTAACAGCAACATAGGAGGCTCCATGCATGAACTCCTTAACCTCTCCATCCTCCGAACGAGAACCCTCTGGAAAAAGCAAAACGGCTTCTCCCCGGCTCACTAACTCCATGATCTTAGACAAAGCCCTTAGATCTCCCGTCTCCCTCTTCACGGGAAAGGCACCCAAGGAGATGATAAGGCTCCTAAGAAAGGGTATCTTAAAGAGCTCCTCCTTAGCCATATAGTAGAGCCTCCTCGGGAACATGGAACCGATGATAACGGGATCCATCTGGCTGCAATGGTTTGAGATGACTAAAAGCCCCCCCTCCTTGGGAATGTTAAATCTACCCTGAACCTCCATTGAGAATAGAACTTTAAGGAGAAAGAAAGCCAGAGCCTTTATAACGTTGTAGAACAAGCTGAACTACCTCCTCCACCACCTCATCCACGCTTTTATAGGTCGTATCTATGATCACAGCATCAGGAGCCACCTTAAGCGGAGCCACATCGCGATTAGAATCTATGTCATCGTCTTNTCTTTAAATNNTTTAAAACATCCTCCAAAGAGGCATCTTTACCTTTACTTAAAAGCTCTCTCCACCTGCGGGAAGCCCTCTCTGATAAAGAGGCCGTCAAAAACACCTTAACNTCAGCTTCGGGAAAAACGACCGTTCCCATATCCCTACCTTCAACGACNGAATTCCTGCCCTTAACGAGCNCTCTTTGCAATGGTAGAAGCTTCTCCCTAACCACGGGAATCTTAGCTACCAAAGAGACTACTCTATCAACTTCGGGATCTCTTATGGCGAGGGTAACATCCTCACCGTCAAGGAAGACCCTATCATCTCTAAACTCGATAGAGGTTCGATCTATCGCTTGAGAGACCGCAAGGGGATCATTTAGGGACACACCTTCTTTCATGAGCTTAAGGGTAAGTGCCCTATAGATGGCACCGGTATCAAGGTAAAAAAAACCAAGCTTCTTAGCTACAAGCTTGGCTACGGTCGTCTTACCGCTACCTCCAGGACCATCTATAGCTACTATCAAGGCCGCTCCTCCTCACTCAAGAGCAGAGAAGAGATCATCCTGCTTAAGGGCATCAGCTGAAGCGGACATAAGATCATCCAGGTTATCTATACCAAGGTTTTGTAAGGCAAAATCACTCAAAGGGTAAAGAAGTCCATCTGCGCCAATTCCCCAACCAAGCATTAAACATAGAGAGTTGGCAACGTGAACTATAGAGGTAAGCTTAGGGGAAACTTTCGACTCCTCAGGGGAGTGGTGATGATATATTGCGTCAACGAGCTCCGGAGGCAAATTCCACTTCTCGGCGATCCTACCACCTATATCTGTATGATCAAAGCCTAGGATCTCCCTCTCAGCTTGATTGAAGGGTACCCTCTCAACCTCGACCTTCTTAACTATCAAAGTGAAGCCAAAGCGCACGAACTGGTTTAAAACTATCTTACCTATATCGTGAAGGAGACCAGCGACGAAGGCTTGCTCTATATCCCTATGCTTAACCTTCTTGGCTATCTCACGAGAAACTATCGCCACACCCAAGGAGTGCCTCCAAAGCTCACCCCTGTCTAAAGCATACCCTTTAAGCTCACCACTCATATGCCCATGGGCGGCAGCAGCATATATAAGCGACTTTACAGTATTATAACCTAAGACCGTTATCGCTTCGCTAAGTGTAGTTATGCTCCTTGGGAAACCGTAATATGCAGAGTTAGCAAGCTTAAGGANTTTCGNTGTTAACCCTTCATCTTGAGATATTATCTTGGCCACATCTGAGGAGCTACTTTTGGGATCATCTATCGTCTTGATGGCCTTAATGACAACCGCTGGAAGAGGAGGTATCTCATCTACCTTAGCTAAAATTCGCTCCATCACAGAGCTATTTATAACCAACTCTTACTCCCTACCTAAAAAACAGCCTTATCAAGATGATTATATCACACCACCTCGATATATCATATGCATTAGCCTCTCCTTTGTGACAAACCTATACTCTCCTTCTTTAAGATTCCTAAGGCGCATCTTCCCAATAGCGACCCTTACTAACCTCTCAACTTTTATACCTAGATAATCAAACATCCTCCTTACCTCTCTCTTTCTACCCTCCCCAATCGATATTTCAACCCAACCATCGGGAAGGATCCTAACCTTGGCAGGAGAAGTTATGCCATCCTCCAAGGGTATGCCGCTTTGCAAAGCCTTAATCTCCGCCTCAGTAGGAAGCCTGCTAGCCTTAACAAGGTAGGTTTTCTTTATTAAGCCCGATGGGTGTGTCAGAAGATGCGTTAGCTCTCCATCATTCGTTATTATGAGAAGCCCTTCACTTCTTAGATCGAGCCTCCCAACGGGGTAGACCTTTTCCTTAACACTTTTGAGCAGATCTATAACAGTAGGATACCACTTATCCTCAACAGCACAGACATACCCCTGAGGCTTGTTCATGACTATGTAAACTTTTCTCTCCGGCCTTACGAGTTTACCCTCTACCCTAACCTCATCTTTTTCAGGATTAACGAAAAAGGCAAGCTCCCTAACCACCTTACCGTTAACGCTAACCTTACCGCTTAATATCAGCTCCTCAGCCTTCCTACGGGAAGCAACTCCACACTGAGCCAAAAACTTATTCAATCTAAGCTTCATATCTCTACCAGGCTATCTTCATTGCCTCCTTAACCTTCTGAATCATGACCGATGCGAACTCCCTCGCCTTCCTCGCTCCATCATGAAGCATTTCGACTATCTCCTCCCTCTTATTCTCATACTCGCTCCTTCTTATCCTGAAAGGCTCAAGCGTAGGAAGAAGGTGCTTAAGNAGAATCTTCTTGCAATCTATACAGCCTATGGATGCGGTTCTACACCCCTGAGAGACCTCCGCTATCTCCTCAGGGCTCCTATTGAAGGCCTTGTGAAGATAAAATACGGGGCAATCCTCAGGAACGCCAGGATCCGTTCTCCTCATCCTCCGAGTGTCGGTCATCATCGTTAAGACCTTCTCTTCTATTGAGGAGGGGTCCTCCGTTAAACCTATATAATTATTGTAGCTCTTGCTCATCTTACGACCATCGGTTCCCAGTATTTTGGGCACGGGAGTAAGTATCATCTCAGGTATCACGAAGACCTCTCCATAAAAGTAGTTAAACCTCCTCGCTATCTCTCGCGTAAGCTCAAGATGAGGGGCCTGATCCTCTCCAACAGGAACGTAATGAGCGTTATATATAAGTATATCTGCAGCCTGCAAAACCGGATATCCTAAAAAGGCATAGGTCGAAAGGTCCTTATTCTTTATCTCCCTCATTTGCTCCTTATAGGTGGGGTTCCTCTCCAACCAAGACACCGGAGTTATCATGGATAGCGCGAGGTGAAGTTCTGCATGCTCCGGAACCTCAGACTGAATGAAAACCACGCTCTTATTAAAATCTATACCAACAGCATACCAATCTAACGCCATTTCAACTATATATTCCTTCAGCATAGATGGATCCGCATACTCGGACATCATGGCATGCCAATCAACTATACAATAATAGCACCTATACTTGTCCTGAAAATCGACCCAATTCTGGAGAGCCCCCACAAGGTGCCCTAAATGGAGCTTCCCCGTAGGGCGCATTCCGCTTAAAACCCTCTTCAAGATAGGCACCTCCCTTTAAAGTCTAACTTTAGCCATCCTATAAAGCTTAAGAGCCATATTGGCCAGAGAATCAGCCTCCTTNTTCATCCTTCTCGGAAGATGACTTATGGAGAAGCTATCAAAGGACTCCAAAAGCTCCTTAGCCTCCCTAAAAAGCCCTTGGAGCTTCTGACTCCTAACGATATAGACCCCNATTATCTGCTTATATATGAGCTCACTATCAACGAAAATTTCAACTTCCTTTGCCCCCTTTTCCTTAGCTATCCTTAAAGCGCACACCAAAGCCAGGTACTCAGCTACGTTATTGGTCGCCTCGCCAATGTAAAAACCGTACCTTTCCCTTACCTTAACCCCTTCCTCCTCATACTCCATAGATATACCAACTGAGGCCTCTCCCGGATTCCCTTGAGAGGCTCCATCTGTAAATACCCTAACCTTCATGATAACAAAGGATCCCTCTCCTTCAAGAGATTAAGATCTATGTTAAAAACCAATTTCGTTAAGCTCCCTCTCAAGGTAAATCAAGCTTCTCTCCTCCATCTCATGATGGCTAAGGATCAACAGATTAACCCCAGCGTTAAGAGCTTTAAGCACCTGGTGATACTTAAGATCCGATGTGATATAGAGGTCGGCACCCAAAGCTATCACCCTATCTAAGAGATCTCCGCCACTTCCCAGAGCATATGGCAACCTTGGAAATCTCCTTTCTGCCAACCTGAACTGGAAGGAGAAAGTTTACCTGCCTTTTTAAAAATGATACCATATCATCGAAGGATACGCTCTCTATTCTACCTATCCTGCCTATGCCAATCTTAGAGTCTGAACGAGCAGGAAGAATTGGGCACCTATCACCTAAACCTATCAGGTCAGCCCAGTAGTCGCTACTACCCCCGGAGGTAACGTCCCAAGGAGTATGCAAGGCATAAAGGGTTATCCTATGAGAGAAAGCCACCTCAATCACCTTACCGATAGCTGTGGAGGTATCAATCCTCCTTATGCTGGGAAAGATAAGCGGGTGATGGACTAAGAGGAAATCACAACCCTTCTCAATGGCAGACTTAATGGAAAAAAGCGAAGGGTTTAAAGCTAATCCTACCACTTTGACCTCCCCTTCGAAGGGGCCAACCTGAAGCCCAGAGTTATCCCACTCCTCAGAAAGAGAGGGAGGAAACCTCTCCTCTATGAGCTTGATTAACTCCTCATGCGTCAAATTCCCACTTCCTTTTTCACGAAAGCTGGCAATATCCTATTTTATCACAGGAGAGTTGGAAGAAAAAGGAGGAATAAAAAAAATGGTGGGCCCGGGGAGGACTCGAACCCCCAACCTACCGGTTATGAGCCGGCGGCTCTGCCAATTGAGCTACGGGCCCACCATCTCAACCTTCAGGGTAAATTATACCACATAGAGTCGATTTTAGGAAGATCATTTTTGATTAAAAACTTCTTTTCTCCCTCCAAGGCAAAAGATCAAAGGGAATGTATCTTTCCTCCTCTACCTCTCCCAGATAAACATAAGTCCAAGCTTCAACCATCTTTCCACCCTCAAGGCTAACCTTCACTTTTCTTCTCTCGTAAAGTATCCCCTCATACTCATCTATCTCTCGAAGGAGCTCCTCACTTACCTCATAAAGCTCCCCCCTAACCTTGCTTCCTCTCCTTGGAACTATACCAGGATACCAATCGACCTCGTACAATCCGAAATCCTCAAGAACAGCCTCACCTATAAGCTTAGATCCCTTAAGCATATACCCCCGACTATTAAAAGAAAGCAAACTTCCATAAACGAAAAGATACATGACTTAAAAACCTAAAAGGTAAAGCACCCCCCCCAAAACCAAACCATAAAAGAGCTTAAGAAGCTTAAGTAAAAGAGCGATCTTAAAGGAGTGAGAAAACAAGGGTAGCAAACCATGTCCATCTTGAACGAAGGAGTTCAAAAAGAGCACTGAGAAGGGAATAACGCCACGAGCGTAACCCAGAGTGAAGAATATGTGAGGACCGGATTCCGGTATCAAACCTACCAGAGCGCTTAAGGGAAACATGATACCACCGTGTCTCTCAATGAAACTAGCGATATTCCAAGATTCAACTAAAAACTCCAACAATACCAAAGACCCAAATACCCAAAGGAGGATCCTCCAGCTATGCTTAAATATAACGTGATCTATAATATTATGCTCAACGTAATGGTCTGGAGCGGTCGCTAAAATGAATAAAGAGAAAGCTCCGATTGCGATGAGCGTTAACTTCATCCACCCCTCATCCCCGAAATCAAGGTAAAGAAGGGAAAGGGTAAAAAAGAGCAATATTAAAAGTATAACGTACCTCTTAAGATTCCCCTTCCTTAAAACTGAAAAGGAAGGCCTAACCGAAACACTGTGAGGATTACCACATTCACAGTTGAAACCACATCTGGACATACTATAAATCCCAAAGCCAAATACCTTAAGAAGCTTGTCGGAAAGCCAACCAAAGAAAACGCCGGTGATGAACAAGATGAGGAAAAGATAAATAGCCTTTACGGGGAAAAGGGAAAGCATAAGATAAGATTCGTCTCCGGATGTAGCTATCATCGAGGCCATAACTGCTCCAAAGCTCAAAAAGCCGTGCATGTAAAGGGAAACTACGGCGAAAGGGCCAAGGCAACCGGGAAGGGCTCCGAGAAAGGAAGAGAATACATAACTTAGGAGGCTCTTATCCTTCAAAAGGGAAAAGAGCCTCCTTTCGGAAAGAAGGTTCAAATATTCAGCCACTATCATCATGTTTATGACGAAAAAGGTTATGACAAAGGCATCCCTTAAGCTATGAAAAAGCATATGGCTTAAGAAACCGGCACTATCCTTCTTTCCTCACCCTCGACCTTGAACTTGGCCAAGGCATCCTCAAGCTTAGCCGACTCATCNNTCAAGCGAGCGCTTATCTCCCTTATCTCGTTAGATAGCCTCTCCTGATCCCCGACAGCACCCTCNATGCTCGATATAACATCAGCAACATGCCTCACCGACTTAACTATAGAGTCCATAGCAGCAGCCATCTCCTCAGTGGCAGCAGACTGATTCTCAACCAAAGAGACTATCTCCTTTATGCTCTCACCAACAG
>Ga0065718_1002154_pt1 | contig 33662 bp, 28 predicted proteins | sample GBSCel77sediment_2_FD_59105 | JGI IMG/M metagenome (GOLD analysis project Ga0065718, IMG submission 59105) | Hot spring sediment microbial communities from Great Boiling Spring, Nevada - cellulolytic enrichment CS 77C v3 (version 3) | ecosystem: Environmental > Aquatic > Thermal springs > Hot...
CGGGGGCTACATTACATGGCTTNCTGGTGCCAAGCCCTACTAAATATCCAAACACCAAAACCTGCACAACGCCCAATTGTTACTATGGGCCTAGCTGAATCCGCATCCGTTCCAGTGAAACAGCAGACAATCAAACGTGCTGCCAACTCCCATCAAAACCAATAACCCATATGCCNTTAACCATGAATACCTTTCCCAGTCCCCCAGCTTGCCATTGTCAGAGGTAGGCAAGGGTTTTGTTATTGATGCGCTGATTGGAGAAATAGATAGCCCAGGAGTGGTTGTGTTTTTAGGCACCGAACTATATGGAGATGTACTGAAGAATGTATTTTGTGGACGATGGATGATGGGGGGTGTGTCCAAGATAAGTGGTTAAGGCTTTTGAGTGATTAATGTTCAAGGTAGGCTTAATAAAGCAAGCGTGGATTTTTACGCGCATTTGTAGATCCGACTGATCCAGTACAAAGCATCAATCACAGAGACTTTTTGCTGAGGATTTTGGGAGGTTGGTGAGTGTAAAAGAATGTCATTGCGATTCGAGCGTCCAAATGGCTATTGACTTTCGATATTTGACATAGTGTTTGAGTACGTATAGTTTTTGATTAGTTATGAACGGAATGCTAACCCTAGGTTTGTGCCTGGCGAGCGCCCTGTTGCTAGAAGGTGGCGCGGCGGCTGGGGTTTAGCGTTCCACAGAAACGCGTAATTTAACTGTACCCCACTGCCGCAAAAGGTGGCAGTGGGGTTCGTTTTTACAGGGAGGCATTTATATGAGCAAAAGAGTCATAATTTTTGATACCACGCTCAGAGACGGAGAACAATGTCCTGGGGCATCAATGAACATGCGCCAGAAGGTTGACGTGGCTAAACAGTTGGCTCGATTGAATGTGGATGTTATTGAAGCTGGGTTTCCCGTTATTAGTGAGGGCGATTTTGAGGCGGTACGGGCCATTGCGCGTGAGGTAAAAGGTCCAATAATTTGCGGGTTGGCAAGGTGTGTAGACCGAGACATCGATGCGGCTGGGGAAGCGTTAAAACCCGCGGGCTCCAGGGCACGTATCCATGTGTTCCTTGCAACTTCAAAGATACACCGCGAATTTAAATTGAGAAAAGCTAAGGAAGAAATCCTTCGGCTTGCAGTCGAGGGTGTTAAACGGGCAAAAAAGTACACTGAGGACGTTGAGTTTTCACCTGAGGATGCTTCCCGAACGGAACCGGAGTTCCTTATCGAGGTTTGTAAAGCGGTTATAGACGCAGGGGCTACTACGGTAAACATCCCTGATACAGTGGGTTGGGCAATACCCGACGAATTTGGGTTGTTAATCCGCCGGTTATATGAATCAGTGCCAGCTTTTCAAACTGGGAAGGCAATAATTAGTGTTCATTGTCATGATGATCTTGGATTAGCGGTAGCTAATTCATTGGCGGCTGTAAGGAATGGGGCACGCCAGATTGAGTGCACCATAAACGGCATTGGAGAACGGGCTGGTAATGCTGCACTAGAGGAGGTTGTGATGGCATTGAAAGTGCGACGGGATTGGTTTGGAGATCTCGAGTGTGGGATTAACACTCGCGAATTGGTTCGGACCTCGCGTCTTGTAGCACGAACCACTGGTTTCCTCGTGCAACGCAATAAGGCTATTGTCGGGGAGAACGCTTTCGCACATTCATCCGGTATTCATCAAGATGGCATTATTNAAAAACGGGAAACGTACGAGATAATTAATCCCGAAGAAGTTGGTTGGGGCATAACAGAGTTGCCATTAACCAAGCATAGTGGCAGAGCTGCAGTAGGTGCTAGACTTAAACAATTAGGAGTCGAGGTTACTCCTGAAGAATTGGACGCAATTTTTGCAAAGTTTAAGGCATTAGGCGATAAGAAGAAGTATGTATATGACGAGGATCTCTTGACGTTAGTGGAAGACCAAATGGCGTGCGTGCCGGAAACTTGGACACTTGATTATTTACAAGTAACCACCGGAAGCCATGCGCTGCCTACAGCTACAGTCAGGCTCAAAAAGCTAGGAACACATACCTCACATGGATTTATTGTCCAGGACGCAAGTATTGGTGATGGCCCAGTTGATGCCACTTTGAAGGCAATTGATAGGTTGACTGGGCTTCAGGGGAAACTCCTGGATTATACATTGCGCGCAGTCTCGGCAGGAAAAGATGCTTTGGGAGAGGTGACCGTTAGGGTCGAATTCGATGGCAAAACGTATACTGGCCGAGGAGCGAGCACCGACGTTATTGAGGCAAGCGCAAAAGCGTACTTGAATGCCGTTAACCGCTATCTAAGGAGCGGGAAGTCCGCTTACAGTTGTTGTACCAGTGGGAATCAAAATACCGCAAATAAAGGGAGTGGGTCTGACGGAGTAAGCAGCTAAATCAGCAGACGGTAGAATTTTTATTTCTCGGTCAAGTAATTAGCCTAAGGTTTAGGGCTGCATAACTTACTACCACTCTGAGGGTTAAAACACTCAAGCGAGTATTCTCTGGCGAGCTTTGCTATTTAAGATGGGCGCTTCCTGGGTGCGTGGTTTGCAAAAGCCGACCGGAGTGCTAATCTCCATCCTAACGCAAATATAATTAATTTTCTGGTATTTCGATTGGATTTTAAGCCGACGAGGTAATGATTGCCACCTAGCTTAGGATTATAATTTTTTTATCGAGCGAAGGTGAAGTTGATGAGCTGTCTCAAATCTTCCCCCTTTGTTTGACTTATGAATCAGAGGGTGCTCTTAGTTTTTAATGGGTGTTAGTAGGCGTAGTTGGAATGAGTTTATAACCCTCGGATGAAATTTGGCGTGGTCATTGTAAGAATGAAGCGATTCTGAAATAGAACCTGGGGTATGGGTTTGTCTCGGCTACTCGAAAAGATTAATAATTGGTGGAATGGTGCGCGCAGCCCATTTCTACCCCTCCTTTTGAGATAGTTTTGCAGCAAGGAACAGAACGCATTATGAATCACGGTCAGGATCTGAGATGATACATCCCAGGGCTTGGGTTAACTCAATGAGGATGGTTTAACTCCATAAGCAAGGATCGTGGCAAAATGAGGTGGGTCCGGTTCACGAGCTACTATTGAGACCTCCAGACTTGTGAATCCGGCTTCTTCAAGCCATTGATGGAGTTCACCTTCCGTGAAACCCAACCATTTATCCCCATACATCGCTTTAGCTTGGGTAAACTTATGTTTTTCGAGATCTAAAATAACGATTTGACCAGAGGGGCGGAGGATTTTGAACGCATTTCTTATGGCTACAGTGGGTTCGTCAGCATGGTGCAGAGCTTGGCTCAAAATCACTACGTCTACGGTTTCAGGCTCAATGGGGGGATCTTGAAGATCTCCCCAGCGGAATTCCAAATTGCTAATTCCACGCTCTTGAGCGCGTTTTTTCCCAAACTCAACAATTCGCTTTGAATTATCCACAGCAATTACTTTCTTGCATTTTCTCGCAAGGAGTTCGGCCATAAGTCCTTCACCCGAACCCAAGTCAGCCACTACATAAGGTGGCAATATTCTTAGTAATAGATGCCCGAAGGCTTCCCAAGAACGGCCGGGGCCGTAGATGCGACCAAATCGGCCGGCGATCCGGTTAAAGTATTGGTGGGATTGGGTTTGGCGTTGCAACAATACTTGTTTCAGGTTCAACTGGTCTGATTGGTAATCCGGCATTTCTGTAGCTCCTTGAAGGGCTAGCTTTACAGCATCAGCTACTAATGTTTCTAAGTGGGGGTTGAGTGAATAAAACGTATTTTTACCGACCCTCCTTGCATTCAATAGTCCAGTCTCTTTCAAAATGCGCAGGTGAGTTGAAATACACGGTTGACTAATAAAGGTGATTTGACGCAACTCGTTTACTGAGAATTCGCCTTGGTTAAGTATGGCAATCAGACGCAACCTGGTAGGGTCGGCGAGGGCTCGAAGGCATGCTAATACTCGACTCATAACAGGTGTTTGTAGGAACGCAAAATACTTTTTGACATCTTTTAGCTGTGATATATCATCGCATAAAAATGCGTCAATATAAAAGCTATGAGCAAGAATTATGTTTTCACCTCTGAATCGGTTACCGAAGGGCACCCGGACAAGGTTTGTGATGCTATTTCAGACGCTGTCTTAGACGCTTGCCTAGAACAGGACCCGTTGAGTCGCGTAGCTTGTGAGACTTACGTAAAGGGAAATTTATTGGTAATTGGTGGTGAAATTACTACGAAGGCAGAAGTTGACTATAACGCGTTGGCTAGGAGCGTTATCCGGGAAATAGGTTATGTGTACCCCGACCACTCTATTTTCTGCCGATCGGGTAATTATTATAAATGCAATTACCCGCCAGAGTCCTGATATCGCAAGAGGGGTTGATGCTACTTGTACTGAGGTAAAGCGTGAGGCAGAACAAGGTGCAGGGGATCAAGGTTTGATGTTTGGGTATGCAACTGATGAGACTCCGGAGTTAATGCCAGCTCCGATATTGTATGCACACCGGCTTTGCAAAAGGTTAGCAGAGTTGCGTAGGTCTGGGCGGGTAGAGTGGTTGCGACCTGACGGGAAGTCTCAGGTCTCGGTTGAATATCAAGGCGACCGACCTGTTAGGATTACAAATGTGGTAGTTTCTACTCAGCATGCAGATGGCCTAGAGCATAAGACAATCGTGGAATTTGTCATTGAGGAGGTTATTAAAAAAACCCTCCCTAGCGAAATGATTGGGCCACACACACGTTTTTTGGTTAATCCTACAGGTCGGTTTGTTTTGGGTGGACCTGATGCTGATACGGGTTTGACTGGTCGGAAGATTATCGTTGATTCATACGGCGGGATGGGACGTCACGGAGGCGGATGTTTCAGTGGGAAAGATCCGAGTAAGGTTGACCGGAGTGCAGCGTATATGGCTCGTTACGTAGCCAAGAACATTGTTGCAGCCGGAATCGCACGTAAGGTGGAAATCCAATTCTCTTATGCGATCGGCATTCCAGATCCGCTAAACGTAAGTGTGGATACATTTGGTACTGCCTTACCTGGCCTTAGGGATGAGGATATCGAGCGGGCAGTACGCGAAGTGTTTGATTTTAGGCCTAGAAGAATTATCGAGCAGTTGAACTTGCTTCGGCCGATTTATCGAAAAACCACTAATTACGGGCATTTTGGGAAAGATGACCCAGATTTAACCTGGGAACGCACGGATCGGGTTAACGATTTGCGCACTGCTTTGAAACTGTAAATGAAGTGATTAGTGATCCCAATTAATGCCGACTATGAACTCGCAACATGATTTTTTTGTTAAGGATTTGTCTTTAGCTGAACTAGGACGACGCGAAATTGAAATTGCCGAGCACGAGATGCCGGGTCTAATGGCTATACGCAAAAAGTATGGTCCTACTAAGCCTTTGCAAGGTGTTCGGATTACAGGTTCGCTTCATATGACGATTGAAACGGCGGTGTTGATAGAGACGTTAGTTGCGTTAGGGGCTTCAGTGCGATGGGCGAGCTGTAATATTTTTAGCACCCAGGATCATGCCGCTGCAGCCATTGCGGCACGGGGGATAAGTGTATTCGCTTACAAGGGGGAGAGTTTGGAGGAGTATTGGGAGTTTACCCTCCGAGCACTCACGCATCCAGACATGAAAGGCCCACATTTGGTAGTGGATGATGGTGGGGATGCTACCCTGCTGATGCATAAGGGTTATGAAATGGAGCAGGGGGATGATTGGGTGAATACACCGTCTTCTAGCCGAGAAGAGCAAATAATTAAAAACTTATTGAAGCGGTGTGCAGTTGAGAGGCCAGGATGGTTTACGCAAGCGGTAAAAGAATGGAAAGGTGTCAGTGAAGAAACCACCACAGGGGTCCGTAGGTTATATCAACTTGCGGCTGCGGGTAAGCTGTTGGTTCCGGCTATCAACGTAAATGATTCGGTTACGAAGTCAAAGTTCGATAACCTGTATGGGTGCAGAGAGTCATTGGCTGATGGGCTTAAGAGGGCTTTGGGCGTAATGCTAGCAGGAAAAACTGCTGTAGTTTGCGGCTACGGTGATGTAGGGAAGGGTAGTGCGCAGTCATTGAGGGCGTTTGGTTGCCGGGTGATAATTACAGAAGTTGATCCTATCTGCGCATTGCAAGCTGCAATGGAAGGCTACCAGGTTACAACTATCGAAGAGACTTTAGGCATTGCCGATATTTACGTGACCGCGACGGGTTGCTGCGATGTAATTACTTTGGAGCACATAATGCAAATGAAAGACCAAGCGATTATTTGTAACATTGGGCACTTTGATAACGAGATTCAAGTGGACCGTTTAAACAATGCTCCAGGAGTCCGCCGGGTCAACATCAAACCACAGGTTGATCGTTATGACCTTCCTAATGGTCGTAGTGTCTATCTACTTGCAGAAGGCCGCTTGGTTAACCTTGGGTGTGCGGAGGGCCATCCAAGCTTTGTGATGAGTGCAAGCTTTACTAATCAATGCTTAGCCCAAATGGATTTNTGGAAAAACCGAGACGTGTATAAACCCGGAGTTTATAGGCTTCCAAAGAAGTTGGATGAAGAGGTTGCCCGGTTGCACTTAGATAAATTGGGGGTGAAGCTTACCAAGCTTACGCCAAAGCAAGCACAATACTTAGGGGTAGACATTGATGGCCCCTATAAACCTGACCATTATCGGTACTAGTAGTTTACTGCTGTAGCTTAAAACTGGTTGCGTATAAATCCCCCTCGGGATAGTGTTCCATCGTATGAAGTTTGAGACCATATGCTTACACGGGGGTGCATTTATAGACCCGGTGACCCTTGCAAGGGCAATCCCGGTGTATCGCACAAGTTCATATTTGTTTAAAAGCACAGATCATGCAGTTAAGCTTTTTGAGCTCAAAGAACAGGGATACGTATATTCCCGAATTAATAATCCAACCGTTGCTGTGTTGGAACGGCGTTTAGCGTTGTTAGAGGGTGCACCCGAAGAGGGAGGGGTAGCAGTAGCTTCAGGCACAAGCGCTATTTTTTATTCTATCGTAAACTTAGCAAACGCAGGCGATAACATCGTTTCGGCAAACAATCTCTATGGCGGTACTTACACACAGTTTTTACATATTCTGCCACAGCTCGGCATTACCGTGAAAATGGTCGATCCTAGTGACCCCGGAAATTTTGCGCGGGCAATTGATGATCGCACCAAAGCAATTTTTTGTGAGACAGTCTCAAATCCGTCATTGCATATTATCGACCTGGAAAAGGTTGCAGAAATTGCGCATGCGCATGGGTTGCCGTTAATTGTGGATGCCACGTTTTCCACGCCCTATCTGACTCGTCCTTTGGAGTTTGGCGCTGATATAGTTGTACATTCATTGACGAAATGGTTGGGAGGGCACGGAGCAGCAATTGGGGGAATAGTCATTGACGGGGGCCGGTTCAATTGGACGGCTGGGAAACATCCAATGTTTACTGAGCCAGACGTATCTTATCACGGTTTGCGGTGGGGATATGATTTGCCGGAGCCTTTGTGTAAGGTGCCGTTTGTAGCGCGAATGCGCACGGTGGCGTTACGAAACTTGGGGGCGTGCCTTTCCCCTGATAACGCCTGGATTTTCCTTTTGGGCTTAGAGACCCTTCCTGTGCGGATGGAACGACATTGTGCAAATGCCCGGGCGGTTGCAGAGTTTTTAGCTAGCCATCCCAAAGTTCGGTGGGTCCGTTATCCGGGATTGAAGAATGATCCTATGTACGAACTCAATTTGAAGTATCTCCAAGGAAAAGGTGGATCCATGGTGGTATTCGGCATCAAGGGAGGCCGTGAAGCGGGTGCAAAATTTATCGACTCTTTGCGCTTAATCTCGCACTTGGCAAATGTGGGAGATGCAAAAACATTGGCAATACATCCGGCCACTACTACGCATTCGCAGCTTAGTGATGAACAACTCCAGGCTGCGGGCGTAACTCCTGATATGGTCCGGCTTAGTGTAGGCTTGGAACACATTGATGACATATTGGAAGACATTGATAGGGCTTTGAGTGTGGCATGACCCCCAAGATACACACACGCCGTTCCGTTGGAGTAGTTTCTACTCAGTTCTTTCATTATGTAAATCCCGCAAAACCGTTTAGGTTGCGTGTTGGTGGGGAATTGCCTGAATTTACCTTGGCATATGAGACGTATGGGGAATTAAACGCTGATCGTAGCAATGCAGTACTTGTTTATCATGCAATGACCGGAAGCCAGCACGCCGCTGGGATTAACAAGCATGTACCCGGAGTTGGATCGCGTTGGACAAAAGAAATGCACATTGGTTGGTGGGACGGATTCATCGGTCCGGGAAAGGCAGTGGACACAGAAAAATTTTTTGTTATTTGTGCCAATTATTTGGGTGGTTGTTACGGCTCTACTGGCCCTGCTTCTATCAACCCGGCAACTGGTAGGCCTTGGGGATCTGCATTCCCAGTCTTGCGGTTTGTAGACATCGTTGAATCCCAGATGCTACTGTTGAAGCATTTGGGGATTCCTAAACTTCACGCGGTGATAGGTGGCTCAATAGGTGGATTCTTAGCTTTGCTTACAGCAACTAGATATCCCGATTTTGTACGAATTGTGGTGCCTATTGCGACGGGTTTAGAAACCACTATTTATCAGCGCATTATTAATTTTGAACAAATCACTGCAATAGAAAGTGACCCTAATTTCAAAGGCGGTGATTATTACGACGGGCCATACCCAGAGGTCGGACTCGCCTTAGCACGGCGTATCGCACATAAAACATTTGTGTCTCTGGAAGATTTAAAAGAACGCGCCCGAGATGAAGTCGTCAGCCATAAACCCCCTTATGGATGGTATGAGATGAATCACCCAGTCGAATCCTACATGTACCACCAGGGACAGAAATTTGTGCGCCGATTCGATGCTAATTCATATCTGCGGATTGTCGATGCATGGCAGTTGGTTTGATTTAATTGCGGAAGCTGACGGAACCTCCTACCTGGATATATTTTCCCGGTGTCGCAACCAGGAATACCTTGTGTTTAGTATTGACTCAGACGCCTCGTTCCCCACCGAAGAACAGCGAAAGTTAGTAGAGGTATTGAAAGAGGCAGGCGTGCCAACTATTTGGATTACCGTTCACTCAGACAAAGGGCACGACTCTTTCTTAATAGAACCTAAGCTCTATGCTCCGCATTTAAGCCAAGCATTGGAGCGGGTTTAGGTAACTGCGGACGATTAAGAAATACACCAACCAACCTTTTGAATCTAGGTGGTCGTCCTGCTGGACAAATCGGAAATCTGGTTTCCAGATCCTTGCTTAGCTGAGCCTGATGGCTTGTTAGCGATTGGTGGTCAACTGACGGTGCCATGGCTTTTGGCTGCATATAGTCGTGGCATTTTTCCTTGGTCGGCAGACCCAATTACTTGGTGGAGTCCAGATCCGCGTGCGATTATTGAATTGGACAAGTTCCATGTACCTCGAAGCTTACGCAGAGTGTTGAAGAAAGGTATGTTCACCGTAACATTTGATATGGCCTTTGAGCAGGTCATTCGCATGTGTGCTGAGCCATTCCCCGGCCGTGAGGAAACCTGGATTACTGAACCTATCATTAAGGCCTACGTTGAACTATACAAAGCAGGATATGCACACAGTGTCGAATGCTGGAATAAGGGTAAACTTGTAGGTGGGGTGTATGGCGTAGCAATCGGCGGTTTTTTTGCGGGTGAGTCAATGTTTCATACAATGAGCAACGCCTCCAAAGTAGCACTTTATTTCTTGGTGGAGCGATTACGAGAGCGGCATTTTGAACTATTTGACATACAAATGGTTACTTCTGTAACCAAATTGCTAGGAGCAATTGAAATTCCTAGAACGGAGTATCTTGACCGACTCAAACGCGCGCTGGAAAAAAGTTGTGAATTTTGAATGAGGTTTTTTCAATTGTGTAAGGAAACGGCTTTTATAAACTTTGTTTATGACAGTGGTTGTATACCCTGGGACATTCGACCCGATTACGAATGGACACTTGGATGTCATCCATCGAGCAGCACGGTTATTTAATCGGGTAATTGTAGCCGTAGCTGAAAGTAGGAATAAACGTCCGCTTTTTACCCACCAGGAGCGTGTGGAGATGGTGCGACAAGCCGTGCAGGATGTGAAAAATGTTGAGGTGGAAGGATTTACGGGTTTGTTGATTGAATATGTGCACCGCAAAAATGCAAATGCTGTCTTACGCGGGCTCCGCGCCGTTTCTGATTTTGAGTTTGAATTTCAGCTAGCCTTGGTGAATCGTAAACTGTCTAAGGACTTTGAAACTATTTTCATGATGCCAAAACGAAACATACACGTTTCTAAGTTCGAGTGTTGTGAAAGAGTTGGCGTGGTTAGGCGCAGACGTGTCCGCGCTTGTGCCACCCCATGTAAAGCTAGCACTTGAATTGAAGTTTGGACCGTAATAAAACAGAATAAGAAGGGAGGCATTTATGGCACTATTGATAAATGTTGAACATTTGGCCGACCGGACGGTCCATCTCCAAGGGCATTTGACACGCGAGGAACTGGATATCGACCCGTTAGATAAAGTTATCGAAATGCGGCAGCCCCTGGATTACGAATTGCATGTAACCCGTATCAATCGGTCGTTATTTATCACGGGACACCTAAAAGTGGTTCTGAACTGTGTTTGTGTGCGGTGCCTTGAACCGTTCGAGTACACAATTGAACTTACCGGGGACTTGTTTGAGCTCCCCTTGACGGGAGAGGAAGCCCCCCAAATAGTGGGGGAGTGTATCGACTTGACCCCGTATGTGCGGGAGAATATTTTACTCGAGTTTCCGGCGCATCCTGTGTGTGGACCAAATTGTCGTGGTGTGCCGGAAGGGTGGGTTAATAGACGTGAAATCGGAAAAAATCGGTTTGGATCTGTTCGAGATATTTTAGTAAAACTTGCAGCTTTAAACTCATATGGGTGTAACCAAAAAGAAAACCTTCGCGTAGTCGACAACGTATGCGGCGCGCTTACAATAGCGTGCTTCATCTTCCACAGCTAAGTAGCTGCCCGCAATGCGCAGCCCCATACATCCCGCATAGGGTTTGCAACTCCTGCGGGTATTATAAAGGGCGCCAGATAATCACGATCACCACAGGGCAATAAATAACCGGTTTTTATCACTGAATGGCTTGGCTATGCGCGTAGCGGTGGATGTAATGGGAGGCGATTACGGCTGTGGAGTGGTCATAGAGGGTGTAAAAAAGGCCCTCGAAAATGAGAGAACGTTAACGGGTGTTTATTTAGTTGGTGAGGAAAAAGCCGTACGCGCAGCAATGGACCAGGTTAAATTGCGTGACCCTCGTGTCCATGTTGTCCACGCGTCTGAAGTGTTAGGTATGAATGAGAAGCCAGTCGAGGGCCTAAGAAGGAAACGCGATTGCTCAATCCTAAAAGCTGTAGAGTTAGTGAAGGAGGGAATTTGTGAAGCAGTAATTTCGCCGGGCAACACAGGCGGTGTAGTGGCAGCCAGCGCAATAAAACTGAGACCCTTGCCTGGCGTAGACCGTCCTGCTATTGCGACGGTCATCCCTTCGCTTAATCACTATTTTGTATTGCTGGATTCTGGGGCAAATCTGGACTGCAAGCCCATTAACCTTGTTCAATACGCTATAATGGGGGCTGTTTACGCTCGCGAAATCCTTGGTTACCAAAATCCGCGGGTTGGGCTTTTAAATGTAGGAACTGAGGATGTAAAAGGAACAGCTCTTTTGCAGGAAGCCTTCCAGCTTTGCAAGCAAACTAAGCTTAATTTTATTGGGAATGTAGAAGGGCATGACTTGTTTGCAAACAGGGTTGATGTAGTTGTGTGCGATGGTTTTGTGGGGAATGTGGTTCTGAAAACCTGCGAGAGCCTTGCAACTGGCATTTTGACATGGCTTCGACACGAGTTGAGCGTAAATCCAAAACGAATGATTGGGGCGTTGTTGGTGCGTGGGGCTTTACGGGCGTTGCGGCGTAGGATGGACCCTGAAGCATATGGTGGCGCCCCTCTCCTAGGGCTTAATGGAAATGTAATGATTATGCACGGGGCTTCAAAAGCTAAAGCAATGATGAACGCCTTGAGGGTCACAGTAGAAACGCTCCGCACCCGTGTGAATCATCTAATTGCTGCAGAGATTCAAGAAGCTGCCGAGCGGTTGGCCGAGGTGAAGAGAAGCGCGGCTGCTCCCGTGTACGCATGAGCATTTCAACCCCTCCGAAATTTTTGAATCCCCGGGCCCGCTTTAATTATCAAGGGCGCCCGTGTTCAATTGTTTCAGTCGGCTCTTACGTACCCGCAAGAGTTCTCACAAATGCGGATTTAGAAAAGATGGTAGAGACTAGCGACGAGTGGATAACTACTCGCACTGGGATAAAGCAACGTAGAATTGCAGCAGCTGATGAGTACACTTCTGATATGGCTGCGCGGGCAGCTGAGCGGGCTATAGCCCGAGCGGGAATAACTCCCGAGCAGATTGATCTAATAATAGTTGCTACCGTCACACCTGATATGATTTTTCCATCCACTGCTTGTCTTGTTCAACAAAAACTAGGTGCGGTACGTGCCGCAGCATTCGATTTGGAAGCCGCGTGTGCGGGTTTTGTGTATGCCCTGGAGATAGGCCAACAGTTCATAATGAGTAGAACCTATGATACTAGTTTTGGTGTAGTTGGGGCTGAAAAACTCTCTTCGATAGTGAATTGGAAAGACAGAAACTACCTGTCGTTTTGTTCGGTGAGTGGGGCAGGAGCGGTTATTTTGCAAAATAGACCTGGATCCCACGGATTGTTAACCGCTGTACGTGGGGGCGAGAGTGGGTCGAAGGCCGATTTGCTTCGGATTCCCGCAGGTGGTTGTAGATTGCCCGCTTCCCAAGAAACGGTGGCACAAAAACTTCATTATATCCACATGGAAGGACAGGAAACATTTAAAGCTGCTGTCGAGGCAATGTACACTGCTGCTCGACTGGCACTTGAACGGTGTAATTTAGATATCAGCCACCTTAAGTGTATAATCCCGCACCAGGCCAATAAAAGAATCATTGAAGCAGTTTGTAAAAAGCTCGGTGCTAAACCCAATCAAATTTTCGTTAATCTTGATAGGTATGGGAACACCTCAGCTGCATCAGTGGTAATCGCTTTGGATGAAGCAGTCCAGAGCGGGCGCATACAACGCGGGGATTTGGTTTTGCTAATAGTGTTCGGAGGGGGGTTAACATGGGCTGCAGCAGTGATTGAATGGTAGAAAGTTGACTCTATACGAGTTTGTGGTAGGGTAAAGTTGGGTTTATGGGAGTTCGAAAAGTTGATGCAAAAAATTGGTATGACGGTGAGGGCTTATCTCAAAAGAGCCAGGCCTACCAACTTACCTTAAAACCAGAATCGGTTTTGATTACCCGTAACGGGATTGAATTTTATAGTAGAAAACCCTTCCCTCTATGGGCTGAAATGACAATTGTGCTTGAATCTGAAGTGACACAGAAACGCATACAATGCAACGGAGTAGTTGTCTCCTGCAAGGGAAACCGTCAAGCTGGATACCATGTTGCACTTTTATTTATGGGTATCTCCCCAGAAACACAATCCGTACTAACTAAACTAGCTCGGAGTAGCTGGACCTGGATTTGAAACGTGTTCGGGGGGTATTACATTTGCCCTTATTGTGCCTGACTTATATGGACTACGTAGAATTACTACACACGATTTTAAAGGCTGCTGTTGATGCGGGTGCTTCAGATGTACATTTAAAGATTAATTCGCCGGTTGTCTTCCGGGTAAACCAGCGTCTCGTTACTCCAGACCTGCCATATGTGTCCCCGGAGGCAATGGATGTTTGGGTTAAGCAAATAGTCCCAACTCATTTAAGGGCCCGTCTGGAGGCTGAACGCGAGATAGACTTCTCTTATCATGTGCCAGGCATCGGGCGTTTCCGAACAAATTTGTATCAGCAGCGGGGTGAATTTGCGATATCGATGCGGTATGTAAAGGTACGGGTGCCACCTTTTGAGGAACTTGGGTTGCCCGAGGTAATTAAGCGGATTGCTGAGCAACCCCGTGGAATAGTGATAGTTGCAGGGGCGACTGGCTGTGGCAAATCTACGACACTAGCGGCAATGATCGAGCACATAAATGCGAATTTCCGGAAGCACATTATAACTTTGGAGGACCCGATTGAGTATGTCTTTGAAGACAATCAGTCTGTAATCGAACAAAAGGGAAATCGGCCTTGACACATTATCTTATCATCACGCGCTTAAACATGTTCTTAGGCAAGATCCCGATGTAATCATGATTGGAGAGATGCGTGACTCGATCAGTGTGGAAGCAGCTATGGCCGCGGCAGACACAGGTCACTTAGTCCTTACTACTCTCCACACAACCAACGCCCAACAGTCACTTATAAGAATCTTGGACTTTTTCAAGGCCGAAGAGCGAGAACAAGTCAGGCGACAGCTTGCTGGTACTTTGCAGGCAGTAATTGTACAGCGGCTGGTTAATACCGTGCATGGCAGGGTCACCCCGGCTTGCGAAATATTGATTAATACCCCAACTGTTAGAAAACTAATTGAGGAAAATCGTCTTGAGAAGATTTACGCCGCAATTGAAACGGGGACTGAAGAAGGGATGATGACGTTTAATCAGTCTCTGTTACAGCTTGTCAAGTCGGGCCTAGTAGATGTGAAAGAAGCGCTTGCAAAGGCGAGTAATCCACAAGCATTAGAGATGAATCTCCGGGGGATCTTTCTTGATGAAGGCCGTCGAATTATTGGTTAATTATGTTGGATTGATAACTGGCGAGTGAGGATGGCTGCTATTGCTTGAGCTGTTTTAAAAGTTGCGCCTTGGTTGGTACTCACCACGTTGCGAGCCGCTGAACCAATTTCTGCGCGCTTGTTTGGATCGTTCAACAGCATTCTAATAGCGAATTCTAACTCAGTTTTATTGCGTACTTGAATTGCGGCTCCTGCTGTTAAAAACGCATGGGCAATCTGTTCGAAGTTTTCCATGTTTGGACCGAATACGATGGGTTTTCCGACAGCCGCTGGTTCGATTGGGTTTTGTCCCCCGTGAGAAGTTAGGGTCTTCCCCACAAACACTACAGTAGCAAATTTATACAAGTGCCTAAGCTCCCCGGTTGTGTCTACAAGCAAGCAATCTAGGTTTGGTTGCACAGGCATGGCTTTTGGGTTAAGGGTTGATCTTAGGACATATTTAATGTCCAATGATTTGAGTTCCGCGGCTACTTGTGGAGCGCGTTCAAAATGCCGAGGAACTAAAATGAGGAAGAGGTCTGGGAATGATTTTCTTAAAGATAGGTAAATTTCTGCAAGGATTCTTTCTTCTCCTGGGTGAGTACTCCCACCTAGTAACACAAGCCTATTGGAAGTAAGGTGTTCCATTATAGTATTCAGTTCGACGGGAACCGGCGCGTCTAATTGCACTGTATCAAACTTTAGACTGCCTACTACATAGATTTTTTCTGGCCTGATTCCTAAAGAGCATAGGCGCGAAACGTCGGCTTGGTTTTGTGCAAACACAAGTGTGAAGCAGTCGAAGACCTTACAAAAAAAACGGCGTAGGAACCGGTATCTCTTGTAGGACCTTTCCGAAAGGCGTGCATTTGCTAGGAAAATGGGAATCTTACGGTCCGTAGCCTGCCAAATTAGGTTAGGCCAGATTTCAGCTTCCATGATTATAATAGCCATTGGATTGATTGTGCGAAGGGCTCTTTTCACGGAGAAAAGTAAATCAATAGGGTAATATATTGCTACCATTTGCGCGGTTGCGTTTCTATGCAAAACTTCCCTGCCTGTGGTTGTAGTAGTCGACAATACAAAAGTCATACCAGGCAACACGCGCTGGAGCTGCTTCAATAGTTGAAGCGCGATATTGACCTCGCCAACACTTACAGCGTGTATCCAGATGACGTTTTTCCCTCGCAGCGACTCGATAGTGGTTTTGGGATAGAACCCGAAACGTTCCCAAAAGCCACGTTTCCAATTCCCCCGTTTTATTAATCGATTTAGGTACCACGGTGAAGAAAGAACCAAAAAGACAGGGAATAAAATGTTGTAAAGCAACCTTTCTACCATGTTAGCGGATGTCTTTTACCATGGATGTCTCCGCGATGTCTACTTTGCGGTATTAATCTCGAAAGAACAGTATCCAGATTACAAAAAAGACAGGGAGCAAATACGGGATAGCGTACTTAATTATATACCCCATGAAAGTGGGCATTTGAATCTTTTGTTGTTCGGCGATTGATTTGACCATGAAGTTGGGGCCATTCCCAATGTATGTGCTTGCTCCAAAAAAAACAGCTGCAATGCTAATGGCAACAATAAAAATATTGGAGTGCGGGTTACCTAGCAGATAAGCGATCTCAATTTGTTCAACGGCCAGGTACCCCGATTGTAGTTTCCCACCAAAATAATATTGAATCGCCGAAATAGTATTTCGAACACTTTCAGGGTACGTGGACAAATCTATCGAATGAAGGTTGTTACTTTGCGCTAGCGAAAGGACTTGGTGGACTATTTGTTGGTCGACGGTGGATCCCATTATTGCACTTAGAAAGCTCAAGTAAGTAGGGGCATTGTCTAACACAGACGAGAGAAATCCACACGCCCAGAACAGTTTTGTAGTAGAGGTAATGCCGAGTTGGCTTGCATTTAATTGTAACCAGTCTAGGGCTGGCATCATTGTTGCAAAAATGCCAGCAAATAGTATTGCGACCTCTTGGATAGGGTGAAAATTAAAGTGATTTGCATGATGTATATGACGCCCCGTTGTCACATACGAGAGTGTAGCAGCAGTTATCATTATAGCTTCGCGCAAAAATGGCGGCTTGGTGATAAAGACAGCACCAATAATCACACCCAAAAATAACAGGTTCCATAATCCTTCAAATTTCCATACGTTTGGTGGTTCAGCCTCTTGGGCTCGAATAGTAGCAGGGATTTTACGATAATGTAGGGTATCGATCACATAAAAAATTCCAACAAGTGCTCCAACACCAATCAACCACATGTGCCAGCAATGTAACAAAACCCAAAAGAATGGAATGCCTTTTAAATATCCCAAGAAGAGGGGAGGATCGCCAATTGNCGTAAGACAACCACCACAATTGGATACAATGAATATAAAAAACACGATGTGGTATGGTTTAATCCTGTATCTGTTCATTCGGATCCAAGGGCGTATTAACAGCATTGAGGCCCCTGTAGTACCTAATAGGTTAGCTATAATTGCCCCCGCTAATAGAAGTCGAACATTTTCCCATGGCGTGGCCTCTCCCTTAACTGTAATGTGGATTCCGCCAGAAACTACAAATAGGGAACCAATTAAGCAAATGAAGCTTACGTATTCATGGGCTGTATGCCAAACACGCTCATGTGCTCCGAGAAAGAAAATATAGTAAGCAACTGAAATTGCACCGAGCGATAACGCAACTTTGCCATAGTGCTTATGCCAAAATCGGGGGATGACCAAAGGGCAAAAAGCAATGGCCCCTAGCAGTACGACAAAAGGGNCAATCATTACTGGATTTGGATTAATGATGTCGTGTCCGGTTGTCATATTACACTGAGTTTCATTTGGTTCTGTGTTGGTAAACAAACACATTTAGCTTGTCAACAAAAGCTCGCCATTTTGTTGAGTTGCATTTTCAAATTCAAGCTGGTTGGCCGATCGCATTTGATCGGCTCTCAAAATGTGTTTGCAGAGGTAAATATATGCTGCACCTGTTAATTCCGGTTGTATGTGACAGGGCAGCTTGAATAAGGGAGGGGACGATTCCAAAAGCACATCTGAATTTAGCTTTGCATTGGACCATGGATTAATATTCCTGATCGACGGTATTGGGGAGATTTTGAAAGGTATGATAAGAGGGGTTCGTATCCCAATACTGAATTGCAAGCTATTGCGGCGAAGTCAAAAACCAAACCTGCAACGATTGGATGGGCATAATTATTCACCGGTGAAACGACCTATGGCAATTTTTTGCCACATATCGGCCAGACCACCAAAATAATCGACGTACTATGATTAAATACGAGACGTTGCCGTGCATAAACGGCGCAGTCAATTCAGATAAAATAATCCCCATAGTGTTTGGTTTTTTGCTAGGGTTGCAATTTAAGGTGCGATTTCATAAGTTAAGACCACTAATTATGAGGGACAAAAGGTTAGTTCATTTAATGGTAATTGGCTCGCTTTTAATTGGTGTTATTTGTGGGACTGCGGTTCACCCGTCTTCATGTTTAGCTTCTTCCTACCCCGAGGGTAAGTCTGGGTGGAATCTTGCAAAAGAAATTGTGCAGCGAATAAAAGAACCCCGGTTCCCAAATCGAAATTTCAATGTGTGTCAATTTGGTGCGGTGGGAGACGGTAAAACTGATTGTACACGTGGTTTTGCGGAGGCGATAATGGAATGTTATCGAGCAGGGGGAGGGCGTGTAGTAGTCCCGCCGGGGACTTATGTCTGCGGCCCAATTCATTTACGCAGTGGGGTTAATCTACATTTGGAACGGAGTGCGATTATCGTTTTTACCACGAATGTAGCTGCTTATTTACCGGTGGTGTTTTCTCGATTCGAAGGAGTGGAAGTGATGAATTATTCGCCCCTGGTCTACGCTAGGGGACAGAGTAACATAGCTCTTACAGGGAAGGGGATTTTGGACGCCCGTGATTTTGCAAAAGTAGTTCATCCTTGGGCAAGGGAAGCCAGGGTCGATATCGAACGACTCGCCCAGATGGCGGCAGATGGTGTCCCCGTTGAACAAAGAGTGTTCGGCCAGGGGCATAAGCTCCGACAGAATTTTTTCCAGCCAATGAACTGCATCAATGTGCTTGTGGAAGGTGTGACCTTTCTTGGTTCACCAATGTGGACTCTCAACCCAATTTATTGCACTAACGTGATAATAAGAGGGGTGACTGTTATAACTGAAGGACCCAATACAGATGGGTGTAATCCAGACTCATGTTACGATATCCTAATTGAAGATTGTTGGTTTAGTAACGGGGACGATTGCATAGCAATAAAGTCAGGCCGAGATCATGATGGGCGGCGGGTTAATGTACCTTCCCAAAATGTGGTAATCCGAAGATGTCGATTTGCAAATGGACATGGGGGCGTGGCATTGGGCAGTGAAACAGCCGGAGGTATTGCAAATGTGTTCGTTGAAGATTGCTATTTTGAGAGTCCGGACCTACGGATGGCTTTGCGGTGGAAAACAAATCCTGCCAGGGGTGGGTATATAACCAATGTTTATTTCAGAAACTGCCACGTTAAATGTGCGCGGTTTGGAATTCATATGACGATGCGGTATGCAGCCAGTGGAGCCAAGGAGGGCGATCATATGCCCATAGTGAGCGACGCATATATTGAAAACTGCAGATTTGAGACTTTACTGGAAAGGCCTGTGTTTATAGAAGGCCATTCGGAAAGAGGGAAAATTTCTCGGGTGGTAATACGTGACTGTAAGTTTGGTGTAGCTCCAAAACCAGGGTTAATCACAAAGTGCTACTGCTGTCCAAATAATTGGGTGTAAAAACCTGCAGCTTGAATAACTAGTTTGGCGTCAATGAATGAAATTGCTCTGCGACTGAAGAAGTTTTGGCAAGGAGTTTGCGAGTTTTGGCAAGGTCTGCCAAGAAAATGGATATTTTTTAGTTTGCTTTTGTGTACAATCGCCTTCTTCCATTTTTATGGGAACTCCACGTATGGCTACTTAATTGGGCGCGTTAAATACATGCGCTCCTTATTCGCGTGGTTGTACAACGCGTACACTGCCGAATTAGCCGATGACAGCCACGGATTACTAATGCCCTTTGTAATTTTGGGCCTCTTTTTTTGGAAGCGAGAGCGGTTGTTAAAAGCCGTAAGTGAACCCTGGTTAGGCGGGTTGGTAATTTTTGCTGCAGGGATTATCCTTCACATTATTGGATTTATAATCCAGCAGACCCGGCTCTCGGCTATGGGGTTTTTCATTTGTATATACGGATTGATGGGGGCCGTTTGGGGGAGACGATGGTTATCCGAAAGTTTTTTCCCTTATTTCTTAGTCGTGTTTTGCATTCCATTGGGATCTTTAGGGGAACCCATTAGTTTTCGCCTTAGGTTGATTGTGACTAATGCNGTTGCTCTGCTTTCACATTATGTGTTTGGTGTGGACGTAATTGCGGAGGGTACAAGATTGTTTTCGCCTGATAGATTATTCGAATATGAAGTGGCAGCACCTTGCAGCGGGATCCGGAGTTTAATAGCGATTATAGCGGTTTCCATTATATATGGGTGGGTAAGCTTTAGGCGTGTTACCAGCAGATTAGCATTGTTGGCAGTGGCGCCACCATTAGCCGTNATAGGCAACATTTGCAGAATGATGCTGATCGTCTTAGCAGCGGAGGTAGGTGGACAGGAGGCTGGTCTGAAAGTCCATGAAAGTACCATCCTGAGCCTTATTCCCTATGTGCCAGGATTCCTCGGCCTAGGTTTAATTGGTATGTGGATAAAAAAGACCTGGGAGGGTGAAAAATGAAAGAGCGTCTTTTCAGGAACAAAGTAGAATTAATTGTTGTCATTGGAGTGATAGTGATGCTGGTTTTTACGGGGGCATTGTTGGCATATCTCCAGAGCCATCAGCGTCTGGGTGTACCGGGTGTACGTGTCAGTGGACAAGACGGTAGGTTAGTGGTGAAAGTTGAGCTCCCCGAGCGTGTTTTGGACTATGAATCAGAAGAAATACCTCAAGCGCCTATTGTGACTAATGCGCTTCCAAAAGATACTAGCTTTGGTCAGCGTCTATACACTGCGCCCGACGGGTTTCAAATACTTTTGAACGTTGTGCTAATGGGTATGGATAGAACAAGCTTGCATAAACCAGAGTTTTGTTTAACAGGTGTAGGTTGGCGCATTGAAAAATCTGATCGTGTGACAATCCGAATTTATGAGCCTTACCCTTATGACTTACCAGTTGCCAGGAAAATCGTTACGAAACAGTTCAATTTTAATGGGCAAGTGGTAACCCAGCGAGGGATTTACCTATATTGGTATGTGTGTGATGGTGCTATTAGCGGAGATCCTACAGGATTAGAGAGAATGTGGCTAATGACGAAAGAATTATTACTGAAAGGGGTCTTGCAGCGATGGGCGTATGTGACCTGTTTCGCGGTTTGTAGCCCGGGAGCTGAGGACCACACATATGAGAGGATGAAGTCATTTATCGCCTCGGCTGTGCCACTCTTTCAGACCACTGCGGGTGCACGAATCGAAGATTGATGCATTTATTAGGGCGTGTATTATGAAGTTGTGAACTTGGATTTTCCAAGAATGCTTTGGGTTTAGGGGTATTGCGATAGCAAATGTTGACTCGATACACACAGCTTAGGAATTTAAAACTTAAATTCAATTTATTGGATGCCTTGCCTTACGGGATTAGCGTTGGCAGTGGCATATTTAATTCGGACCGATGAACGCGTGATGAGCTTTTTGCGCGCCTCAGGAGTAAGTCCATTCTCGGATTACTTGATCCTTTTGCTTATCACGATTGCGATTACACCCCCCATTTTCGAAGCAAGTAAGTTATATGAGCGGCCTCTAATTAGTTCACGCGTTCAAGTGTTACTTCGGCTTGCACGAGCGTGTTTAGGGTTGACGCTGACAGTTGTAGTAGTTGCATATCTCTTCAAACTTTCACTAGGGCGGATCATTCTCATTATGTTCGGGGTGCTTAGCTTTTTACTCGTTTGGGTAAAAGAAGAGGCGTTGCGACTGTTGATAAAATCCCGCGTTGGGAAAGAACAATCAAAAATTCGGATTCTTGCCGTTGGTTCTCCCGAAAGCAGGAGCCGAGTTCTTACTAAGGTGAGCAATGAATTGGGTGAATGGACTACTATTGTTGGGACATTTGACCCTGCGCACGATCCTATCTCCAAATTAAATGAAATCATTCAAGAAAAAGGGGTGGATTGTCTGGTAATCAGTTCCCGTGATTTAGAAATGGATAAAGTTGAGGAGGTTGTGCGATTAGCTGAGACACAAGGTGTTGAGTGCTATTTAATGGTAGACTTTCTTGACACCCGCATTTCTAAGCCGGGATTTACGCACGTAGGCGGCGTTCCAATGTTGGTATTTAGAACCGGGCCAGAACCCTCTTGGCAAACCGTTGTTAAGCAAGTTTTTGATTTTATCGGTGTCCTTGGTTGCGTTGATTGTTTTGCTCCCAGTTTTTTTGATTATTGCAATTTTGATCAAATTAACTTCACCTGGCCCTGTGTTTTTCAAGCAGCTTAGGTGCGGCTTGAATGGGCGTCCATTCGTAATGTACAAGTTTCGCACAATGTACCCCGATGCTGAACAGCGGAAGCGTGAATTATTGGCACTTAATGAAATGTCTGGTCCCGTTTTTAAGCTGAGTAATGACCCACGGGTTACCCCAATTGGGAGAGTCTTACGAAAATTTAGTTTGGACGAGCTGCCCCAGCTTATTAACGTGCTAAAGGGTGAAATGAGCCTTGTAGGGCCACGCCCATTGCCGGTTGAGGAGGTTAAACAGTTCGACCAGCTTTGGTATAGACGGCGTATGAGTGTTAAACCCGGTTTGACATGTCTATGGCAAATACGNGGACGCAATGAGATTCGAGATTTTAAAGAATGGGCCCGGCTTGATTTGGAATACATTGATAATTGGTCCCTATGGTTAGATTTCAAGATCTTGCTTAAAACCATTCCGGCTGTAATAAAGGCCGTAGGAGCTAAATAACTGTCCAAGCAATTCGCTCCTTCATGAAAACAACTCCTCGTAGAAAACCAGTATCAGTTGTCACAGGCGCAGCGGGTTTTTTAGGTTCACACTTGGTGGATTATTTATTAGCGAAGGGCCATCGGGTAATCGGCATAGATAACCTAATCACTGGGTCGGTTGAAAATATTGGCCACTTGGCGGGTAACGAGAATTTTAAATTTATCAAACAGGATGTCACTGAGTTTCTTTTCATCGATGGTCCTGTTGATTATGTATGGCATTTTGCTTCTCCAGCAAGCCCCGTGGATTATTTGCGATTTCCAATACAGACACTGAAGGTTGGTGCCCTCGGAACCCATAAAGCCCTGGGTTTGGCAAAATATAAAAAAGCCCGATTTTTGTTAGCGTCTACTTCTGAGGTGTATGGGGATCCATTAGTGCATCCTCAACGAGAAGATTATTGGGGAAACGTTAATCCGGTTGGACCTCGGGGATGTTATGACGAGGCAAAACGATTTGCCGAGGCGATGACTATGGCCTATCACAAACAGCATCGTTTACAAACACGGATAGCCCGGATTTTCAATACATACGGTCCTCGCATGCGATTGGACGATGGTCGAGTCGTCCCTAACTTTATAACTCAGGCATTTAGCAACAAGCCCATTACTGTTTACGGGTCAGGTTCTCAGACGCGAAGTTTCTGCTACGTTTCCGACTTAATTGAAGGGATTTACAAGTTGATGATGTGTTTATATGTGGGCCCCGTTAACATAGGTAATCCCCAAGAGACAACTATTTTGGAGTTTGCAAAGCTGATCATCGAACTAACAGGGGCTAAAAGTAAGATAGTGTTCAAGTCACTGCCACAAGATGATCCAAAGCGCAGGTGCCCTGACATAACGCTCGCTAAAAAAATTTTAAAATGGCAGCCTCAAGTTTCCTTGCGCGAAGGTTTAAAAATAACAATCGAATACTTTGAAAATAAGCTTAAGAAAGAACGAAATTTGTTTGACGATTAAAGGCTGTTTAGGTAATCAAAAGAGACCTTTTAAAAGCGGCGCCCGGGTTTCGGGTGGAAGTGTGACCGATTTAATTCATGCGCGAAGGCAAAACTATTTTTGGCAATCGACTGCGGTGCGGGTACGCTAAAGGTGGGTGAATTTGAGGTGACACCTGAAGGTGACCTGCGGCTATGCCAATTTGGAATTAAGCCATTAGGACCAGAGGGTGGATTAGAAAGCAAGCGCGAGGCCACGCTAACAAAAGCGATAAAAGAAATACTCACTGAGTTGGGGATAAAAACTAAACCTGTAAATGTTTGTGCCCCCTCGTTTACTGTGTTTACTAAGTTTATCAAATTCCCTGCTGTGGAGACTGGTAAGATCGCGCAAATGGTGAAATTCGAAGCGCAACAGAACGTGCCTTTCCCATTAGAAGAATGTGTTTGGGACTACCAGATTTTGGGGACCACAGGCACAGAAGAATTTGAAGTATTGCTAGTTGCTGCTAGGCGGGAATCAATCGATAGCTTGTACCGGTCTGTCGATAGCAACGGTTTGCGTTTACAACTGGTAGATGCTTCCCCGGCGGCGCTGTATAACGCTGTCCGGTATAATTATCCTGACTTGGAAGGGTGCACATTGCTAATCGATATAGGTGCGAAAACCACCAATATCCTGTTATTTGAGAAAGACCGGTTTTTCCATCGTGCAGTTAATATCGGAGCAAACACTATTACCCAGGAATTTGCAAGTGAGGTTAAATTGCCGTGGCAGGAAGCAGAGAGGTTAAAAATTTCGGAAGGGTTTGTGGGATTGGGTGGAGCTTATGAAGAGCCGGAAAATCCGAAGCAAGCGGCACTATCAAAGATTGCCCGGCAGTTCATGACTAGGTTACACATTCAAATTAACCAGACTATTCAATATTACCGGACACAACATGGAGGGAGCCAGCCGCAACGCGTGCTATTAGCAGGGGGGGCGTCAATTATGACGTATACTCCACAATTCTTTGCGGAAAAGATGGCTTTGCCAGTGGAGTATTTCAATCCGTTCCGTAACCTGCAAATTGCTCCCAATGTAAATATAGAAGCGTTGTCCACTGTTGCTCATTCATTCGGTGAAGTGGTAGGTTTAGCGTTGCGAAATATTGCCCGTTGCCCAGTTGAATTGAATTTGATGCCCCCGGCTTTGCGTCGGTGGCAAGAGTTCAATGAGAAAAAGCCATATTTCATGGCCGCTCTTATCAGCTTAAGCGTTGTGGTGTTCTTGTTAGGCGTATTGTTGGAAAAACTAGCACGGGGAAAACGCGAAGAATTGGCAGAGTTGAAAAAGGTAATCGAACCACTCCAACGAAGAGAGGCAAGGTTCAGGAAGGAAATGGACATTTTGAATAGACTCCGAACTCAAGCGGATCAGTTGACGACGTGGTTGGAGTACCGCTGTTTCTGGATAGATTTATGTTCGGAGCTTAGGCAAATTTTGATGAAGATTGAGGCTGAAGCTCAGCAACAGTTCCGTGTGCCCGCGGGAATTTGGGTTGAGCGATTGGCAGCTAGCCCAGCGCGGATTATCAGACTCCGAAGTGGCGGACGATTGGAGCAAGAAGGCTTACCATGGGAATTACGTATGCGGATGGGGCCAGAAATGGATCTAAGGCCACCTGAAGCAGTACCCCAAGAACAACCGCCGCCCGCCGGAGGTTATGAACAAGATATAATGGGGCGAACTACCCAGCCCCAGCTACCAGAGGTTTCATCAAATGNGGTGTCAACTTTGATTGTTGTATGCCGCGCAGTGAGCCTTCAAGATATTGACCCGTCAGCTAATGTAAAAATCGCGCATGCATTTTTGCGGGAGCTTAAATCTAGTCGAATGACTGACCCAGAGGGAACTGACTTTTTAGGTAATCTTGGTTCTGAAGAAGCAGACGGTACGTTTGCATTTACTGTTAATTGGAAACTTAAAAAGCCTTTGCAGATAGGAGGCGGCAGTTAAATTTTCTATGTCGTGGCTGAAGCGCAATTGGATTTTTGTAGCGATTGGAATAGTGGCTCTTGGATTGCTGGGAGTCGCCATTGGGTTCTTGGTTAAAGGCTACGTTTCGAATCAGCGGGCACTCTCAGAGTTAAATAAAGCTTATGACGAGCTGACACGATTGTATAATTTAGATCCACATCCAGGTACTGAGAAAAACGACAATATTACTAGGGCTAAGGAACAACAAGAACAGGTAAGAAAATTTTTAAAACGGGTTGTAGAATGGTATCAGCGGATCCCACCCATTCCTGATTCGGCCCAAATTACGACCGAAGAGTTTACGGCTCGACTTCGGGTTACGCTGGATCAACTCCAGAAAATGGCTAAGCAGGCAAGTGTGACACTGCCCAGGACAAATTATGCATTTACGTTTGAATCGATCCGGCCAAAGGTGAAGTTTGAACCTACTAGCTTGCCCCTATTAGCTACGCAACTGGGAGAAATTAAAGCAATCTGTGAAATTCTGCTTAACGCTAAAGTGATGGCCATTGATAGTATTCGCCGTGAACGGGTATGTGTGGAAGACAGCCCTGAAATTTATCCCATGGATTATATACGGGAAACATCAATAACTAATGACATAGCGGTCTTAACACCCTATGAAGTGACGTTCAGGTGTTTCAGCTCAGAACTGGCTGGAGTGCTTGCAGGGTTCGCTAATGCGCAATCCACGTTTATTATCAAGTATTTAGATGTGGAACCAGCTACGTTGGCCATAACACAAGAAGGAACGGAAGGAATGGAAGGATATGAATTTGTGCCTCCTCCCGAGGTTGGAGGGCCCATGCCGAGGCGGTATTTAACCCCCAGGGAAGTATATGGTTTAGGACCGGAGACACAACCAGAACCGTATGCCTTACCAGAAGGAGGGTACGAGTTGGGGTCAGGTCGTCCGATCCGCCGTCCATTGCCTGTTCCAAGCAGGGGGGGTGCACAGGTAATACTTTCTGAAACACCTTTCCGCGTAATTATGCAAGTGTATGTAGTTAAACTCAATTTACCTCAGCAACAGACGCAGTAGTAACCGTGAACTTTATAAGGCGTCATTACGAAAAGGTAATTTTAGGTGCCGTGCTCATCTTTCTGGTGATCGCGGTAGCGCTGATGTTCTTTCTTGTTGACAAACAGGCTAGGGACATGGCCGAAAAGCGCGGGACAATCACAAGTAAGCCAACAAAGCCGCTGCCACCCTTGGATCTGTCAACAGGAGAAAAAATACTCGAACGCTTAAATAAGGGTGTTACTGTAACATTGTCTGCTCCCCCTCATAACTTGTTTAGTCCGGTTGTGTGGCGAAGATATCCGGATGGTCGGCGGGAAAAATTAGAACGCATGGTGGAAGGCCCCAGCGCAGTAGAAGTTGTCAAAATTACTCCATTGTATATGACGATTTTGTTTGACTCAGTGGACGCTGCAACCACGAACTATCTCGTTNTTGTGAATAATCCAGCAGCAACAACGCGATCGCAACAACGTGTAGCGCGTTATGTCCAAGTCGGCGCTAAGACAGATTACTTTATAGTAAAAGCCATTGAGGGTGATCCACTTAATCCAACAGGCCTCGTAATCGAGTTGCAAGAGACCGGGGAGACAATCACAATAAGTACCAATAGCCCGTTTAGGAGAGTCAGTGGTTACATGGTTGATTTGCGGTATGAACCCGAACGTCGGTCATGGTCAAACCGCAGAGTAGGACAATCGATTGTAATTGGAGGAGAAGAATACACGATTTCGGCAATAAATCAGATTGCCACCGATGAATATGAAATTGTATTGTCATCGCGTGCATCCGGAAAGAAGCATGTTATCAAATACAAAGCAGGCTCTTNATATGCTAAGAACAATTGTTGGAAACGTCATTGTTGGGTTAATGATCTGCCAGCTAGGGCAGATGACGGTTTGGGGTCAACCCACTCAGACTTCTANTGAAACTGAGCGGGCAGTGAAAGAGGCAGTTCGACGTCAAGCGCAAACCGTCGAATTGCGCCAAAAGCTAAACGAAGCCCGCCGCACAGAGCAGCAGAAAGATTACTTAGCAGCAGCCAAACTCTATGAAGCATGTTATACATTGGTCCAGCAAATCGGTGCCGGTGTGGACACCGAGAGAAAAGAAACTATAGCTGGCTTGGTTAGGTGCCGAGTTGCTTTAGCAAAAGAGGCTCAAGCTAAGGGTGATTACAAAGCTGCAGATGCACAACTGAAGGCTGCGTTGCGAGTAGATCCGAAGAACCAGGCTTTATTAGAGCTACAAAAGGAAAACGATGAAAAACTTCAGGCATTAAAAGGCAGGATTCCTAGTGATGAAACTTTGGATCAAGTTCCAGTTATCCAAAGCAATAAACAGTATGCCGCCACTCTTGTACAAGATGGTCGTATGCTATGGGAAATGGGGCGCTTAGACGAGGCCGAAAGCAAACTCCGTGAAGCCACAAAGATAGACCCTGAAAACAAAGCAGCATGGTATTATCTGAACTTGGTTCAAGAGTCTAAGTACGCACGAGCTGCACGCCAACAAGATGTGGATTCCAGGGCAGCCTTGGTGGAGGTTGAACAAGCTTGGGAAAAACCAGTCAAACGGGAACTTTTGCCACAACCGAACCCTTATGCGCGGACAAACTTAGTTTTTACAGGTGAAGGACGCCAGAAGATAATTAGTAAGTTAAACCGGATCCGTCTCACGGAGGTGAGGTACGAAGATGTGGAATTATCTGAAGTGTTAAGGAATCTTAGTGAGCAAATCCGAGCACGAGATCCTGAAAAGGAAGGAATTAACTTCCTTCTAGTTCGTGAACCTGCTCCGAATTTGGCGTTACTCCAACAAATGCAAGGTCAAATGGGGATGGGAGGAATAGGAGGAGTTGGTATGACACCTTATGGTGCGCCAACTCCAGAAGGAATGCCAATGGGTGTTGCGGCGACACCTTTACTTGCGGCACAGACTGAGGAGGTAGATATCGCCATGGTAAAGATTAAAATCTTTCCGCCACTGAAAAATGTCCGGGCAGCGGATGTTTTGGATGCAATTGTCAAAACAGCCGACCAACCAATCAAATACTCAATTGAAGACTATGCAGTTTTATTTTCATTGAAACGCGGAGAAATTGAACCCTTATATACGCGCACGTGGCGGGTTGACCCGAACACGTTCATCCAAGGACTTGAAAGCGTAGCTGGCATTTCACTGTATCTCCCAACGTCTATGGGTGGATATGGAGGCGGATACGCCGGTTACGCCGGGGGATATGGTGGTGGTTATGGCGGTTATGGCGGTGGAGCAGAAACGGTTATTCCTCGAGTGTATGTTAGTCCAGGCGGGTACGGTGGATTCGGTATGTATGGTGGCGGTTTCGGGGGTGGATTTGGTGGTGGTTTCGGTGGTGGATTTGGTGGTGTAATGGGAGGCGCAGGTGTTCAGGGAGGCGCTGGTATTACAGGATTAGGTGGTGGTTATGGAGGTGGAGGTCTAAGCTTCGTGACTAGAATTGATACGCATGCAACGGTCAACCAAATCATCCGAAATTATTTTGCCGCAAATGGTGTGGACTTTACCTCGCCCGCCGGGACGAACAAGGCCGTCTTCTTCAACGATAGGACAGGGGTGTTACTGGTACGCGCCACTTTGCAAGATTTGGATATAATCGAAGCAGCTATACAGGCTCTGAACATTACACCGCCCCAGGTTAACGTAAAAGCTCGGTTCGTTGAAATTACTCAGACCGATTCTAAGGGCTTATCTTTCGATTGGTACTTAGGGAATGTTTTGATGCGGGGGGGCCGGATTGGAATGCAAGGTGGCACAGCACCGTCGTTCGTAGGTGCGCCATCCGCGGCTAATCCTGAAGGTACATTCCCCGGCTCAGCCCAGGCGGGCACTGCCATCACACCTCAATCCACTGATCAAATGTTGAGCTCAGGAGTTAGGAGTACTTATGGTAGACAAACTCCAATTCCTGCATTGGCAACGATTACTGGAATCCTTACTGATCCGCAATTCCGTGTTGTCATTCGAGCCCTCGAGCAACGCGACGGGGTAGACGTTCTGTCGGAGCCAGAAGTTACAACTGTGAGCGGCCGACAGGCACAACTGCAAGCAGTCGAATTGCAGACGATTGTTTCTGGCCTTCAAACCGCGGGAGGTACACAAACGGGTGTTGGGNGTGGATATGCTGNTGGCGCCGGTGGAGCTGCAGCGGGCGCAGGTTACTATCCGCAAGGTGGTTNTCTGGCGTACAACTATAACACCCAACAAATGCCTCTTGGGCCGACGTTGGACGTAATTCCTTATGTTTGTGCTGACGGATATACAATACAAATGACGTTAATACCCACCTACATTGAGTTTGTCGGATATGATGACGCAACTGCTCAAAAGTTCGTACCTACTTCGGCATTGGCTGTTGCAGGAGGACAGGCTATGGCAACTACGGTTACTGCTGTATTGCCGTTACCTATTCTGAGGGTAAGACAAGTTACCACTAGCGCAATTGTCTGGGATGGCCAAACTCTCGTCTTGGGCGGTCTCACTGCAGAAGATGTACGGAAATTAAAGGATAAAGTGCCATTCCTAGGTGATTTGCCTTTGCTAGGTCGTCTGTTCCGCAGTGAGTCTAGCTCCACAGTTAAGAAAAAGCTTTATATATTTGTAACGCCTACGATAATCGATCCTGCAGGCAACAGGATGCATTCTGATGAGGAAATGCCATTTGCTCAAAGATTGCCTCAGGCTGAGCCAGCCTCCGTTAGCCGGTAAAATAAATGCCATTAACAGAATCGAACCATTTGGGTGCTAAGGGTAGTGATCCGAAGTTCTTAGTAGTAGACGGATCGGCAGTGGCGTATCGAGCTTATTATGCATTGCCTCATCTTGTAGCTCCGAATGGTGAAACAACAAACGCAGTATATGGGTTTATTAGAATGGTTAATCGGTTGCTTACAGACTTGAAACCCGCGTTTGGGGTGGTCGTTTGGGATGGCGGGCGTAGTACTGAGCGATTGCAGATTCATCCAGAATACAAGGCCACGCGCCCGCCTATGCCAGATGAATTACGGCCCCAAATAAGGCGGATCCAAGAATTTTTGGATTATGCAGGGCTACGATCCATCCAAATTGAAGGTATAGAGGCGGACGATTTAGTGGCAACTTTTGTCAAAAGTTGGTGTTGATTCCGGCTTGGTTATCTATGTCGTGGGTAATGACAAGGATTTTTGCCAACTGGTCTCAGATCGCGTATTTGTGATTTCACCCACCCATAGGAAACCCGAACTACTTACCGTCGCCCGGGTGCACGAAAAATTCGGTGTCTTTCCGGAGCAGGTGATTGATTACTTGAGTTTAGTGGGGGATCCCGTGGACAATATAGAAGGTGTTCCCGGTGTGGGGCCGAAAACGGCAGCCCAGTTATTAGAAAAATTTGGGACGATCGAAGAGTTGTATTGNCGACTATCGGAGGTGCAACCTGAAAGACTTCGGAATGCATTACGCGAACACGAATATCAAGTCAAACGCAACAAGGAATTGATTTCCTTTAAAATCTTTCCTGATATTGTTGGTGAGCTCAAAAATTACGCCCTTCAGCAACAGAATTATGAGAAGCTAAGGGGTTTTTATAGAGAGCTCGGGTTTAATTCTTTAATAAAGGAGATCGATGAGTCCATTTCGAAAGCTGAAGTTGGAGAGCTGTTCCAATAAGCAATTGACCATGATAGGTTCACTGCATAATTTGAAATGGAAAGGGATGAACTCGATTTTTGGAAAGATTCTATTAGCAAGCGTTGGGTTGTGGGTGCTTGTGACATCTGGAACGGCCCAAAATACCTTTTCACCAGGTGGTCCCGATTATCCCATCATAGGAAGCTTATTGGGTGACCAGGTTTGGCCTGATGTCGCCGTAAATGAGAGCGGAGGTTGGTTAGTATGGCAAGATAATGGAGCCGACGGAGATGGTTGGGGTATACGTGCGGCACGTCTTAATTCTGCTTTTACTGTGGTGGGTAATGTATTCACTGTGAACCAAATGACCAACTACCACCAGGAGAAACCGCGGGTAGCTTTATTGCACGATGGCGGGGCAGTAGTGGTTTGGCAAGGTGGTAAAAAGGGTTGCCAAAATATATACGCGCGGTTGATAAATTCAAACGGAACATTTCGCACTGGAGACATCCAAGTAAATACATACACGAACGAGTTTCGCGAAGACCCCGCAGTCACAGTTCTGAGTGATGGTAGTATCTTGGTTGTGTGGGTGAGTTTTGGGCAAGATGGTAACATGCGCGGGATTTTCGGGCAACGGCTGAACTCCTCTGGACAGAAATTGGGCTCTGAGTTTCAAATAAACCAGTTTACCGAAAATAATCAACGATCGCCATCCGTCTGCAGTTTCCCGGATGGACGGGTGCTCGTTGTATGGGTAAGTGAATTGCAAAGGTATTCACAAAAATGCGGTGGTGGATATATGGGGGAGATTTTATAAGTTGGGTAATAACGGCGTCCTTGAACCTATTAGTAATGAGTTTTTGGTGAGCGGCTACGGAATTGCTCTTTGTGCAAACCCTGTGGCGATTCCATCCCCGGATGGAAAAAGTATTAGTAGCATGGAGTCAAAACAATAGTCGTACTCTCACTGGTGATTATTATCTGTATGGGCAAGAGGTATCGAGCCAGTTGACGCGGCGTTCCCCGTCGGATTGGGATGTAGTTGGACGATTGTTTGATGCGAATGGGAGTCCAATCACTGAGCCATTTAGGGTCAATACCTTCACTCAGTACAGACAGTACGCCCCTCGCGGTTCAGTATTTGGGCAAAACTTCCTAGTGGTATGGACTAGTGAGGCCCAGGATGGTTCGCGGGAAGGTATTTTCGGCCAGTTTATTGGACTTGATGGTACTTTGCGGGGCAACGAATTCCAGATAAACACAACCACTGCTAGCCGACAGATTTCTCCGGTAGTAGGTAGCGACGGTAAAAGCAGGTTTTTGGTTGTATGGACGCAATTTGGTGTGGATTACGGATTTGATTTGCGAGCAAGAGTGTATGATTTAATCCGCCTTGCGATGAACCCTGTAATTGGTGGCGTAAAATTAACGTGGAATACGGTTCCTGGTGCAAAATATCAGGTCCAGCAATTATCTAATGGCAAAGATTGGATAAATGTCGGATCAGTTAGGGAAGCCACGAATTATTCTGATTCGTTAGTTTTGCAACCCACAAATACGATGGCTATTTACAGAGTAATCCGAGTGGAGTGATAGCACTATGACTCGAACAGCCATAAGATATTTTAAGTCCATTTTGCTGGTGGGCCTTGCCGCCTTTACCGTTGGTGAGGCAAGAGGGTTTTCGTTAATTGGACCATTTGCAGACTGGCAAACATCAGAACTTAATTATAACGTCGGAGTAGGAGTGCACTATGAGATGGATCCAATAATTTCAGATGTGGGTGGACCGCAAAATCTTGGGGAAGAATATAGGTGGAATTTTAAAACCATATATATTGGATTTGATCCCTCCTTTGTAAATTATTTCGGTGCTAAAGGGACACAAGCAGTTTGGGAGGCCATCCAAATTTTGAATAGTTTGCCACCTGTGTCGAAGATGAGTTCTAATCTTACTGAATTTCCTTTAAACACCAGGATAGTGAACTATCGCGCTTCAGCCCTACGACTTTTAGACATGCGAAGCTATGCTTTAGCGGCAATCTTGAATGCCCTTGGCTTAGCTAGCCCCGAAAGGTATGTGTTTACATTGCGTGGTAGAACCGCTGGGGCTACCTATACAAACTATACTGTCATTATGAGAAATTTTGATCCGGTGACATGGGAGCCTTCCAAGTACGTTAATGGAGTACTTTACACATACGTGATCGAGGAATTACCCTCC
>Ga0065718_1003570_pt1 | contig 33603 bp, 38 predicted proteins | sample GBSCel77sediment_2_FD_59105 | JGI IMG/M metagenome (GOLD analysis project Ga0065718, IMG submission 59105) | Hot spring sediment microbial communities from Great Boiling Spring, Nevada - cellulolytic enrichment CS 77C v3 (version 3) | ecosystem: Environmental > Aquatic > Thermal springs > Hot...
GGGAGATAATAGAGAAGTGCGCTCATCCTGATTACAGGGATATGCTTTGGGATTACTTTAAGCGAGCCTGCTTAAGGGGTGGACATGAGCCTCACCTCCTTGAGGAGGCNTTAAGCTGGCACGTTCGCTTTCTTACCAAGGGAAGCATGCGAGAGGAGGGGGGTGAGAGGGGGGAAAAAGATTAATTGAAACCTTTTTAAAAATTTCTTAAATCTTGGGAAGGGAGGGACACATTATGAAGATGTATGTGGGTCCGTTACTTAAGCGTATTGAAGGACCAGAAAATGAGCAACCCTATATTAAGCTTGGGATATTCAAGATTAGGCTTCCCTTTATTCACTATGAGTGGGAGTGGCCTGAGGCTATATCCGCTTTGATAATGATGGCTACTTGCTTAGGTGCGGCTCCTGTGCTTGAGGAGACCTTAGGTTGTTCCTTTGAGGTTGCCGTTACCATGGTGATAATAAATGGCTTCCTATATATGTTACATGCCCACCTTGGGGATCCTGTCGTTCCGGGTTGGGTCACCCCAGCGATCCCTCTTGTTGTGGCCTATCTTAGCCAGTATCCTATGGGACCTGCTAGAACTCAAGCCCTTGTTGCTCTTAACCTCTCCTTTGGTTTATTGCTTCTGATCCTTGGAATAACCGGATTGGCAAAGAAGTTTGCCGATATGATCCCAGTGTCAGTTAAGGCAGGAGTTATCTTCGGAGCTGGAATAGCGGCGTTTAACTCTATTTACGCTAAAGGTGGGCGTTTTGATAAGGCTCCGATAAGCGTTACCGTCGGTGTGGTTGTAGCTCTGATAACTTTGTTTGCTATATGGTATAGACNTAGGTCGGAGAAGATCCCTCTTTTGAAGACCATAAGGAATTTGGGGATGGTCCCAGCGATAATCTTTGCTCTGATAGTTGGACCGCTTGTGGGTGAACTTAAGGTTCCCGAGATAATATGGAGCATAACTCCCCTTAAGATTAAGGAGCTTTTCTCCCTCTATTCTCCATTTTCGATAGGCTTTCCGTCTTTACAAGTGATAATAAATACACTACCATTAACATTAGCAGTATACATAATTGCGTTCGGTGATTTCGTATTCGCTCAGACAGTCATAGGAGAGGCTGATAAAGCTAGGGGGGATGAGAAGATAGAGTTTAACGTTAACCGTTCTAATGTAATAAGTGGTATAAGGAATGTTGCTTTAGGTTTATTTGCTCCTTATACCCAGAACGCTGGGCCGTTGTGGGCTGCTATGACTGTTGCAGTGGCTGAAAGGTATAAGGAAGGAAAAGATGCGATGTACTCCATATGGGGTGGCGTTGGAACTTTCAGAGTGATGACCTTCTTGGGGCTTTTCATTTATCCTATAGTGTGTATCATGAGACCGGCTTTGACCATCGCTTACTCGGTTACCCTCCTTGTTCAGGCCTTTGCCTGTAGCTATATCGCTATGGAGGAGGTTATGGGAAAGAGGAACTCTATAGCAGTAGCGGTTTTAACGGGTGCGATGATAGCCTTAAGAGGGGCAGCTTGGGGGCTTTTGACAGGTATCCTATTGTATCTTCTGGTTGAAAGAAACGGAAAAGCTAAGGCGGGCAATAAATAGGCTTTTTTATAAAAATCCCTTAAGGAGGGGAGAGAGTATGTTAGTGACCTTTAATTTTAATGTACCTCCGACACTGGTCTTTGGCGTGGATACGGTAAACCAAACCGGTCAATACGTTAAAAAGCTCGGTGGGAAAAGAGCGTTCATCGTGACTGACCCCGGTGTGGCCAAGGCTGGGATACTCGAAAAGGTTATTGATATCCTTAAAAGCGATGGTATCGAGGTTGGTTATTATGACCAGGTTATCCCTGAACCTCCAGAGAACATCGTCGATGAGATCGTGGATAAGGTTAAGGAGGGAGGGTACGAAGTAATAATAGGTCTTGGTGGCGGTAGCTCCATGGATACCGCTAAGATGGTGGCGGTCCTGGTAACCAATGGAGGGAGGGTGCGCGATTATATAGGAATTGGTAAGGTCCCGAAGCCTGGCTTGCCAAAGATAATGATACCTACCACTTCTGGAACCGGCTCTGAGGTGACGCAGATAGCTATATTCGCTCTTCTCGAGGAGGAGGTTAAGAAGGGAGTGGTGAGCCCTTACCTTCTTGCGGAGGTAGCCATAGTGGATCCCGCTTTGACATATAATCTTCCTCCCAATATAACTGCCTCTACAGGGATGGATGCTTTGGTTCACGCGATTGAGGCTTATCTATCAAGAAGAGCTAATAAGTTTACCGATGGATTGGCTTTGATGGCCATGGAACTAATAGCTAAGAATATACGTACCGCTGTGACCGATGGGATGAACACTGAGGCAAGGTATAACATGTCCCTGGGAAGCTTAATCGCTGGCATAGCCTTTGGTAACTCAAGCACCGGTGCGGTTCATGCGCTGGCTTATCCTCTCGGTGGGCAGTTCCGCATCCCTCATGGGGTTGCTAACACTTTGATGCTTCCCTATGTGATGGAGTATAACTTGGTTAGCAGAATGGAAAGGTTCGTGAAGATAGCAGAGGCTCTTGGGGAGAAGGTTGATGGATTACCCGTTAGGGAGGCCGCCTTTAAGGCCATCGATGCGATGGTGAACATAGCGAAGGATATAGGGGTTCCAATGCGCTTAAGGGATGTAAATATACCCAAGGAGGCCATACCTAAGATGGCAGCGGCTGCGATAAATGAGACGAGGCTCCTTTCTCAGAACCCGCGTGTCCTGACGCTGAAGGATATAGAGGATATCTACAATAAGGCGTAGGTAAAACTGGTGAGTGNNGGGGGAAGGAGCTTCCCCCTCACTCATATATGAGGAGGTGCTTAGGAGAGATGCCTTTCGGTTACGTGGGAAAAGTTCTTCGCGTTGACCTAACCGCTAAGCGTTTGGAAGTTGAGGAGCCAGCCGAGGAGTTTTACAGGACCTACATGGGGGGGCGTACGGCTTCGGTAGCTATTACCTTCTTAGAGAGATGAAAAAGGGTGTGGATCCTTACTCTCCCGATAATATTCTTGTTTTCGCTTCTGGCGTTATGACTGGTGTCCCTTTGTCTGGGATGTGTAGGTATGTGGTTTGCTCTAAGTCTCCTTTGACTGAGGCTTTTGGAGAGTCTGATGCTGCCTGGGTATTTTGGACCAGAGCTTAAGAGATCGGGCTTCGACGCCATAGTTATAACCGGTAGGTCGGAAAAGCCGGTTTACCTTTACATCGAGAACGGTAATGCTGAGCTTAGAGATGCTTCTTCCATCTGGGGGCTTGAAACTAAGGAGGCTTACGACAAGATAAAGGAGGAGACCGCTAAAGGGACTAGGATAGCGCTTATAGGGCCTGCTGGAGAGAGAGGGATAAGATACTCTTGCATAACCAATGAGCTTAGGCACTTTAACGGTAGGAATGGTCTTGGAGCTGTTATGGGGTCGAAGAGGTTAAAGGCGATAGCGGTTTGCGGAAGCGGCTCTATACCTTTGCGCGACCCAGAGGGGATAAGAAACCTGGTTAAGCGATTTGAGGAGATAAAGAAGGATCATCCTATAACCAAGACCCTTTATGAGTTTGGGACATCGGCTACGGTTTTGGCTAATAACGCCGGCGGAATTCTGCCGACGAAGAACTTCAGAATGGGAGTTTTCGATGGGGCTGAGAGGATAAGCGGTAAGGCCATGAACGAGTCCATCTTAATAGGCCGCGAGAACTGCTACGCTTGCACCGTGAAGTGTAAGAGGGTGGTTTCTGTTCCAGAGCTTGGCGTTATCCCCGAGTATGGAGGGCCTGAGTATGAGACGATAGGGGCTATGGGTTCGCTCTGCATGGTAGATGACATTAAGGTTGTGGCCTTGGCTAATCAGCTCTGTAATGCCTATGGCCTTGATACCATAAGCACAGGTGCTACCATAGCTTTCGCCATGGAGTGCTATGAGAATGGAATAATAGATCGCAAAGATACCGATGGTATAGAGCTTTACTTTGGGAACAAGGATGCCTTGATAGCTATGATACATAAGATAGCCAAGCAGGAAGGGTTCGGTGCTGTCTTAGCTGAGGGCGTTATTCGAGCCTCTAAGATCATAGGTAGGGGTGCGGAGAGGTTCGCCTTCGCCGTGAAAAAGCAGGAGATACCCCTTCATGAGCCCAGAGGCAAGTATATGATAGGGCTTGGTTATGCCGTTTGCGAGCACGGTGCTGATCACATGACGGTCGGACACGATCCAATGCTTTCCTCCAAGGAGCAATATACCTTTAAGGGGATAGCTCCCTTTGGTATTCTTGAGCCTACGAGTCCCGTTCAGTTCGTTCCTCAGAAGATAAGGACCTTCTGCTATCTTTACGCCTGGTGGAACTTCTTCGATGCTGCTGGAATATGCAAGTTCGTCGTGGTCCCAAGGAGCGTGATGCCGGTTAACATGGTCATCGAGGCCTTGTCCTGTGCTACGGGTTGGGAAACGAGCTTATTTGAGGTCCTCAAGGTGGGAGAGAGGATAGCGGTTCTATCTAGGCTCTTTAACCTTAGGGAAGGGGTAACCGCTCAAGAGGACTCCTTGCCCGAGAGGTTCTTTGAGCCGCTTGANAACGGTCCTCTCGCTGGGGCAGAAGATAAATAAAGAGGATTTTGAAAGGGCTAAGCTCCTTTATTACGATATGATGGGTTGGAATGAGAAGGGAGTGCCAAGAGAAAGCAAGCTTTATGAACTTGGTTTAGATTGGGCCGTTCCGACGCTGAAGGATATTTAAAACTATATGCTTACTTTCGCCCTTGGAGTTGTCACCCATCTCCTCTAGAGATGGGTGACTAATTTTTTTCCTTTCTGTTAGAATTTCCTTGAAGGGGTTGAAAGGGAGTGATGCCTTGATATGGAGGAATACCTTAAGGCTTTAAGCAAGGTTAAGCTTCTTGAGCCTGCCGAAGAGGAGGAGCTGTGGAGGAGGTTTAAGCAAGAGGGTGATGAGGAAAGCAGGTTAAAGATAATAGAGTCCTATCAGCCTTTGGTCTTTAAGGTCCTTTCCAAGATAGGTCATCCCTCAGATCTAACCTTAGATCTACTTCAGGAGGGGATGGTTGGGCTTATAGAAGCGGTGGACAGGTTTGAGCCCGAAAGGGGATGGAAGTTTTACACCTTCGCTTACTATAGAATAAAGGGGTGCATCCTTAACGCTTTGACCAGAAAGATGCCATCTTGGGAGCTAGTTGAGGATGTGGAGTTGGGTAAGGACATTGAGCCAGATTATGGTTTGCTATCTATGGAGATCGGGGTTTTATCCGAGGATGATAGGAGAGTAATAGAGGGGATATATTACGAGGGTAAGGGGCTTAAGGAGATGGCGAAGGAGCTAGGGCTTTCCCTAAGCAAGATCCAGAGGATTCATAAGAGGGCTCTGAAAAAGCTTAAGGAGGTTTTGGGATAATAATAGATGCTATGGGAGACAAGAAAGTAGTTAAAAAGATTAAGTTTGCTAAGAGGTGGCTTGAGAAGGCTGAGGAGGCCTACCTTCAGGGTAGAAGCGAGGAAGGCTTCTTAAGCTTATCCTTAGCCGAAGCGGAGATAAGGACGCTTCAGAAGGGGGAATGGTCTAGCCTGTTAAAAGGTAGAAGGTCGTTCTCGATGAGAGTTATGGAGGTCTTCCTTCTGGTATTCTTAATCCTTATTTTGTTTGTCTCCTATACATCTATTGAAAGGGTTCCGCTTCTTAACCCTAAGGGGTATACCTCCTTTGCTTCTTTAGAGGAGGGAATCTTTAAGCCAGGCAGAGGTGAAACTTTCTCCTTTTCTGTTCAACTTCCTAACCTTAGGTTTAGCGTTCACGGTAAGATGGAGGGAAGCCTTAGCATTACCAAGGCGTTAGACGCTCACGTTTTATACGTGGTTCAGAGGGAGAAGGTTAAAAGCAGGGAGGAGCTTAAGGTTAAGGGCTCGCAAGAACTCACCCTTTCAGCGGACGAGTTAGTCCGTTTGATAGAGCTTGGCAAGAAGGAGTTGAAGGTTTATCTTACAGGAGGGAGGTAAGACCCGTGAGGAAGGTCTTTGCTATGATTTTTTTCCTCTTTCTGTTTTCGGGTATCTGTTTAGCAGCTCCTGTGATAAAGGCTATAGATGTGGAAGGAAACGTCACTGTAGTTAAAGAGCGTATTCTCAGTGTCGTTCAGAGCAAGGTTGGTGATCCTCTTGACGAGGATAAGATAAAGGAAGATTTAAAGAGGATCTATGATCTCGGCTTCTTTAAGGGAGTCTCCGTTAGAGGCGAGCCCTATGAGGATGGTGTGAAGGTGATATTTGTGGTTGAGGAATTCGAGCAGATAAAGGATGTAGTTATTGAGGGGAACACGGTCGTTCCTACGAGGAAGATAAGGGAAGTTATGTTTTTAACTGAAGGGATGCGCTTTAACGCTAACTTCTTTAAGCGCGACATAGATAGGATAGTGGACCTCTATAGGAGAGAGGGGTATGGATTTATAAGGATAATGGATGCGGGCTTCAGCAGGGGCGTCTTATTCATAAAGATCCTTGAGCCCAAGGTGAGGGAGATAATAGTTCAAGGTAATAAGAAGACTAAAGATTATGTTATAAAAAGGTACATATACGTTAAGCCGGGAGAGGTGCTTAACACTAAGAAACTTAGGCTTTCGCTCTCAAGACTAGAGGCTACCGAGTTCTTTGAAAAGGTAGAAGCCTATCCTGAGCCGACGGAAGATGTGGCTTGGATAAACTTGGTCTTCAACGTTCAGGAAAAGAGCGCTACTCGGCTTATGTTGGGCGTAGGTTATGGTAGCGTCACCGGTTGGGAGGGAGAGGCAGCCTTTGAGGACCTTAATTTCTTAGGTAGGGGCATTCGCTTTAGCGTAGGGTTAGGTTTAGGAGAACAGGAGAGGCAATGGATATCTTGGGAAGACCCTTGGATGGATGAGAAGCACTTCGCCTATAAGGTCGGTTTCTTCAGGAGGGATTATAACGATGTTAACTGGTATGATCGGGAGACGGGCGAGGTGAAGGGGACTTACGATGAGAGTGCAGAGGGTTTTTACATTGGTTTTGGTAGAAAGCTAAACGATAAGTTNTCCTTTTATCTTACCCTTACTCATGAGAACGTTAATGTAACTCCAACTTCCGGTGAACCTCCGGATAAGGAGAACGTCCTTCAAGGAGAGGTTAGATATTTAACCTTAACCCTCTCCAGGGACAATAGGGATCCTTATCTTCCTTATTCCATTGGGGATGTGGAGAGCTTGACCGTTGAGCAAGCGGGTCTGTTTGGTGGAGATTATGACTATACGAAGTATTGGGGTGAAGTTAGGTTCTACATCCCCTTCGAACTTAATAAGTGGCTTGGTATAGAGCTTGCTTCCGGAGAGGAGGATAGGCCTTGGACCCTCGCTGGCAGGGTGAGGTATGGGGATTCTAGTGGCACCTTACCCTACTTTGAGAAGTATTCCATCGGTGGGGCGACCACCTTGCGTGGCTACTCGAGGGGTTACTTCGTTGGTGAGAAGATGTTTTTGGCAAATCTTGAGTTAAGGGTGCCCATTGAGAAGGGGCTTGAGATAGTCGTCTTCAATGATTGGGGGTATGCTTGGAGGAGGGATGAGAGCCTTTCCTTCTCAGATGTTAGGCGTAGCGTTGGCTTCGGTTTAAGGATAAGGACGCCCTTCGGCATGATAAGGTTTGATGTGGCTGAGAATGAGGAGGGGGAGAGCCAATCTTACATAGGCTTCGGTCATATATTCTAATAGCCTTTTCTTTGACTCTTTTTTTCTCCTCTCCAACTCATGCTATTGTTAAGGTTTCCCTGGAAGGGATGCCTGCCTTTTTGTCAAGATGCGGTAGCTGCGGTCTTAAGAAGGATCGCGGAGGAGATCAAGGATAATCCTGCAAGGGAGCCTATAGTAAAGAGCGTTTCTTCTAAGCTTTTCCCCGGTTATGGGGTTAAGGAAGTATCCTTTAGGGATGAGCTTAAGGTTGTTTTTTTTCCAATTTACCCCTTGGTTGATCGCGTTTCCGTTAGCTTTTCTCCTGAAAGGTTCCCAGAGGAGCTTGAGCCCCTCTTTAAGGTTAGTCTTGACAGGATATCTGGTAAAGTCTCCTCCCTGTTTAAAGGGCTTCCCGTTGATTCCCTCGACTGGGTTCAGGAGGTTGTTGCTTTAAAGGTAAGGGAGATCGTTTCGGAGGAGCTTCCAGGTTTTGGTTCATCCATTTCACTATACTTTTTTCTACGAAACTTTTGATGGTAAAGGTTTCCTTGAGAGGGGAGGATCCATTGATTTTGACGGTTGATCTCACCTTGAGGTCTGGAACGGTGCCTAATATCGTCCTCCGTGGCTTAAGAAATGAGTTCTTGCCGAGCGTTAAGCTGATGGAGGGGCTCCCCGTAGCCTTCGTTAAGCGTCATGAGAGATTCTTCAAGGATATGGTTGTGAAGAGAGCCTCTATGTCAAAGGCGCTTTCCTTCTACAGGGTTGATCTTTTGCCTGAGCTTAATCTTGGAAGGATATCGAGCATGATATTATCCCTTGAGTCTAGAGTTTGGTCTATAAGCGCTGAGGGGAAGGTCCCTGTAGGACTTAAGGGGGCTGAGCCGGAGGGGACCCTTCACTTCGGTAAGGTTTTCAAGGAAGGGGAAATATTTTTCGAGCTTAGGGCCATGCTCGAGAGTGTAGACTTTGAAAACTTTTTAGGGTATTCAGCTTAAGGTTGGACCTAAGCTTTGGATAGGTTACAAAAGAGAGCTTTCTGAGGGTGATAATGTGTTCTTCCTGAGATACTCTAATCTTCAGATTAGCTATTGGGATGAAGATGGAGGGGTTGAGCTCTCCTACTCTTACTGGTTTGGTTCTTGGGTTAGGGTTGAGTTCACTTACTCTACTCATGAGGATAGGCTTTTCTTCCTCAGGGTAGTGGGTAGACTATAAAAACTTCAAAGGAGGGGATAGTTTTATGAAAGGTTTGAAGCTCATCTTATGCATGCTGTCTCTTGTGGTGCTTAGTCTATCATTAGTCCAGGGAACCTGGGCTCAGAGCGCCATAAAGATCGGGGTGGTTGATGTGGATTATCTCTTGAACAATCACCCCAAAGCTGAGGAGGTAAGAGCGCAGATCAGAAGCTTTATACAGAAACAGGAACAGGAGGTGAAAAAGCCAGGTAGAGAACGCTCGCAAGACCATCAAGGATGAGAATCAGCTCAAGCAGAAGGAAGCTGAGATCTTTAGGAGCGCTCAGGCTCAGTTTGATAAGTATAAGAAAGATCTCCTGGATCCCCTTATGAAGGATGTGGATCTGGCCATAAGAGAGGCGGCTAAGAAGCAGGGGATCGAGATCGTCTTTCTTAAGGGCGCCGTTTTCTTTGGTGGGATCGATATAACGCAGGATGCTTTAAACATCCTGAAGAGCAAGTATGGCAAGACTAAATAAGCCTTTAAGGGCTTCTGAAATAGCCGAGTTAATAGATGGAAGCTTTATAGGGGTTGATGTGGAGGTTAAAGGGATATCCCCCCCTAGTCGGATGCGGAAGAAGGGGATGTCTCTTTCCTCTGGGATAGGTCTTCCTTGAAGGATTTGGATCGTTCTAAGGCCTCCGTTTTGGTTGTACCTGAGAGCTTCCCATCGATAGAGGGTAGATCTGTGATAAGGGTTAGGGATGCCAAAAGGGCTTTGGCTTGGCTTTTAAGAAAGCTTTTTAAAAGAGAGCACCCCTTTAAGGAAGGGGTAAGCGAGCTTGCCTGCGTTGAGGAAGGCGTCCTTTTGGAAAGGGGTGTGAGGATCGCTCCCTTCTCCTATATAGGCAGGGGGTCGAAGGTGGGCTCGAACACCGTGATATACCCCTTTGTTTTTGTGGGAGACGAGGTTGAGATAGGAGAGGATTGTGTAATATACCCGATGGTTTCCATAAGGGAGGGTGTGAAGATCGGAAATAGGGTAATAATTCACAGCGGAGCGGTTATAGGGAGCGATGGATATGGCTTTATTCCCAGTGAGGAGGGTGCAGAAAAGATACCTCAAGTGGGGATAGTAGTAATAGAGGATGATGTGGAGATAGGGGCTAACGTGACCATAGATAGGGCTACCATAGGGGAGACGAGGATAGGTAAAGGGACTAAGATAGACAATCTCGTTCAAGTAGCTCACAACGTGGTTGTGGGTAAAGATGTCTTAATAGCAGCCCTCTGCGGTATAGCTGGTAGCTCGAGGATAGGCGATAGAGTTATGATGGGTGGGCAAGTCGGCGTGAAGGATCATGTATCTATCGGGGAAAGAAGCGTCATTGCGGGAAAAAGCGGCGTGACTAAGGATATTCCTCCGGGGAGCTTCGTTTCCGGATTCCCAGCCATAGATCACAGGGAGGACCTGAGGATAGGGGCTTTCATAAGGAGGCTGCCCGAGCTGTTCGAGAGGGTATCAGAGTTAGAAAGGAGAATTAAAGGTGAGGATGCAGAAGACCATATTAAGGAGCGTTAGACTTTGTGGTGTGGGTTTACATACTGGTGAGGAGGTCGAAATCACCCTTAATCCCGCGCCTCCGGATACGGGGATAGTCTTTAAGAGGGTGGACGTGGATGTGGACGAGCCTATAAAGGTGTCTTTAAAGGAGTGTAGGGCTGATGCGATGAGGGGCTCAATCCTGATTAGGGATGGCGTTAGGATACTTACGGTTGAGCACCTTCTTTCAGCTATAAGAGGGCTTGAAATAGATAATCTCCTGGTGGAAGTAAGAGGTAGTGAGATTCCTGCCTTAGACGGTAGTGCGCTTCCTTTCGCTGAGAAGCTCCTTGAGGCGGGCATAGTTAGTCAACCATCCTTAAAGAGGATATTACGCCTTGATAGACCTGTTTGGGTTTCCTCGGGTGATTCTTTGGTGGCTGCCTTCCCTTACCCCACTATTTAAGGTTAGTTACACAATAGCCTATGATCACCCCTTCCTCAAGGCTCAGTTCCTCTCCTATGACTTCTCTCCGGAGAGCTTTTTGAAGGATATAGCTCCAGCGAGGACCTATGCCTTTAAGCGGGATGTAGAGCAGATATTGGAGAACGGCCTTGGTAAGGGGGGGAGCTTGAGCAACACCATCTTAATAGGTAGTGAGGGGGTTTTAAACCCTGAGGGTTTAAGGTTTGAGGATGAGTTCGTTCGCCACAAGATCCTCGACCTCATAGGCGATATGGCCTTTCTTGGGAGCTGGATATACGCTCATATAGTCGCTATAAAGGCAGGACATGCCCTTCATCTTAAGCTTGTCTCTAAGATAGTTGAGGAGGTGGAAGGAAAAGTTGCTGAAGATAGATGTTATAATGAAGGCTTTACCCCACCGCTATCCCTTTCTTCTTGTGGATAGGATATTGGAGTTGGAAGAGGGTAGAATCGTGGGGGTTAAGAACGTCACGATAAATGAGCCCTTCTTTCAGGGACACTTTCCAGGCGAACCTGTTATGCCTGGCGTTTTGGTTTTAGAGTCAATGGGGCAGGTTGCGGCAGTCATGATAATCAATAGGGAGGAGCTTAAGGGTAAGTTCACCTATCTCGTGGGTTTGGATCGAGTTAGGTTCAGGAAACCGGTATTACCTGGAGATCAGCTTGTGACGGAGGCTAAGGTGAAGAAGGTTAAGAGAAGTAGTGGGGGTTGTGGAGGCTAAGGGGATGGTTAACGGAGAGGTAGTCGCCGAGGCTACCTTTCTATTCGTGATAAGGGATAGGCTCGTTAAGGAGGAAGGGGACTATGGCTGTGAAGATAGATCCGATGGCGATAGTTGATCCTAAAGCCGAGATAGAGGATGGAGTTGAGATAGGTCCTTATTCGGTAATAGAGGGGGGGGTTTATATATCCTCTGGGACCAGAGTAGGCCCATACGTTAATATCAGGAGGGGGACGAGGATAGGGAAGAATTGCATTATAGAGGCTCACTGCGTCATAGGCGCCTCTCCCCAGCATTTCGCCTATAAGGGTGAGGAGAGTTTTGTGGAGATAGGGGATAATGTTGTTTTAAGGGAGTATGTGACGGTTCATAAGGCTACGGGATTAGGAGAGAAGACCGTGATAGGTGATAACTGCTATATAATGGTTGGCTGCCACGTGGCTCATAACTGTAAGATTGGAGTAGGAGTTATCATGGCTAACCTAGTCGGGCTTGCTGGGTACGTTCAGGTTGGGGATGGAGCGGTCTTCGGTGGGATGGCTGGACTGCATCAGTTCGTCAGGGTTGGGGAGCGAGCGATGATAGGCGGTTTAAGCAAGGTTGTTAAGGATGTTCCTCCCTATCTTCTCGTTGATGGGCACCCCGCGAAGATACGTGGTTTGAACGTCGTGGGGTTAAAGAGGGCTGGCTTTTCCGCTGAGGAGCGGGAGGAGATAAAGAGGATATATAAGTTCATCTATTTTAGCGATCTTTCCTGGAAGGATACTCTTGAGGCTCTGCTTGAGGCCTTTCCGAACTCTAAGTTCGCGGAGAGGATCAGGGATTTCATGATTAGCTCTGAGAGGGGAGTCTTGCGTTGGAAGCCTTGGAAAGAGTGAAGATGCTGATCCTAGATGTGGACGGTGTTTTGACGCAAGGAGAGATAGGCTGGGATTCCGAGGGGAGGGAGTTTAAACTCTTTAACTCCTTAGATGGTATGGGGTTGAAACTTCTCGAGGAGAAGGGGATAAGGGTCGTGGTTATAACGGGGAGGCCCTCTTCGCCAACTGAGTTCAGGTTTAAGGATCTCGCCTTGGGTGAGCTTTATGACAATGTTAAGGATAAGCTTTCCTTTGCTAAGAAGTTAGCTGAGAGGTATGGCATCTCTCCTCAGGAAATCTGCTTTGTGGGTGATGACCTTAACGACCTTCCTCTTTTGCTCTGGGTTGGCTTTCCGGTTGCAGTCAAAAACGCCGTTAAGGAGGTCAAGCGCGTGGCAAAATACATAACCTCCCTTGAGGGGGGTAAAGGAGCGGTTAGAGAGGTTGTTGATCTCATTCTTGCATTTATTAGATAGATATATATTAAAGCTTCTTTTACCCCCTTTTCTGTTTGGCATAGGCATTTTCACAGTTCTCCTCGTTGCGGGAGATGTCTTGTTCTATCTTGCCAATCTCGTGGTTAACCAAGGCTTAAGCCTTTGGGTAGCCATAAAGATATTCCTCTATAAACTTCCTGAGGTTGTCATTATGACATTCCCCCATGGCTGTTCTTTTAGCTACCATCCTCGCTTTCGGCAAGATGTCATCTCACGGGGAGATAATTGCCTTAAGAAGCGTGGGGGTTAGCTTTCGGAGGAGCTTGGTACCCGTTATCATTATGGCTGTTGGTGTTGCCGTTTTCTCCTTCATCTTTAATGAGAGCGTGGTTCCGATCACGAGGAGGGCGGTTTCCAACGTTCTTGAAGCGGAGATTGGAAAGAAGAAAGCCGTTTTATTAAAGGAGGATGTTTTCTTGAGGGAGATGGAGGGAGAGGAGCTTAGGAGGGTTCTTTATATAGCTCAGATGAACCCGAGGTCCGGCTACTTCAGAAGAGTTATAATTCAGGAGTTTGAGAAAAACAGGCTTTCCAGGATTATAACTGCGGAAGATGGTTTCATTGAGGGGGACTCTTGGGTCCTGAATGACGGTAAGATCTATAACATAGATAAGGATGGTAGCGTGAGCTCAGTCGCTAAGTTCAAGAAGCAGATAATGACCTTTTCTTTTTCGCCTCAGAAAGCCGTCTCTATGGCTAAGGAGCCCCAGGAGATGACGTTGGTTGAGCTCAAGGAGCACATAAGCATGCTTAAAGCCCAGGGGGCTTCCTCGAAGAGACTCGAGGTTAGATATCATCAGAGGTTGGCGATACCTTGGGCGGGTGTTGTTTTCGTGTTGATTGGTGCACCTTTGGCTATAGTTCCTCATAGGGGTTCTTCATCTATGGGGGTTGGCTTGAGCGTTTTGATAATTTTCATTTATTATGTTTTACTTTCCTTTGGGCAAGCTCTGGGCGATGCGGGGGAGATACCTCCCCTTTTAGCCGCCTGGCTTCCNAATATNGTTTTGGGAGGGGTGGGAACGATACTATGTTTGAGGGCACCAACTTAGGTTTGGTAGCGGGAGAGGGAAGGCTTCCCTTAGCGATTTACGATAGGCTTTATCCCAAGCCCTTGGTCGTCGGCTTGGGAGAGGTGCAGGAGGGGTTAAAGGTAGACCTTAAGCTCTATAGCGCGGACATAGAGAGGGTCATATCCTTCTTTAAGGAGAATGGGGTCAAGGGTATTTTTTTGGCTGGAAGGGTTCCTAAGACTTGGATATTTGATCCCTCTAAGCTGACCTCGAAGAGCTTGGCTTTCTTAAGCTCCCTCAAGGATAAGAGCGACCATGAAATACTTGGGAGACTGGTTGAGCTCTTTGAGATGGAGGGGTTTAAAGTTGTGGAGTATAGGCACGTCATAAGGGATATGCTTGCTCCTCGAGGCTCCTTCGGTTCGAGGGAGCCGACGCCGGAGGAGTGGCGGGATATATCTTACGGCTTTAACATAGCTAAGAGGATGGCTGCCATGAGCTTTGGGCAGACGGTTGTAGTCAAGAGGGGAGCGGTTTTAGCGGTTGAGGCTATCGAGGGTACTGATGAGGCTATAAGGAGAGGAGCAAGGTACGGTGGGGAGGGAGTGGTTGTAGTTAAGGTTATAAAGGATGATCAGGATCCGAGGTATGATCTTCCCACCATAGGAGCTGATACCCTCAGGTTGCTTAAGGAGGTTAAGGCTTCCTGTCTTGCGGTTGAGGCAGATATGACCGTTTTGCTTGATAGGGATGAGATTTTGAAGATAGCCTCGGAAAGCGGAATAGCTCTGGTGGGGGTTTCCGGTTGAGGGTAGCTCTCTTCACGGGTGAGCTCTCAGGCGAGCTTTATGCCTATCACGTTATATCCGCATTAAGTGATCTTTTGGGGGGAGAGCTAAGCGTTATAGGAATAGGTGGCCCTAATCTGGAGAGGCTCTCCTTCTTCAAACCCTTGGCTCACATATCAGACCTGAGCTTAATAGGAGTTGTGGATGTTCTTAAGGAGATAGGCAAGCTCCTTAAGCTCTTCGATCACTCCGTAAAGGAGACCCTTTCCTTTCTCCCCCATCTCGTTCTTTTGGTGGACTCTCCCGACTTTAACCTTAGGCTGGCTAAGGCTTTGAGAAAGATGGGATTCAAGGGTAAGATAGTTTACCTTACTACCTCCGACTGCCTGGATATGGCGAAAGGGTAGGGCTAAAATACTAAGGGATTTTTGTGATCTTGTTATAACTCTATTTGACTTTGAAGCTGAGTGGTATAGATCTAGGGGGGTTAAGGCTCACTTTCTCGGTCACCCCCTTATCGATATACTTCCGGAGAGCCCTGATATGACTTTCGAAAAGCCCTTGAAGAAGCCGGTCCTGGCTTGCTTTCCTGGAAGCAGGAGAAAAGAGGTAGAGTATCTCTTACCGGTGATGAGGGAGGTTGCGTCAAGGTGGGAGGGGAGCGTCCTCTTTTCCAGGGTTAAGAGCTTGCCCTTGGAGCTTTACGGTGCGGTTTCTCCCCTCCCTTGAGGAGCCATCTTACGTTCTTTTAGGTAGCTGTGATTTCGTTTTAGCTGCTTCCGGGACGATAGCGGTTGAGGCTCTCGTATATGAGAAACCTGCCGTTATAATATACAAGGGGAGCATCATAAATTATATACTTTATAAGATACTTGTTAATGCGCCTTTCATATCTATGCCTAACATAATGCTTGGGAGGGAGGTTTATCCAGAGCTGATCCAGGGGAAAGCTAACGCTGATGAGATTATGGGGCGCTTCTTAAGATGGCTTGAGGATGAAGAAGCGGTCCATAAGGTTAAGGAGGTTTTGAGGCTTTTGAAAGGGAGGCTTGGAGAGAGGGGAGCTATAAGAAGGATCGCTTCCCTTATATTGAATGAGGTTGCTTCTTTTAGTTAACGGCCCGGGGGAGCTCTACTCCTGGGGTATCCCTCTTTCAAGATATCTGATGAATAGGGGGTGGAAGGTCTTCTTGAAGCTTTTGCCCTGTCAGTTTTCAAGCGGGCTTGAGGAGAGGGTAGCTCAGGATGAGGGGTTTGACCTCGGGGGTGCGGAGGATGTCGATATCATACTTCAGCTTGGAGGAGATGCCTTCTGGGGGTGGAGGGAGAAAAGAAAAAGAAAGGTTCCGCTTTTGCGATATGGCTTCGGAACCGGTGGGTTCTTCAACTTTGCTTACGATTCTTATCTTTTGCCACATCCGAGCTTGAAGAAGATCTTTGATGGAAGGAAAGCGGTTGTGGTGGGTAGCCTTTCCTCCGACAGGGTTAATACCCTTCCCTCCCGAAAGGAGGCTCGCGAGATTTTGGGCTTGAAAGACGAGTTCCTTTTAGGTATATTCCCAGGAAGCAGGCTTCCCATATGGAAGAGAGCCTCTTTATTCCTGAAGGAGCTTATTAAAACCCTTCCTAAAGATGTCGTCGTTAGGGTTGGGAGGTCGCCCTTCATCCCTCGCGAGGAGCCTTCCTTTCTTCCTGAAGCTTCTCCCGAGCTTCTTTTGGTGGCCTCTGACCTTCTTTTGACCCTTCCTGGAACTAACACCTTAGAGGCAGCGGCTTGTGGGACGCCCATGCTTGTAGTTGCGCCCCTGTCTTTCTTAGACCTAGCTCCTATGGCTGGCTTTTGGGGTTCCCTCTCATCCCTTCCTATCTTCGGTAAGTCCTTAAGGCTCTTCATCTTGAGGTCCTTCTTGAAGAGGGTGGGTTTCATATCTTGGCCCAACAGGCTTATCGGTGAGGAGCTCGTTCCGGAGATGGTGGGGGAGGTATCCCCGAGGGATGTGGCTCGAAGGATAAGCTCCTTGATAGAAGATGGGGGGGAGATCTTACGGAGCATGAGGGAGAGGCTACCTAAGATCGTCGGAGGTCCGGGAGCATCATGGAGAATAGAGGAAGTGCTAAGAGAGTCGCTAAGCTGCTAAGACCTTACCTTTACCATATAGTCTTGGCCTTGATATGTATGGTGGCCGTTTCGGGACTATCCTTAATCCTGCCTTGGCTGGTTAAGGAGATAATAGATAAGGTTCTGATAAATAAGGACCTAAGGATGCTTAACCTCATATGCCTTCTAGCCATAGGGATTTACTTCCTTAAGGGGGTCTTTTCCTTCGGGCAACGAGTATCTAATGGCCTATGTGGCACAGAGGGTCATCTTTGATTTAAGAAGCAAACTCTGGCGGCACCTTTCCCGCCTCTCCTTAAGCTTCTTCGTGAGAGAGAGGGGGGGAGGAGATAATCTCTCGCTTGACCAATGACATATCGATGATAGAGCAGACGCTCACCTATGGAGTGGTTGATCTTGTGGTAAGGAGCGTTACCGTCATTGGGATAATAGCTTTTATATTCTACATAAACTGGGAGCTCTCCCTAATATCGCTATCTTTACTCCCATTAACTGCTCTATTGATAGATAAATACAGCAAGAAGATGAGGAAGCTTGGGAGGAGCGTTCAAGATAGCCTGGCGAGCTTAACNACAATAGTCAGTGAGGTGATCGGGGCGATAAAGGTGGTTAAGGCTTTCGCCGCTTCCGACAAGGAGGTCCAGAGATTCGAGGAGGCAAATCTAAGGAGCCTAAGGGTCTCTCTTAAGGGTGCTAAGCTGAGGGCTTTCCTATCTCCTTTAGTTGAGATTGTTGCAGCTTTATCAACCATATTCCTGCTTTGGTATGGTGGGAGAAAGGTCATAGCTGGGAAGCTTACTCCTGGGGAGCTTGTGGCCTTTTTAGGCTACGTAGCCTTTATAGTTACCCCTCTTAAGGGGCTTTCGGGCATCTTTAGCAGGCTTCAGCAGGCTTTAGCCGCCTTAGACAGAATCTTCGAGGTTATGGATCTACCGCTTGAGGTCCCGGAGAGGGAAGATGCCATGGTCATGCCGAGGATAGAAGGGGAGGTAGTCTTCGATAATGTTAGCTTTTCCTATGATGAGGAGCCTGTGCTAAAAGGGATAAACCTTAGGGTTAAGCCGGGTGAGGTTATAGGTGTAGTTGGACCAAGCGGCGCTGGTAAAAGCACGCTTGTGGACTTAATCCCAAGGTTCTATGACCCTACTGAGGGAAGCGTCCTTATAGATGGCGTTGATATAAGAAGGGTTAGGCTTGATAGCTTGAGGAGACAGATAGGCATAGTTTCTCAGGAAACTGTTTTGTTTGCCGCTACGATAAGGGAGAACATAGCCTATGGAAGGCCTGATGCAACTATGGATGAGATAGTGGAGGCTGCTAAGATAGCCAACGCTCACGACTTCATAGTAAAGCTACCTAATGGTTATGATACGATTGTGGGAGAAAGGGGTGTTAACCTCTCGGGGGGTGAAAGGCAGAGGATAGCCATAGCGAGGGCGATACTCGCTAACCCAAGGATACTCATCTTTGATGAGGCTACCTCTGCTCTGGATAGCGAGTCTGAGAGGATAGTTCAGGAGGCCTTGGAGCGTGTCATGCGGGGCAGAACGACCTTCTTCGTTGCTCATAGGCTCTCTACCCTTCGCAACGTTGACAGGATAGTGGTTCTTAACGATGGTAGGATAGTTGAGGAGGGAACTCACGATGAGCTTTTGGAAAGGAAGGGGCTTTATTGGAAGCTTTACACTCCTTCAGGGAGGGAATGGAGGGATTTAGGCTGTGTGCGGTATATATGGCATCTGTAGGTTTAACGGCGGCTTAGATTTAGACCTTGAGTTCTTCAATGAAACTGGAGAGCATCTCTCCCATAGGGGACCAGATGCTAAGGGGTTATTCTTCGACGGTTTCGTCGCCCTGGGGCATAGAAGGCTGTCTATAATAGATCTATCGGAGGCTGCTAATCAGCCCATGAGCGACGATGATGGGAAGTTATGGATAGTTTTTAACGGTGAGATCTATAACTTCCTTGAGGAAAGAAAGAGACTTGAGAGTAAAGGGTATCGATTTAGGACGAGGAGCGATACCGAGGTCGTGCTTAACCTCTATAAAGAAAGAGGCTTTTCTCTTTTGGAGAGATTAAGGGGGATGTTCGCCTTCTGCATATATGATAAGGAAAATAGGTTGCTTTTTCTCGCTCGTGACAGGGTCGGTAAAAAGCCCCTTTACTACTCCTTTAAGGATGGGGTTTTCTCCTTCGCCTCAGAGCCTAAGGCNCTCCTTAAGTGCGGTTCTTTAACACCTGTGCCCGACTTTAGATCCCTATCTTACTACCTTTCCCTTGGCTATATCCCCTCTCCCTGGAGCGCCTTCGAGGGGGTGAGGAAGCTACCTCCCGCGAGCTTCATCGTGGTCAACGAGAAAGGTGTGAGCGACCCTCAGCTTTATTGGGAGCTTGATCATAGAAAAAAGGATTACCTTTCTGAGGATGAATGGTGCGAGATAATAAGGGAGAGCTTGAGGGAGGCGGTTAAGCTCAGGCTTATAAGCGATGTTCCCATAGGGGTCTTTTTAAGTTGGAGGCATAGACTCAAGCGCTGTTACCGCTATTATGAGCGAGTTTTCCTCCGATGTTAAGACTTACTCCGTTGGTTTCACTTGGGGGGATTATGACGAAAGGGCTTACGCAAGGGTCGTAGCTCAGAGGTTTTCGACAGACCATCACGAGTTCGTGGTTTCTCCTACCCTTGATGAAGCTCTTCCCTGGATAGTCAGGTATTATGATGAGCCTTTTGGCGATTCCTCGGCTATTCCTTCTCTTTACGTCTCAAAAGTGGCTTCAAGTTCCGTTAAGGTCGTGCTTAACGGTGATGGTGGAGATGAGAACTTCGCCGGATATGAGAGGTATAAGGGGGTAGCCTTGGCTGAGAAGGTGCTGTCGATTCCGGGTAGCCCGCTTTTAGGTAGATTGGGTGGGCTACTTCCCTTTCCTAAGAGAAGGGGTTTCATGCGGAAGGTGAGGCGCTTCCTTGAGTTCCTNTCCGGGAAGGATCTCTTCAGCTTTTACTATGGGACTATGTCCTACTTTAAGAGGGATGACCTCGAGCCCCTTTTAGGTCCGTCATGGGAGAGTAAAGACTACCTGGGTGAGGGGTATTTAAGGGGGCTTTATGACAGGTTCTCTGACTTGAAGAAGGTGGATAGGTTCCTTGCGGTTGAGATAAGGTCCTATCTTCCCGAGGACCTTCTGGTTAAGATGGATAGAGCTACCATGGCCTTTTCCATAGAGGGCAGGTCTCCCCTTTTAGATCACCTGTTTATGGAAAGGATGGCGCGCATTCCACCCGAGCTTAAGCTCAAGGGCTTTAAGAGCAAATACATATTTAAAAGGGCCCTTAAGGGTATCCTTCCCGATGAGATACTTAATAGGGGTAAGATGGGCTTCGGTGTCCCGCTTGAGCACTGGTTTAGGGGTGAGCTTGCTCCCTTCGTAAAGGAAAACCTTTACGGGGGCGCTTTAGTGAAGGAGGGTTTGCTTAGCTTAGGCGGTGTTAAAAGGCTGGTTGAGTCTCACGTTGAGGGGAAGAGTAACGAGTGGCATANAATATGGCTTCTGCTCGTTTTAGAATATTGGTGGAGGGAGTGGTTCNTTGGTTAAGACTGCCTTATCTAAAGTTTACTCCCTCGCNTCAAGGGCCTATCACTTTCTATANGATGTTCAACTTTTTTCGGCGGAGAAGCTCCCCGCGAAGGTTATATCCGTCGGGAACATAACGAGCGGGGGGACAGGTAAGACTCCTTTTGTTTTATACCTTGCGCGCAGGCTCTCATCAAGGTACAGGGTTGCCATACTTAGCAGAGGTTATAAAGGGAGGAGAGAGGATAGCTTCGGTCTTGTAAGCGATGGGAAGAAGATCTTGCTTAATGTTCTGGAAGCTGGAGATGAAGCTTATCTCCTTGCCAAGTCCTTGAAGGGCATTCCCGTTCTGGTAGGTAAAGACAGGGTTTTCTCAGGGAGCTTCGCCATCAGCTTTTTGAAGAGTCAGGTTTTGATACTGGATGATGGCTTTCAGTATCGCTCCCTTCAGAGAAACCTGGATATAGTCTTAGTAGATGCAACCGACCCTTTCGGTGGAGGTAAGCTCCTACCGGCGGGGTTTTTGAGGGAGGGTCCGGAAGCTTTAAGAAGGGCCGACATAATAGTTATAACTAAGTCTTCTTTGGTATCGTCGTCTTTTCTGAGGGAGCTAAAAGAAGGTTTAAGGTTCCTTAACTCTCGTGCTCCTATATTCACGGCGGATTATAGATCTACCGGCTTCAGGGAGCTCTTTGGCTTCAGAAAGCTCTGGCTCGAGGGCGGGCCAGCCTGCGCTCTCTGCGGTTTAGGCAATCCCGATTCCTTCATAAGGCATCTGGAGAAGTTAGGGATTAATGTAGTGCTCGCTAAGGTGTTTCCCGATCACCACAGATACAGTGAGGAAGAGCTTAAGGAGATTGAGAGGGAGGCTTTATCCGTTGGTGCGAGGTTCGTAATTACCACATCTAAGGATGAGGTTAACATGCCTACCAGTTTTAAGCCTTCCATTCCCTTCTGGGTTAACGAGGTCGATCTTGAAGTTAACGAGAGTGAGAGTTTCTGGAGAGAGGTAGAGAGGGCCTTAACCTGTAGGGTGCTCGTTCTATCCAACGGTCATGGAGAGGATGCCATAGCGGTTAAGCTCTGCAAGATGCTTGAAAGCGAGGGGTTTAAGGTTTTCGCCTTTCCCCTCGTGGGGGATGGAAAGGTTTTCAGTGTTCCTGTTTTATCCCCTCCCGCTATCCTCCCAAGCGGGGGAATAGTCAAGTATTATCTCTCGGATTTGATTAAAGATATAAAGGCAGGGTTGCTTAAGGTTCTCTGGAGGCAGTTTAAGGCTCTAAGGAGGCAGAAGGAGTTCGATAGATACATATGCATAGGAGACTTCTTCCTCGTTGCTTTCACGAGGCTCGCGCTTAAGGTTAAGCCCATATTCCTGGGGGTGGCTAAGACGGTGTATCTCAGCGGCTATTTTTCCTTTGAGAGGCGCCTTTTGAGAAGATGGTGCGAGCTCGTTTTAACCAGGGATCCTGAGACTGCCGAAAGCCTTCGCAAAAGCGGTGTTAAGGCTTATTACTGGGGCAATCCTATCATGGATGCCCTGGATATTCGGGGGATATCCTTACCCTTGAGTTCCCCCATAGTTGCCATTCTTCCCGGTAGTAGGGAGAGGGCCTACGACGACCTTCCTCTTCTTCTTGAGACTGTCCGTCTTTTAAGTGAGTCCAACGGTAGGGTTAACTTTATCCTGATACCCGCTTCATCGCTTAAGCTTGAGAGGGTAAAGGAGATAGCTCTCTCTAAGGGGTGGCAGTTCACCGAAGAGAACCCTCCCTTCTGTGGGGTGCTGAGGAAGGGAGATGCCAAGATATTTCTAACCACGGAGTTGGGGGATGCTCTTTCCTCCTCTACCGTCGTTCTTGGACTTGCGGGGACCGCAAATCAGCAAGCTGCTGGTTTAGGTAAGCCGATTGTGAGCATCGATGAGAAGGGTAAAAGGGTTCAGAAGAAGCTCCTGGGGAACGCTGAGGTTTTGGTGCCCTATGACCCGAAGGCTTTGAAGGATATGCTTTACAATATATTGAAGGATAAGGATTTATATAAGAAGATGAGCAGTGAGGGTAAAAGGAGAATGGGGAGTAGGGGGGCTTTGGATAGACTTGTTCAATACCTTAAAGGGGAAAGGGTGATGGAAAGTTGAAGGCTGTAGCCGTGATACCTGCGAGGTTTGGTTCCACGAGGCTTCCTGGAAAGCCTTTGGTTAAGCTGCTGGGCAAGGAGTTAGTTCTTCACGTAATAGATAGGGCTCGTTCGAGTTCTCTTTTGCATGAGGTTCTTGTTGCCACCGATGATGAGAGGATCAAGGCCTTGGTTGAGGGTTACGGGGTAAGGGCGGTCATGACACCCTCAGATTGTCCATCTGGGACCGATAGAGTTGCCATCGCGGTTAAAGATATATCCTGCGATATAGTGGTTAACCTTCAAGTGGATGATCCAACCGTAGATCCCAGAGCTATAGACTTAGCCATCAAGGCCTTGATCGATGACCCCCTAACTCAGGTTTCTACCCTTTGTAAAAGGATAGAGAGGGAAGAGGAGATACACTCTCCTCACATAGTTAANGTTGTATTTTGATAAAGGTTATAACGCCCTTTATTTCTCTCGCTCACCCATACCCTATGAGAGAAACAAGGGGGCGGTTTATTACAAGCATATAGGGCCTTATGTTTTTAGAAGGGATTTTATATTCCTCTACACCTCTTGGGAGCCAACCCCCCTTGAGAGGGTTGAGTCCTTAGAACAGTTAAGGATCCTTGAGCACGGCTATAGGATAAAGCTGGTTGAAGTTGACTATGATAGCGTTGAGGTTGACGTTCCAGAGGATATACCTTTGGCCGAGGAGAGTTTGAGAAAGTCGCTTATGATATAATAACTTTTGTGATGAAGCTTCATTGGGAGGGATGGCTTTGGCTAAGAAGGTAAAAAGGGACAAAAAGTTCTTAAGTCTTGAGGAAAGCTCCTCCTTTGATAGAGGAGTAGTCTTTATCCTATTTGCCACCTTGGTCCTTATATCTTTGGCTTATTCTCCCTACACGTACTATTATGATGGCATAAAGTACTACCTCTTTGTGGGGGGAGGAGCCCTTTTAGGGGTCTGGGTATCCTTGAAGTTGATCTACAGGAGGGAGCTCACCATCCTTTTATGGAAGGATGACCTCCCCATACTTGCTCTTCTTTTCTTTTCCCTCCTTTCCTTAGTTAAGACCAACGACCTTATGGTTAGCTTAAGGCAGGGTGTCTTTTTTTTCCTTTATATCTTTATCTTCTATGTATGGAGGGGGGAGCTAAGAAGAAGGGAGGAGCTCTTTAGCAAGCTTGAGACCCTCATAGCCATCTTGGGCTTTCTCGTCGGAGGATATATAATACTTCAATACTACGGCATATACATATGGATAGGCAAGGGCGATGGTTCTCCTCCGACGCTTTATTCCACGATGGGGCATCAGAACTTCGCTGCTGGATACGCTGCGACCGCTTTCCCATTTCTCCTTTTAAAGTACCTTAAGGCGAAGGGCAAGTTTAAGTGGATTTGGGCGAGCTTTACGATAGCTCAGAGCTTGGGTATATATCTAACCCAAAGCAGAGAAGGGTTTGCAGCTTGGGGTATGGCGATCATAGCCCTGCTTTGGTTCTCTTGGAGGGGAGGCTTGTTCCAAGTGGCTTTCGATCTAAAGAGGAGAGTTGGAGCGATAGTTAGCCTATCACCTCTATTCTATTCGTCATATACTACTTTCCCTCTCCGCTGACTCACGGGGTTGGGGTTGGGAAGAGGATCTTCGGCACCGTTGAACAGTTAGCTGAAGGTCAGGTCTATCAGGCTACAAGCGGTAGAAACCTGATATGGAAGGCCACGTTGAGGATGATAAAGGAGAACCCGATCCTCGGTGTGGGGTTGGGCAGGTTTGGGTATCACTACCTCTTCTATCAGGCGGAGTTCCTTAAGGACCTTAAAGGTGGTGTCCCATTAAACGCCAAGAGGACTCATAACGAGTATCTTCAGGTTTTCGCGGAAACTGGGATAGGCGGCTTCCTCTCCCTAATGCTCTTTCTATACTTCCTATATAGGAGGCTCGTCCTACTTTTAAGGGAGAGGGGGAGGGAGAACCTGGGCTATTTGGCCATCGCTTCAGGTATATCCGCTGGCTTAACGAGCGCCTTCTTCAGCTTTCCCTTTCATCTTCCGGCCCATGGGCCACTCATTGTGGTGATATTTGCTACGGCCTTCGGCTTGAGTGATAAGCTCCTTCCCGTTTGGAGAAGCTTCAGCTTTAGAAACAGCTTAGCCCTGGTCGCCGTGTCGTTAGCGATGTTTGCCCTTTCCTCCTGGCTACTTTATTACGATATAAACTCCTTTAGGTCTCAGGTCCTTTCTGCTCGCTGCATCGTTTACATGCTTAAAAAACAAGGACCCAAAAATTCATAAACGAGGTCGTCGGTCCCATGGCTGATAAGGCCGTTCAGTTAGACCCAACGGAGAGGATGGCTCAGTTTGCCTTGGCGAGGGCCTATATGCTCGTCGGAAACTGGCCTATGGCTGAGAGGGAGTGGAAAAGGTTTTTCCAGATAGAGAGCGATTGGAACGCGATGATAAACTACTCTGCCGTCTTGGTTCACTTAAGGAAACTTGATGAGGCGGAGAAGATCGCTCGTGATGTAGTTAAGGTCCAACCTCAGCTCGTTGATGGATATAACATAATGGGCGGAGTTCTCATAGAGAACGGGAAGCTCGATGAGGCGGAAAGCTACCTTAAGAAGGCTATAGAGATCGACCCTGAATATCCGAGGCCCTACTATAACCTTGCCTACCTTTACTTCAAGCGGGGGGATATAGAAAAGGCTAAGGAGTATCTCAAGCATGCGGAAGATAGGAATCCTCCTGAGGACCTCGTTCCTAAGATAAAGAGCCTTAAGACTATGTTGGGTAGCGAAGCTCAGCCATCTCCCTCGGGAGAGGCGAGCTCACCAATACCTGGTGTTCCTCCTAAGGTCATCGAGGAGCTCTTAAGAAAACGGAGGATGTAGTTTGCCTTTTATAGTTTTCGAAGGTATAGATGGTTGTGGTAAGACCACACAAGCGAGCTTTCTTGAGAGGCTTTCTCTCCTCCAAGGGGGTTCCCGTCCTAAGGGTTAGGGAGCCGGGGAGCACCCCTTTGGGTGAGAGGATCAGAGGTCTTCTCTTGGACCCATCGCTTGAGATCGATGGCTGGGTTGAGACCCTCCTTTACTTCGCTTGCAGAAGGTCGCTTTCAGAGAGCCTTTTAAAGGGCGCTTTGGAAAAAGGGTTTTACGTCCTATTGGAGAGGTTTACCCTCTCCACCTTCGCCTACCAGGGCTATCTTCGTGGTGTTGATTTAGGCTTCATAGAGGATCTTGAAAGAAGATTGATTAAGCTACCCCAGGATCCGATTTATATACTTCTTGATCTTCCTGCCGATCTCGCTTTATCGAGAAAGGCGAGGAGTGATAGAATAGAGTCTGAGCCTTTAAGCTTCTTTAGAAGGCTTAGGGATGCCTATCTTGAACTCTCCCTTAGGAGGAAAGATGTTAGGGTTGTGGATGCTTCAGGAAGTCCAGAGGAGGTCTTCAGCAGAGTTCTGGAGCTCTTGAGGAGGGAGGGACTCCTTTGAGGATAGATGGCGTTTCAGATAGGGGTAATGCTCCTGATAGAGAGGTACAAGAAAAAGCGACGGGTTTCCTTAAGCGTCTCTCCCTTTCTTGAGAGCCTGGTTGAGGCGGAGCTATCCTTTGATGGGGAAGAGGAGGGGGAGAAAAGGAGCCTCGATGAGATATTGAGGGATTTAGACGAAGCGGGCAAGAAGCTTAAGGATGATCCTAGCTTGGAGAACTTGAAGAGATATAAGAGTTTGGTCAAATCTTTCCTCAAGGGAGCTCTGATGAGGGCCTACAAGGTTAGAGAGGTCATGAGTAGGAGAACGGGTAAGCTCTTCGTTTTGGTTGAGAGGGTCGATAGAGCCTTGGAGGAGCTCGTTGAGGGGGTTTTAAAGAGGCAGGTTGACGCGCTTTGGATAGCTTCTAAGCTTGAGGAGATAAGGGGGTTGCTGATAGACATATACCGATGATAATGAGGCTTGAGGAGATAAGGGATAAATGCCCTAATGTGGTTGAGCTCTTGAAGAGGGCTAAGAAGACTGGAAAGCTATCCCATGCATATATGTTTTACGGTGAGGGGAGCTTAAAGCGGGAGTTGGCCTTGAGGCTCGCTCAGGCTCTATTCTGTAAGGTCCTTGATGATGATGCCTGTGGTGAGTGTTCTGATTGTCAGAGGGTCGCTCAGGAGGTTCACCCTGACCTTAAGGTGATTCGCCCCGATGGGGCTGTGTTCAAGATATCCCAGGTCAGGGAGCTGAGAGGGGATGTCATCTTAAGGCCCCTTGAGGGTGATAGACGCGTCTTCATACTTGAGGATTGTGAGAAGATGAACCTACCTTCTGCTAACGCTCTTTTAAAGATCCTCGAGGAGCCACCGANCTGGGCGTTGCTCGTTCTTCTTGTTTCTCATCCCTCAGCTCTTCCTCCCACGGTTGCTTCAAGATGTCAGGTCTTTTACGTTGGTGAGGAGGTAGTCTCTCAAGCTTCGAGGGATCTCCTTTTGAGGATCCTTGAGCTGAATAATAAGGGTTGGCGAGAGCTATACGAGCTATCCTCTAAGCTCGGGGAGATGGATAGGGAGGAGGTTGCTGTCCTTCTCGATTCCTTAGTAGACCTTTTACTTGAGAGAGGGGAGAGGGTAGAGCTAATCGATGAAATTTCATTTGTGAGGGAAGGGGTTTTGGATAGGTTCCTGAACGTTCAGATGGCGGTTGACAGGATACTATTTAAGATCAAGGGGGAGTGGTAGGGCTTTGANGCTTGTCTGGGTTAAATATAGCAAGTGCAAGAACATAGANCCCTTCAAGATAGATGGCTTTGATCTTGAGCCGGGGGAGCTCTGCATTCTGGAAACGTCGAGGGGGGTTGAGCTTGGCAAGGTCCTAAGTCGCCCTTTCGAGATGGAGGTTGAAGGAGAGCTTTGCTCGGTTTTGAGAAAGGCTCAAGCAGAGGATGTTGAGGCTTACAAGAAGAACATCGAGGATGAAAAGGAGGCCTTCGGTATAGCTAAGAGGAAGATAGCTGAGCATGGTCTTCCCATGAAGCTCGTTGAGGTTGAATATATGCTCGATAGGAAGAAGATATTCTTCTACTTTATATCTGAGGATAGGGTGGACTTCAGGTTACTTGTTAGGGACCTCGCCTCCATATTTAAGACTCGAATAGAGATGAGGCAGATAGGGGTAAGGGATGAGGTTAGAATACTTGGCGGGTTGGGAATGTGCGGCTGGCCGGTCTGTTGCGCCAACTTCTTAAGGAAGTTTGAGTCGGTTTCCATCAGGATGGCTAAGGAGCAAAACCTCGTTTTAAATCCTTCGAAGATATCGGGTGTCTGCGGTAGATTGCTCTGCTGCCTTTTGTACGAGTATCCAGTTTATAAGGAGCTTTGGAACGGGCTACCTCCCGTTGGTACCAAGGTGATAACTCCCGATGGTGAGAAGGGGGAGATAGTTGGGATAAATCTCTTAAACAGGAAGCTTATGGTTGAGCTTGATAGCGGACGATTCCTTAACTTTTCGATAGAGGAACTTGAGATAAAGGAAAAGGGAGGTCCTCCTAAAGATGAGCTGGTGGAAGAAATTCAAGGCGATATTCTCCCTGAAGAAGATAGATGATGATTTCTGGGCGAGCTTAGAGGAGTCTCTAATAGAGGGGGATGTAGGTGTAGATTACACCTTAAGGTTGATTGATGAGCTTAAGAGACTTAAGCCTTCCTCACCTGAGGAGGCTAAGGAGCTCCTCAAGGAGAGGCTTTTATCCCTCTTTAATTACGAGATTCCCCCTTGGGTTTTCGAGCCCTCTTCTAAACCCGAAGTTATAATTTTCGCTGGGGTGAATGGGAGCGGTAAAACTACAACCGTTGCGAAGGTTGGTAGAATGCTCTCTCGAAGGGGCTTTTCCGTCATCCTCTCTGCCTGCGATACCTTTAGGGCTGCTGCTGGAGAGCAGCTTGAGATATGGGGGGAAAGACTTAACCTTAGGGTCATAAAGGGCGAGCCAGGGAGCGACCCTGGGGCTGTGCTTTATGATGCTCTATCCTCAGCCTTAAGCAAGGGGGTTGATTACGTTCTCGTCGATACCGCTGGTAGACTCCACACCAAGTATAATCTCATGGAGGAGCTTAAGAAGCTTGGAAGGGTTGCTCAGAAAGCGGTTGGTAGGTCTCCGCGGGGGGTGCTTGTCCTTGATGCCACAACTGGGCAGAACGCTCTAAGACAGGCTCAGGAGTTCTCGAAAAGCGTTCCTATAGAAGGTGTTGTCTTAGCTAAGTACGATTCCATGGCGAAGGGGGGGGTGGTTATAACCCTAAGGGGTGAGTTGGGGTTGCCCATAATTCTCGTGGGGACCGGCGAAGGAGAAGACGATATTGAGACATTCTCCCCCAATGAGTTCTTAAAGAGGCTCCTATCATGAACATAGCCTTCTTCACCGAGAACTACTTTCCCATGGTTTCTGGCGTCTCCATATCGATAAAGCTCTTCAAGGATGCCTTGGAGGAGGAGGGGCATAAAGTTTATATTTTCGCTCCATCCTATGGTAAGCTTAAGGATGCTTGCCTCGATGAGAAAAGGGTTATAAGGCTTCCTGCTATACCTCTTAAGATTCACCAGACTCCCATAGTCCTTCCAGCTACATCTTGGAAGCAGTTTTTACCTCCTCGTCTGGGAATCGATATAATTCACGTTCATCATCCTTTCTTCCTAGGTAGAGTAGGCCTTTTCTGGGCTCGAGTCTTGAGAGTCCCAATAGTCTATACCTTTCATACCCTTTATGAGGCCTACGTTCACTATGCTCCTTTGAAGAAGGAGTTCGCTATAGCCTTCTTAAAAAGATACGTTAAGAAGTTCGCGAATCAGGTTGACCTAATTATAGCCCCTTCCTTTTCCGTTAAAGAGCATCTTAGGGAAAGAGGCATAAGGAAACCCATAAAGGTTATACCGACGGGTATAAAGTGGCGTGATTTTCAGGGGAGTGGTTCAAGAAGCGATTCCGAGAAATTGCTTCTTTTCGTCGGCAGGATAGGTCAGGAGAAAAACATTCCTTTGCTTCTTAGGGTTCTTTGTAAGGTCAGGGATTTAGGGTGGAAGGCGGTATTCGTCGGAGATGGACCGGAGAGGGTGAGGTTGGTTAGGGAGCTTGGAGAGTTGGGTTTGGGGGGTAGGGTTTTCTTCGAGGGAATCCTTCCACAGGACGAGCTGAAAAAGCTTTATCAGAGGGCTTACCTTTTCATCTTCTCATCTCTCACCGAGACGCAAGGTTTAGTCCTTATTGAGGCCATGGCTTCAGGACTTCCTGTTGTGGCACTTAAGGCGATTGGGGTTTCCGATTTCATTCACTCAGGTTATACCGGCTTTTTGGCCGAGGATGAGGATGACTTTGCTTCTAAGCTAAGGCTCCTTCTCCTCGATGAGGAGCTTCGGCGGAAGATGTCTCATGCAGCGAGAAATTGGGCCAAGCTATGGGACATATCTTTAATGGCATCGGAGCTCATCTATACCTATGAGAGCCTTAAGGAGAGCTTCACCCCCCCTACGCGCTTACGTGCAATAGAGGCTTTTAACTTCCTTTAGGATTACCCTCCGAATATCTGTGGTAGTGCATCCTTTATCCCGTTTATTATGAACTGAGTTCCTCTGACCGCTATAAATAACCCCATTATCCTACTCATTACCCTTAAACCCAGTCTTCCTAAGGCTTCCGCTATCGGATTGGCTGATATCATTATGGCGTAGGATAAAAGAGAGTTTATGATTATAGCTATAAGTAGAAGTAGGTGTCCCTCTATTGTATGCTGTTTTCCAGCGAGTATCATCACCGTGGTAAATGCACCTGGTCCAGAGAGAAGCGGTATTCCTAATGGCATTATTCCCGTCTCTATTATCCTTCCTTCAATGGTTGCTTCGTCTCTTTCTTCATGTGAGAACTTCACGCTTGGCGTTTGCCCTCTAAGCAAAGGTAAGGCTATTAAGACCACGAGTATTATCCCTCCAGCGAGTTCAAAGGAGGCTATGCTTATGCCGAAGAGCTTAAGGAGAGATCTTCCCAGGAAGTGAGCGATGAATAGGGTTATTCCACAGGTTATGGAGGCCACCATACACGCTTTTCTCCTCTGCTCCCAAGATAGGTCCTCGGTTAAGCTTAAGAGCACAGTTAAATTTCCTATAGGATTAACTATTGTGAATATGGATACTAAAAAATCTAAGAAATCGCTCATCAAGGCTATAACACCCCCTTTATCATTTTAGCTTAACTCTATAAAAATTAAAAGCCCCCTAACAGATGTTAGGGGGCTTTTGGGGGTGGTTAGAGCTCTTTAGAGCTTTTTATAGCAGAACCACCAGTCGAAGCACTCGTATTGCTTAACCCTCTCCTGAGCGGTCTTTACGTCTCCCGCTGGTGGTATTATAACCTTATCACCTATAAGCTCGTTATTCGGCCAGTTAGCGGGAGTAGCTACTTTATATTCGTCAGAGGTCTGAAGCGCCTTAACCGCTCTTAATATCTCGTCGATGTTTCTTCCTATTTCCTGTGGGTAGTAAAGAACAAGTCTCAAGACACCCTCAGGATCTATTATGAAGACTGCTCTCACCGTGTTTGTCCCCTTAGCTGGGCTTATCATACCGAGCGATTTTGCCATCTCTCCCATATCGTCAGCTATTATGGGAAAGGTTATCTCCACACCTAACTTTTCCCTTATCCATTCTATCCATTTTATGTGAGAGAACACCTGGTCTATAGAAAGGCCTATCAGTTCGCAGTTAAGCTTTTTAAACTCGTCCATCCTCTTTTGGAATGCTACGAACTCAGTTGTGCATACTGGTGTGAAATCTGCAGGATGGCTGAATAGGACAACCCACTTTCCTTTGTAGTCTCCAGGGAAGCTTATGACTCCTTGCGTGGTCTTAACCTTCCTATTTTCCAACCTTTCTCCCAGCAGGGGCATCCTGAACTCCATCTAAAACACCTCCTAATTTACAACTATTTTAAATCTGAAATTATTATAACATAGCCTTTTTAGAAGGTCAAGGGTATGCCCCTCTGGGTTTTTAGCCAAGGAACCTTCTTATGTGGGCTGCCCTTAATATGTATTTATCTAAATCCTCGGTCTTGTTTTCCTCTAACCTTTTAACTATGAAGCTTGTTAGCTCTTCATGCTCTTCGTTTTCCCTAAAGTCTATACCGAGCCTTTCGATCGCTTTTAAAAGCTCCTTTGGAAATAGCTTTGTGTTGATGTTTGAGAACTCAAGAGCATCTTTAAGGTCGTTTTTAAGGTTTAAATAGACCTCCTCAAGGAATTCGAGATCCTCTTCTTTTAGGGCGTTTAAGCCTAAGATCTCTGGGGGAACCCCTACAGAGTATAAAGCCGCCGTGAAGGTTATGGCCCTCGGTAAGCTTATGTCGCCGACCTTCCGGGAGTAGCCAAATAGCCCTATGTGGAGCTTCCTCTTTCTCCTTTGAGGGATGAATTTTGCTACTCTGTTTATTAGCGGAGCAAGCTTCATTATCCAATTTTGATACTCCATTATATATCTCTTCGATATCTCTAAAGCCTTAGCTTCATCTATATCTTGTGGGTCCTTTGGGGATGATCTTTTTATCTTCTTTATGCCTCTTCTAACCTCTTCAGGGCTGTGATCGTACTTGAAAGAAGATTGAATCGTGAAGGTATAAGCGCTCGGATACTCCTCGACAACCCTCTCTGCCGTTTGAGGTCTAAGGTTTCCCCTGAAAGGGGCCGACCCAACGCCGACTATCGGGAATATCTTTACGTCTATATCCTGCGATAGCTTGTGAAGTCTCTTTAAGGCTATCTTGTTGAATATCACTGCATTTATGAGACCGTAGTTCATGGCTGGGTCAGATCTCGCCAGGAATACCCTTTGATAGTTTAAGCTCTTATCGCTTAAGTAATCTCTCACGATTTCATCGGCCCTTAACATGCTTTCCATGTTTTCAAAAAGTGGAATGACGTTTATAACGTCAGGCCTGAAGTCTCCGATCCACTCTCCCACGGTGACATCGCTTTTCCCTATCTTTTTCTCCCTTTTGCCTATGATGAACTCCTTGTAGTAATAATAAATCCTGTTTAGCTCCTCTGAGGATGTGGTCATGGGGAGGATGACCTCAAATATGGGTGCGATATCTTCTTGGTAAAATAGCTTTGCAACATCGAAGGATCGAGGGATGCTTTCTAAGGTTTCAAGCAGGATTTTCGCTTCCTCTCGCTCTATGGATGGATTGGGGACCCGAAGGGTTATGAAGACGTCTCGCCCAAGGACCCTTTCTTTAAAGAAGCTTTCATATTTCGTGAGGAGCTTTTTAACCACGAAGTTATCGACCTCTTTGCCTTCATAATCCCACATCTGTTCATCGCATCCAAGATGGGAGAACACATAGAAAGCTTCCTCTATCTCATCTTCACCACCCAGTATGGCGTTATTCGTGAAGAACGGAGATGTGACGTTGTCGGGGTGTTGTGTGCTCATACATCTCGGTATCTTCAATTCGACCACCCCCACCTCTTAGGAAGGTATTTAAAGTAGTATTTTAATGAGGNCTTCTTTTCTTGTCAAGAGCTTTTACGTATAGCCTAGGCTTTAGTGGAGGAGTTCAGAGATGTTCTTGAGCTCTCCCTTTAAGTAGAGCTCTATAGCTTTGTCTACATCGGTTTCATCCGTCACATAGACCTCTATTCCGGCGGAAGTTAAATCCTCATAGAGCCTTCTTCCCATNCCATGAGATATAACGACCTTGCAATCCCTTAGGTTCTCGATTATTGCTGCATGGCTATCATGTCGATGGTGAGGCTCCCTTTCGTGCATCCCTCTCGCATGCCCAGTGAATGTGTTTGGGATGTAGCTTCTGCTCTTTATCTCCCCATTTTCTATCTCGAGAATCACAAAGCCCCTTCGCCCTACCCAAAACTAGAGAGGAGAGTTAGGTTTTTCCATCATCAGAAGCGACCGCGATCTTCATGATATTTGCCCTCCTTTCACTTTT
>Ga0065718_1000498_pt1 | contig 33328 bp, 29 predicted proteins | sample GBSCel77sediment_2_FD_59105 | JGI IMG/M metagenome (GOLD analysis project Ga0065718, IMG submission 59105) | Hot spring sediment microbial communities from Great Boiling Spring, Nevada - cellulolytic enrichment CS 77C v3 (version 3) | ecosystem: Environmental > Aquatic > Thermal springs > Hot...
AAATCGTCGGCGTCTATGAACATGGTAGGCGTGCGAAATGTGCCAAGTGGTTTCCCATCCGGGCCTGGAAGCATCGCGTGCAAGTCGTAGGTAATCACTGTATTTGTGGAATTTTCGCCGAGTAGTTTTACGAATCGTTTTTCACGCTGCACATAAACCAGTTCTCGATAGGTTCCGGGTTTAATTAGGATTACCCACCTGTTAGTTTGGTTTGTATTTTGAGGGGCTGCGTTGATAGCTTCTTGGACGGATTTGAACTGCCCTGAACCATCGGCTGCCACAATAGCATTATAGTGTAGCTCTGCAGACTTTACTCCAAGGACTAGAACCATTAGCCACAAAATGTATGCCGTGCAACGCATGCAGGGCATTGTTATATAATTTACCACGATCCAGACAAGAATATACCTTCACCCTGGCAAACCTAATCTAATTTTTCTGCAAACTTTTTTGAAAAGCGTGTGGTTCAATCGATAATTGCTCGCTTGATAAGATTGCGTCTAGACTTTCGAGGTAGCAATATATTGAGGGTGAAGCGACGGCGTGTGTTGTTGGCTATGGGATGGTATGACTACCGGGTGCACCGGGGAATAGAGAGGTACGCCGTCGAACATGACTGGCACCTTTATCCCGACGTTACAAAGGAAAAGGTGATTCCATGGGGGTGGGATGGCGACGGTGTGCTTGCGTGGCTTGGTGCAGGGGATGATTTGGCAGAGTTTGTAATGCAGTTGCGGAAACCCACAGTTGACTTTAGCTATCGTCGGAAGCACTTGCCTTTACCAAGGGTGTTAGTGGATCATCGGGAAGTTGCTCGCATAGTGGCTGAATATTTTGTGAGCCGTGGTCTTCAGAATTTCGTTTATTACAGCGACGTTGATAATTGGGCGTTCAATGAAAATGGCAACTGGTTTGATGTAGTTTTTAAGGTCTTACGGATACAGTTGCAAGTGGCTAAAGTGGCACCAGTCCCCTGAATTTACTGCGGGTAAATATCAATGGCGTGAGAAAATCCGCTGGCTAATCACTTGCCTACGAGCGGTTCCGAAACCGGTAGGAGTTTTTGCCGCAAACGACGACCGGGCAGTCGAAGTACTTGAGGCTTGCGAGTTAGCTCACTTNAGGGTGCCAGAGGAGGTAGCAATTGTTGGGGTTGATAACTCGTTGCTTGCAGTAGATGCAATGAAGACCCCTATATCTTCGGTAGATACAAACCTGGAGTTAGTGGGTTACATTGGTGCTGCATTGCTGGATAAACTGATGAAAGGTGGACAACCTCCATCTGAACCAATCCGTGTTCCCCCGCGCGGATTAATCACTCGAAAAAGCTCAGACATTTTAGCCGTACCACACCAAGGAGTGGCTCGGTCTCTGCGGTATCTTTGGCAGAATTTTAATAAGCCTATCACAGTTGATGATCTTGCGAAAGTTGCCGGGATGTCACGCCGAAGTTACCACGAGGCCTTCGTAAAACATGTAAGGCGAACACCAGGAGAAGAAGTTCAAAGAGTGCGAATTGAGTATGACGAAAAAATTGTTGTTGGAGACCAATCTGAAGCTCGAGGCAATAGCTTCAGAAAGTGGTTATTCAAGTTTGAACAGTTTTGCTGTCGCTTTCAAAAACACCATTGGAATGGCCCCCGGGTAGATTTCGCGCCAAATTTGGCGTGGCAGTGGGATTGCGTAGCTCGTACGCATAAATTTCAAACTTAATTGCAAAAATCATTTAACCCCCTCAAAATTTGCCTGCGGGTTACCTCGTGAGCGAGAATGTAGAAGGAGATGTTGTGGACACATTGCAGTTTGGTGTTTGGGCGCGTTTGAGAAGCATTCGCTTTGCAAACTAACCCGGCAAACACGCGTATGCATATGAAAAAGCTAATGATTCTCGGAGCAGGTTTCCTTTTCGCATCAACCGCATTAGCCGATTCTCTGTTCTGGACGGGGAATACTGGTGACGGAAACTGGTTGAACGGAAACAATTGGACAAACGCTACCCAAGGGCTAATAGGCAGTCCACCTGGTGAGAACGACTGGGCGTATTTAGGTGAAAGTTTATACACCTTTTTGACGTTAGGGGACGATCAACGTGTTGGGGGGCTTTATTTCTGTGCCACTAACAATGATTATGTTGTGGTGCTTGGGCCAAACGTAACATTGACCGTCTTGGGACCGTTAAGGGTAGGGACACTGGCTGATCCTGGATTGGCAATTCAACGCACGCATAGCGTCGCTGGGGGAGCTTTGGTTGTGACCAATCCGGACGCTTCTATTTCCATTGCTCAAGGTCAATTTTCAGCAAACGGCTCAAAAGCCATATTAGATTTATCTGGGCTCGATTTCTTTGTAGTAAAGGCCCGTGGCCTGGGGATTGGTTCCGTACATTATGAGGTGCCGGTTGCGCAACGTAATGCAGGTACGTTGTACTTGGCAAAAACCAATCTCATAGCCCTTTCGAGTAGGTTGGATCGCGCGGTTTGTATGACTAACCCCGTAGTCACTAATTCCTTGGAAATGGTATATGTAGGAGCGGGTAACAACGCCGGGACTCTTAGCTTCCTTTACTTAGGGTTAAGCAATGCCTTCTTTGTGGATAGTATGGGCTTTGGTAAATCAAAAGCTTCAGCCAACTCAGCAGCCGTAATGATGTTTAACCCTGTGTTTATTGGGCAGTCTCCGGTGGCGTATTTCCGGGGCGCCGATGGGGACCAATCACGCATCACATGGTGGGCGATCGGTGACATGGCTGATGCTGGTTCTTCTGCACAGTTTGCAGTGGGGACAAACGATTTTACTGGAGGGTACGTAGACGCGCTGGTCGATGTGATGAGTTTGGGCCGTGATTGTTTAGCATCGCAAACTGGTACGGGTAGTGGTCGAATAAATCGCGGGATCCTTCAGTTTGATAAAGGCATTATTGACGTAAATGTGTTGATTTTGGGTAATCAATCTTTAGGTGGCAGTGCAAATGCCACACCTAATGCAGGTTATGTTTTCATGACAAATGGATCTGCAGTTTTGCGGGTAAATGAAGAATTGCAGTTGGCTTATACTAAGGTGGATAGCACAAGCGCACGTAACACGTTTGGCCAAATCATAGTTGATGGAGCTACTTTGTGCCTTAACCAGGCTACCATCGGCCAGTATTCTGTATCGAACGCCGTGATTTGCGTCTTAAACGGCGGTAAACTGTATTTGACTAATACGATAGCATCGAGAAGCAAGCCTCTTGGGAGACTTGAACTAGCAGATGCTACCTTGGGGATTGAAATTAAGAACACCGAGCCAAAGATTTGGGTAACCAACCTCGTAACTGGCGGGTCTGTGAATACAATCGAAATCACCACGGCGGCTACATTCGATGTTTATCCGGTTGTAATCCCGCTTATCAAATATGTATCGATACAAGGGAGTGGAAATAATTTCGTACTTGGATCAACACCGCCCAATTTGCCGGATGCATATTTAACCAACAATCTTGATACCTCATCAATAGACCTTATTATTCCCACGGATCCAAGGCCAGTTATAACAACCCAGCCAAGTAGTTTTGCAGGCCCGGTCGGGTCAACAGTACAGCTCTCAGTTACGGCTGTGGGGGTAGGACAGCTTTCATATCAATGGTATAAGGATGATATACCGTTGTTGGACGGAGGAAATATTTCAGGTGCTACTTCGGCTACGCTTACTATTGTCAATGCGGGATTTGAAGATAGCGGAATTTACAAAGTGGTGATCAGCAACTCTTACGGAACGGCGGTAAGTGTCCCGGTATCGGTGACGATTAGTACTGGTTATGTACCGCCGACTATTACTGGTTTGAGTGACCAAGTGGTTTTGCAAGGGCAAACGGCTACATTTACGGTCTCAGTTGCTGGGGTTCCCACGCCCTGGATCCAGTGGTATAAGAATGGTCTGCCAATAGCCGGGGCTAATTCAACAACCTTGGTAATTTATAACTGCCAATACCCTGATGATGAAGCTGTGTATTCAGTGGTAGCAACAAACCTGGCTGGTGTAATAAGTAATTACGCAACCTTGACAGTTATTGTGCCGCCTACAATCATTTCACAGCCCTCTAGCGTTACGTTACCAGTTGGCAGTACTCTTGTGCTCGCAGTAGGTGTGAATGCGCATCCGGCTCCAGCCTATCAATGGTACAAAGGGGCCGACCCAATCCCTAACGCTACAAATTCTTCTTTGGTTATTGCAAACGTTCAGCCCGGCCACGCGGGAGTTTACAAAGTCAAGATATGGAATGGCGGAGGCACAGTCTGGAGTGATGACGCGGCGGTGGTTGTCACTTCTGTCTCAGTGTCCTGGACAAACCTTGCGCCCAGTGGGACTGGAAATGTGTGCCTGGACACTCTTTTACGCGTGAAATTTAACTCCGACCAAGTAACGCTTGGTGCGGGAACGCTACGAATTTATGATAGCACGGGAACGCTTGTTGAAACGATCGATCTTTCGCAAAACGCGCCTAATAATGCTCAGCTGCGGACTATTGGCGGTGGTACGTACTACGCTTACCCAGTAATTATCCGAAGTAACATTGCAATCATTTATCCGCGTTCAGGGGTACTTACCTCCAATTCCACCTACTATGTGCTGATGGATACGGGGGTTCTTTAAGGACATGCAAGGTGCAAGTATTGTCGGGGTAACGGATCCAAACACTTGGAGGTTTACAACTAAGGTGGCTCTCCCAGATCCATTTACTACCACAAATATTACGGTGGCGGCAGACGGCTCAGGTGATTTTGCTACCATTCAGGGCGCCATTGATTGGATACCCGTTGGTGCTGGTTTGCCCTACACCGTCTTGATCAAGCGGGGCGTTTACGAGGAAATCAACCGTATACCTTCAGGTAAGAATAATATCACCTTTATCGGTGAAGGGTGGCGTGAAACGGTTATCACTTACGCCAACAATAACTCATTCCAACTACAGAATGCCAGCACCTCTACCCGGGTTATGTTCTACATCGGTGGCAATGACATAGTTTTTAAGAACATTACCTTCACCAATAGTACACCCCAAGGTGGGTCTCAGGCAGAGGCAGTCAGAGTCCAAGGATCAAGAATCCTGTTCGATAATTGCAATCTTTGCAGCTATCAGGACACGATTCTTATTAACACGGCAGCGGCAAGTGCTGGATATTTCAATAAAATGCCTAATACAAGGCGACGTCGATTTCATTTGGGGTTCGGGTATTGGATATTTCAAAGATTGTGAAGTCCGAGCGATGCGGCGTCCAAACAATGCCTCAGGTGTTTACACGCAGGCAAGAACTGATTCTTCTACTTACGGGTTTATATTTGTGGATTGTTGGGTGACTGCTTCGGCTCCGGGTATGACAAACTGGAGCCTCGGACGAGATGCAGGAAATTCGTACCCATACGGAAACGTTGCTTGGATAAATTGTCGCATGGATTCCCACATAAGCGCCGCTGGCTGGACGGATGGGGGATTAACAGATAAAACGACGCTTAGATTTTGGGAGTACAAAAGCACTGATCTGACAGGTACAATCCTCATCCCTACCGACCAACGCGTTTGGTGGTCTAGACAACTCACTGACGCAGAAGCGGAGTTTTTGCGCGATCCAGTGAACGTATTTNCCCCGGTAAATTGGACGCCTGCGCTTCCAGCCTACATAGCAACTCGTCCGGTCGAACAGACTAGTTTATGCAGGACAGACATTGGTGCTCAAGGCAGCTGTAGGTGGAGTACCCACGCCAGCATGCCAGTGGTACAAGGACGGCATGCCAATTGTGGGCGCTACAAACGAGACCCTGATCATACCGAGCACCCGGCTCAGTGACGCAGGTGTCTATTCAATAGCCGTAAGTAATCCTTATGGGAATGAGACCAGCCAAGGCGCGACAATTACGGTTTTGCCACCTAGTCCACCCGTAATCGGAGCCATTACGCTCCTTTCGGACAAGACGTTGAGGTTCACTGTCAATGGCACACCCGGAATTCCGTACCGTGTGTGGGCTTCAACTAACCTCGCATTGCAACCTATTACCGAGAAATGGACTTTGATTCAGAATGGAGTGTTTACCTCAGATTCGGTGGAGGTTATCGACCCGGCAGCTTCTACGTTGCCCCGACGGTTTTACATAATCACAACTCCTTGATTAGTTGAATGTTCACGGCTCAGTGGTGGATGACCCATCGCTCAGCTCATGGACTTGAGGTGCAATTTTTTGAAATAAAAATGCAGAAAATCGGAATCACACTCGCATAAAGCCGGTGTATATTAGGACTGAGTATGCAGCGAGCGATAAACACGAAACGGGATGAGAAGGGGTTTACGCTTATTGAGCTGTTGGTGGTGATTTCCATTATTGCCATTTTAGCGGCGTTATTAATGCCTGCACTCGCACGCGCAAAGGAACGAGCATTCCGAGTTTCATGCATGAACAATTTCAAACAAATCGGTACGGCAATTGTTATGTACCAGAATGATTACGAGGATTACTTTCCGCTTTGTAGTTGGCCAGAGGGTCAAAATCCGTGGCAAACTTACGAGGCGTGTCGCGTCCAGGGGTCAACTATCACCCGAGGGCCGTACAATCTCGGGTTGTTGCATTATGCGGGTTTCATAAAAGATCCTCGGGTTTTTTATTGTCCCAGCGCGGGAAGGATAAGTGATTCATGGCGGTACGATTACTATGCAGCTGCGGGGGTTTGGCCTAGTGCACCGGCTGGCGATGATAACGTTCGCACTTCATACAACTATTATCCACAGCGTAGGGAGACGGAGCGGGTGGGTAGTTACGAACTTCCAAAACTTGTGTACACGCGGGTCAAATATGCTGTAGGCGAATTGCAAAATGTAGCACCGATGAAAGCTTCAGTGATTAATTATCAGAAGTCTGTCTCGACGGATCTTGTCCATAGTTTAAATGCCGCACCGCATAAAGACGGTAGAATAGCCGGGTTAAACACACTGTTTCCTGACGGGCACGTAGTATGGCAGACCGCTAGGGGCATGCCGGAGGCTTTCGATGCCAAGCTGTGGGAGAATGTAGGTAGTAACCCACTGAATTTCCGGTATTTAATGAGCTTGTGGAGGCCATAACCGAGCGCTCACGCAAGTTGCCCGTCTAGGGCTTCCCGCCCTCTTCTAAAAACAAAAAGTTGGAAGAGGGCGGGTCCGTCCTTATAGGGGTTTTATTTCGGTGTTTTTATACGGTAAGTAGTGATTTTTTCCCGGGACAGCCGTACCAAAGGGTTTTACGTTAACGGGAAAAACTTACAAAAGGGGCCTGTGCACAGTGATATTTGGAATAGCGTAGCCGAACTGTTTTCGGCTCCTGCTACTTGTTAAATCTGAGGAAATTTTGAGTGGTTATGTNCCTTGTTTGTAGGAAGGGATCAGCGTGTGTTCATAGTAGAATTTTGTTCCTCCCATGTAAACTCCTTCCCATTAATAACTACGTTCACTGACTGCNAATTGTGCACGTGCTTGATAATGGGCCCACCGGAAGTCACTTCAAGGTCCACGTTTTCCAATGTTAAGTTCACTATTGGGCTATTAGTGAGACCTACAATTCGGCCTGCGGACGAGGATTTTTTTACTTTTAGGTTGCGGACAGTCACATTGCGGATTTTTGGTGTGCCTAATTCAGGTGGGACAGGCTGCCTAAATTCTTCAGGTACCCACATTGAGCTGAGCGCGTCCATGTTAAAATTGAACACACGGTCGATGCCTTCCCCGATGATATTTTCGTAGACGATGTTTTCCACGACGCCTCCGCGGCCCATCCGAGTTTTGAATCGCACGATTTCTTCGCATCCAGGGTCAGCTCGACAGTTGTAAATGTGTACGTTTTTTATACCTCCAGCGGTTTCACTTCCAAACACCACCAGTCCTGCAGCTGGGCCGACCCTACAGTCGCGAACTATGACGTTTTCAGTCGGTCTGCTTACGCGTAATCCATCGGCGTCGCGCCCACTTTTCATACAGATGGCATCATCAGCGCATTCAATATCGCACCTTTCTATTATTACGTTGCAACTTGAATCGATGTCGATACCATCGGAACTAGCTGCTCTGATTGGGGATTGGGGTGCGCGCACTGTTATGTCGGCGATGTAGACTTTGTCGCAGTAAGTGACTTGCAAGTGCCAAAACGGGGAGTTGATTAATTGGAGGCGTTGAACGGTGAGATTGGTGCAATTAAGAATATGGACCAGCCGTGGTCTGGCTACTCTAAAGTGGGGGTCCATGCGGTCGGGGTCACTTTCGCGAGCAGTCCAGTATTCCTTCCACCACCGTTCGCCAGAACCGTCAATTGTTCCAGGCCCCGTAATTGTAACATTGCTAAGGCCTATGGCGTTGACTAACCCGGCAGGCCAAACCATTTCAAATCCAGCTATCCGGCTTTTGATCCACGGGTAATCGTTTGTGTCAGTGGAACCCTTCAGAATGGCACCCTGGCTAATTTTTAATACCACACCTTGTCTCAGAAATATTGAGCCTGTCACAAACACACCCTCGGGTATTATTATGGTTCCGCCACCTAATTTAGCACAGTGGTCAATTGCGCGTTGGATGGCCAAAGTATTAACCGTTTTGCCATCGTTTATCGCTCCGAAGTCCTTGATGTTGACCTGGTTGGTTTGGGCACTCTCAAGGCACGGCTTCGCCATAAGTAAAAGAGCCAGGGTAAAACACACCCTCCTAAACCACGCAAAGCCTTTCCGAAAACGCCTCATAATTTAATTTGATGGGAGATTATCGCAACTTTGACCTGGGAATAAATAACCAGTTCTGGCTACTGGGAGTGTGTGTTTAGAAGGGTAGGTTTCGAGCTCGCCGAACCGGATCTGTCCTGATTCATGTTGGTCGATTTAGCTACCGCTAAGTGTGGAATAGGTTCCGAATGATGCTTCTGAGCGAGTACGGGGCCAGGCTTTTAAAGAGAGCATCAATGAAACGCCATAGTCTTGCTTGCCTTCGTGAGTGTCCCGTACTCGGAATGCAAGAGCGGCTGTCCAGCTGCGGAGGTCGCGTTGGACAGTATAAACGTGTTCTTTTAGTTCCCCGCTGTTTAGGTCGAAGTAGTGTGAAGTTCTGAACGACCAATTTTCGTCAAACCGATATTCTACTATGTTGTTTAGGGTATGCGTACCAGGTCCAAGTCCGGTAGGCCAAGGGTTTAGGTCGTCACGGAGGTAATAGTAAGTAATTGCCCATGCCCAGCGTGGTCCAGGCAACATCAAAACTGTATTTCTCACTAGGTTAAATCTGAATTGTTCAGTGTCATATCGCAGGTCGTTGTACAGTTTGAGCCATGGCCTTGGCACAATCAACTAAAGAAGAGTACAGATCTGAAAATGTGTTTTGGCCCGGATTCGGATCCAGTCGCCAGTCAGTGAGCAGTTTCCATGAGAAAAAATCTTCTGCAACGCCGTTCCGCTTTGTTTGGAGGGTGTTAGCGAGGCCTAGTCGGATAACGTTTTGCGAATCAATAGAGTCAATTGCAGAGTAATCGGGAAATTCGATAGGGGTCGGCATTCCTGAGGCAATAGCATAATCAAATTGTGGGAGCCTATCCGGTGTGCGATTGGGTTCTGGAACAAACACATAGGTGACGGAGGGCTCAATTATGTGTCGCAACCCGTCGAGTTGAAGAAGTCGATTTGTAAGGGTTGGCCAGGAACGCCATAACTTACAGTTTAGTTCCACGCCGGTATTAAACACGTTGCGCCACTCTTCGGTNGTAACAGCCCCCGGCCCTTTTGTTTTACTGTACCAGGTGACGCGATCACCCCATTTTGGGTNTCACGTTAAGCCANTGGAACAGCGTGAAAGGCGCAGAGATTTGATGGAAAGTGTCGGCGCGATTACCTTCGTATCGGGGTAAAAAGGGACTGTTTGTTTCGGCAAACCTTCGGTGGAGATATGCAACGCTACTGTAGCTTTCGTAGTAGATTGGGGTATTAAAAATTCGCTGCGGGTATGCCGAGAACCGTATTTCAGGCAAACGCTCGACAGTTTCCTGAAATTCGTTTAAGCGCAAGCTTGCACCTGCTGCCAAGCTGAAATTATCCCATGATTGGACGGCTTCGACGTACGTAGGCGGTTTAGGGTTATCCCTGTATTTGCTTTCGAAAAATTCCCGCAACAGGCCTGAATCGCTTTGGTAAGAGAAGCTAGCACGCATTTCGCTATTTGATGCGGGCGTATAAANGAAATTTCCGTAAGCGTAATGCCGGTCACGGTCATACTGGCGACCAGTCAAGTCAAGTTCGGGTTCTTCATCCGAAAGGTAATAGTATCCTCCTGATAGAATGAGCCAGGGCAAACGATCCCAATCAAAGTCAAATCCAGTGCCGACCCCACGTTTGAGACGGTAATCCAACTTTATGGTTGCATCCATGTTAGTGTTTATTGCCCAGTTGTAGGAACCGAGCAAAAACGGGCCGAACGCGCTTCTATATCCCGGTGTGACACTGAAGTGTGAAGAACGTGGCGCCAACTGACGGCTGTAGTAAGGTGTGTACAGGATTGGTACCCCACCGAGATATAGCACTGCGTCGTAAGCAACAATTTTTTCACCGGAAATGATTTTGATGTACCGTGCGGTGAGGTAAGTGTAAGGGGAATCCACATCGTCGGTCGTCACAATAGCGTTGGTGGCTATGTAGATTCGGTTGGTGATGTCTCCTGTGAGATTTGCTGCGGCAACAAACACAGGAAATTTCCCGGTACGAAACTGGCGCGTTTCCATTTGGCGGGTTTTGAAGTTGTATCGAACGGATTCAGCAACCCAAACCTGTTGGCCGTGATAGATTCGTACGTTTCCTTCCGCTTGTGCTTCTCCTGTGGATTGATCCAGGACCGCTTGATCGGCAACCAGTGTGGAATCACCGTATCTGACCACGACCCCGTTAGTTGCCACAAGCACATGGCGTTGTAGGTCGTAACCCAGGATGCCATGGGGGGTATGGACTTCCCATGTCGGGGGAATTTCCGTGGCCTTGCATGGCATTATGCTCAGGAACCACACGTAAATCCCAACAAGCGAAATCCCTTGGGCTGCGTGTCTTGATAATTTACTTGCCGGACGCTTACGACTCACAGGTCAACAGGTAAACAGAAGGCTTCAAACGTGCCAAGCCGTAACTCTAGCATTTTTACATGAGTAAACCCAGTCTTAGGGATGCCGCTTAAACTGGTTATCGTAGCCCTCGAATTATTTCTAGAATACGAAGATTTCGGTAAGCTTGGGTGCGTTTTTATTTGCCATCCTTAATTATGCCGACGGTTTTGAATCTATAGTTGATATACTTGAAGTGTGACTCAAGTGAACAAAGGGTTTCTAGTTCTGACGGTGCGAAAAATGCAGAGATATCTGGATCGGCCTTGATTGTTTGCAGGAAGTGCGCATCGTCTCGGCCGGCATGTTTCGCAGCCCATGTTTTCATGGCATTCCGCTGTACAATTTCATAGGCTTGTTCTCGGGTGAGACCTTTTCTTATGAGAGCCAGCATGATGGTTTGGCTATGCCAAAGGCCTAAGGACTCTTTCAAATTTTTGGCCATATTATCTGGATAGACATTTAACCCGTCCATTAATCGGATTAACAGGTGGAGCATGTAATCTAAGAGCACGCACGAATCTGGGAAAATGATACGTTCCACCGAGCTATGGCTGATATCGCGTTCATGCCAAAGAGCAACGTTTTCCAGTGCAGCCCAGGCATTTCCTCGCAGTACACGGGCAAGTCCAGATAATCTTTCCCAAGTAATCGGATTCCGTTTATGTGGCATAGCGCTGCTGCCCTTTTGGCCTTTGGTAAAAGGTTCTTCAGTTTCAAGCACCTCAGTGCGTTGCAGATGTCTAAATTCTATAGCCCACCTTTCGATACTTGTCCCAATAAGAGCTAGGGTGGTTTGGAATTCAGCGTGAATGTCACGTGGCACAATTTGGGTGGAAATCGAAGCAGGGCGCAGTCCGAGTTTCTTACAAACATAAGTTTCGATTTTTGGTGACAGGTGTGCGTTGGTGCCGACTGCACCAGAGATTTTGCCTACAGCAGCAATTTCTCGGGCCCGTTGCAGGCGTGCAAGCGCACGGCCGAACTCATCGTACATCACAGCCAGTTTAAATCCAAAGGTTATTGGTTCTGCGTGGATGCCATGTGTACGACCGATGCACGGTGTATTCTTATATTGTTTAGCCCGCCTAGCGATTACTGGGAGTAGCTGTTTGACATCTTTTATTAGTAGGTCTGCGCTTTGGGCCGTCTGTACCGCAAATGCAGTATCTATTACGTCGCTGCTGGTCAACCCATAGTGTAACCACCGGCTAGCCCGATTGTTGATTTTTTCCGCTACAGCAGTGGTGAAAGCAACAACATCGTGGTTAAGCGTTTTTTCAAGTTCACGCGCGCGCTCCAATAACTTAGGCACATCTTTCATGCATTCCTCAATGCCAGCTTTGAGGGTTTTGAACTCTTGGGCTGGGATAACTTTTTCCTTTGCCAGGGCTTCTGCCGTCAATAGCTCAACTTTTAACCATAGGCGGAGTTTGTTTTCCTCCGACCAAATTTCACGCATTTCTGGTCTACTGTAGCGGGAAATCATGGGCAACATGATAAAAAGGTCGGTGGGAAAATGTCGAGAAAATGACAATGTCCCCTAGATTAATATGTGGTTTTGATTCCAATGATTGGGGTGTATGGTTTGACGCCCCACCCTTATTTGTTGTCACCGAAGCACTCCCGTATAAATTCTCGGATTATCGAGAGTTCTGCCTCACCTGCGATTGTGTGGTCTTTTGGTAACTCAACCCATTTGATGTTTAAGCCGGCTTGTTTGAGAAGGTTAATCTGTTTGCGAACGTAATCGCACGGAATCAACGAATCGTAAGTACCATGGATTGCGAGGATCTTTTGTTGGCGTGCGACTGGAGAAAGTTCTTTGACCAGTTTCTCGGGCGTGCAAACAGCGCCGCTTACGGAGATTGCACCGGCTAGCTTGTGTGGATACCGAGCGGCAACCTCAATACTCATTAACCCACCTTGGGAGAACCCACCAATTATTGTTTGCTCGGGGGAGAATCCCTTTTCTCGTTGGTGGTCAAGCAGTTCTGCAAGTAGCCGATAACTTCGCCTGACACCTGGTTCAGGGTTATCCGGAAAATCAAACCAGGAATAACCCCCGAAGTATTCGTCTGGCGCGTTCACTAACAAATAATTTAGCCATGGCAGATGCATTGCACCTGGCCACCAGAGGTAGCCCTCGTAGCTATCCCCCAGTCCATGTAACATTATCATTAGGCGTTTCGATTGCCTGTCTTCAGCTGGGATGAATAACGAATCCAGCATACAGTTTGGGAATGCTGTTATCAGAAAATTTGCTAGTTGTCAGCAATGAACCACTGCATTGCTTCGGGTTCCAAGGGACCATTGGGCTGTGGTGCCTGGTAAAAGAACGCGAAAACATCTTTAAACTATGCTTGTTGCAAAGCGGTAGGGCAAAGCCGGTGTGCCCCGAATTTTGGGGTTAATTGGTGCTTTGACTTGAAAAAGTGTTTAGAAAACCGCACTCTGTACGCTGGCTACAATCAGAGTTATGGGTGGCGTTCCAAAATCACAGCGGAATCGAGCGGGGACGGTGGAAACAGCCATTGGGCTAATTATTTTAGTCCTTTTGGTAACAGTAGCGGTATGGGTGTTAACTGTGCAAAACAAGTTTAACCCTGCTGTTAAAGCTCTTTCACAAGGGGAATTTTATGGTCAATCATGGGCTGATAGTGAAACACCCCCTAGCGACGGAGGGGCGGCAGATGCTAAGGGGTTTGAACAAATCGCGCCCGATAACCTTAAACCGATTGGGGTGGTAGAACAGTTTGGCCCGGACACCCTTTCTGATAAAATCGATGGGAAGGCTGAGTTGTACCTTGCCTGTGGATTTGAAAACTTGCGATGCCAACGGTTCGCTTTGCGAACCGACCCGAACAAGTGGATGGAATGGTTCGAGTATGACATGGGTGATCAGTACAACGCTTTTGCAGTGTACAGTCTGCAACGGCGAGAGAGTGCTGTGCCCCTTGATGTTGTACCATATGCCTATCGCACTAAGAACGCGATCTTTTACGTTGCAGGTAAATATTACATAGAGGCTGTGGCGGCGGAACCGGACCCAACTTTGATTGAAGCAATGATTGAAATGGCAAAAACTCATGTAGCAACTTTCCCGGAGACGCCCGAAGAGCTACCGGAGTTGAAGTGGTTTCCCTCCGATGGACTTATCCCCCACAGCCATACTTTGCAAGTTACTGGAGCGTTTGGATTTGAAAAATTTGGGCGTGTTTTTTCTGCCCGGTACAACATAGAGGGGAGAGAAGCCAGAGCATTTATCACACAATGCGATAATGCATCCAGCGCAAGTAACCTTGCAGCTGAGTATTGCAAGTTTTTATTGGACAACGGCGGTCAGCCAATTTCTTATCCCAGCCCGATGCCGGAGCTTAAGATAATTCAATCTTATGATGGGGTGACGGCAGTTTTTGTGCAGGGCAGGTTTTTAGCTGGTGTACAGGGTGCCGAGAGTCCTGAAATCGCGGTGCGGTTACGCAACCCAACTAAAAAGTCATCTGACCAAGTGGCCATGAACCAGCATAATCAACACAGGCGATCTTCGAACGACCATTCTTATCAAGTAGATTTGGAAGTACTGAAACGGCGCGATTTCTTGAAGAGACTTATAAAGGCGGTTCTTGTGTCNGGAGTTATTGCAGGTGGAGCAAAGTGGTTGTATCGAGGCTCAGCGCTTTCAAATCAAGAACCAAAGCGGGTTGAAGCTGGTTTGCCGGATTTTTCTGTCTCTGAGGTTGGTCGGCGTATTGCGATTGTAACGGGAGGTGACAGGGCGAAAACTGTTACTCGTGCTATAGAGGCTTTGGGCGGGATCGATAAGTTCATCAAAAAAGGAGACCGTGTGGTAATTAAGGTAAACGCCGCATTTGCTACCCCGCCTAGCATAGGTGCCACTACGCATCCCGACCTCCTAAAAGCTGTAATTAAGCTTTGTTATCAGGCTGGAGCTGAATCCGTGGTCGTAACTGATAATCCTATCAATGATCCTCCTACCTGTTTCCAATTCACAGGCATCGCCCAGGCGGCTGAAGAAACGGGCGCCCGGGTTGTGTTACCTCGACCGGAATACTTTGAACTGGTGACATTGCCCGGAGCAAAAACTTATTCGGAATTGGCCTGTTTTGGTTGGTCCTCTGAAGAACGCAACTAAACTTATCGGGATCGCCCCCGTTAAAGACCATCATCGTAGCGGTGCGTCTATGATAATGAAGAATTGGTACGGTTTGCTTGGGGGACGGCGTAACATGTTCCACCAGGATATCCATACCATCATTACCGAGCTTGCAATGATGGTTAAGCCGACTTTGGTGATTTTGGACGGCACGTTTAGCATGATCACTAACGGGCCTACGGGTGGGTCACTGGACGATCTAAAACAAACAAACACAATGATTGTAAGCACTGATCAAGTTGCTGCTGATGCGGTTGGGGCTACACTGTTGGGGCGGCCGCTGTCGGCTTTACCGTTTATCACTAGGGCCGCAGCGGCAGGGGTAGGTACGGCCGACTACGAATCACTTAACCCTATAAGGGATTCGGTCTCATAACCTTTGATTGAGTGGATATGAAAATCGTAATTGTTAGGCGCATCTCGCAGGTGTTTTTCTTCCTGTTATTCATCTGGTTTTGTTTCGTGTTGGTTTTAGGCGATCGATGGTATCAGTTGCGAGGATGGCCCGTTAACTGGTTCCTTGAACTCGATCCATTGGTCGCGATTGGTACTGTGCTCACCAGCGGTCAGCTTTACGGGGGACTACTTTGGGCGGTTGTTACCCTGGTGTTAACTGTCTTTCTCGGACGCGTTTTTTGTGGGTGGGTATGCCCATTTGGTACTATGCACCAATTCCTCGGTTGGGTATTCCACCGCAACAAGCGTGCCCCTGAAAAAGCAGAGTTGAACAAGTACAGGCCTGCCCAGGCGATTAAATACTATATCTTGGCTGCTATGATTGGGGCTGCTGGTACTGGCCTAGTCTACCAAATCACTTCCTATCTGGGCTCACGGAAATGGGGTTGGATTACTATAGCCACAGTGATTGTTATTTGTGTCGGATTACTTGTGGCTTACAGATTTCGAGTGTTACCGTCGTTTTTAAAACGACGATACATCATGTGGGGGCTTGGTTTTGCAGTTGCAGTCGGCGTACTCTCAGCAATAGTGGGCCGTCGATTATGGGGTGACGGATTATTGCTCACGGGCATTTTGGACCCTATCCCGCTAGTATATAGGTCCGTAACGTTGTTTGTGCTCGGGATAGGGGAGGGTTTGACTCAAATGGAGCGTTATTATGTGGGTGCTTGGTTAATAGGGACTTTCTTTATCGCAGCGCTGTTGTTGAATGCCATAGCACCTAGGTTTTACTGCCGGTTTATTTGCCCCCTCGGGGCATTGTTTGGGCTGCTTGTTAGGTGGACTCCTTGGCGCATTGGTAAAACTCAGGCTAGATGTTCACAATGTGGGTTATGCCAAAAAGATTGCGAGGGAGCAAGTGACCCCCATGGCCGGTTCAGAGTCAGCGAATGCGTGATGTGCATGAACTGTTTGCATGTATGTCCGCGAGACTTAATTAAGTATGGACCAGATCGATCGGCCAGTGGCGAGTTTAATACTCCTAAGATAGATCGACGTGGATTCATCATAACCTTGGGTGCCGGTGTGTTATCGGTCCCTGCTTTACGATTAACGGGATTGACGGGTCCCAATTGGTCCCCAAGGGTCATCAGACCGCCGGGCGCATTAGCTGAGGCTGAGTTTCTGAAGCGGTGCATTAAAATGTGGTCAGTGCATGAAAATTTGCCCGTCAAACATTATACAGCCTGCCTTGCTTGAAGCTGGGGTAGAGGGAATATGGACTCCAATTTTGAATTTTCGGATAGGTACTAGCGGGTGTCAGTTGAATTGCGTAGCATGCAGCAATGTATGTCCAACTGGTGCTTTGCGCCCACTAACAGTCGAAGAGAAACTTGGGCGGGGCAAGTTTGCATCCCGGGGTCCTGTCAAATTAGGAACGGCTTCAGTTGATCACGGCCGGTGTTTGCCCTGGGCAAAGGATACCCCATGTATCGTGTGTCAGGAGGTGTGTCCGGTTACACCCAAAGCTATTTACGTCCGGGAAGTGTACCGAGAGCTTAGGGATGGGGTGTGCCATGTCGTCCAAGCTACAAATACCGAAATCGTAGTTGATGGTCCACAGCTTACCCCGGGTAAACTAGGCTCGGGTGATTATGCAGTGCGCCTTTTGGATGGGCCGGATCAGCGGCATAGGATGATTATTAATAACACAGCAAATGTCATTATGATTTCGCCTTTGGATGGATGGGATGTCCCACCGAGAAAAAACACGCGTGTTGCTATTGAACTTAGACTACAATTGCCGTATGTTGATCCTAACCTGTGCATCGGATGCGGGATGTGTGAACATGAATGCCCGGTAAGCGGACTCCGCGCCATCCGCGTTACTGCAGAAAACGAATCGCGTGAGAAGCGACATGCATTAACCTTTTGAAAACGACCCTGTGCAATAAGGAGGAAGCTATGATGCGACGATTAATCGACCGGCGTGAGTTTGTACGGCTCCTCGGTTTATCGGGCGCGGCTTTAGTTGTAGGAAGCAAAGCCGGTTTTGCCCAGACAGAAGCCACACAGCAAGACTCCACTAACGCTCCCACAAATCAACCCTCAATTCAACCGTCCCGGAAAGTCCCTAAGCGGAAGTTTGGCAAAACAGGGATAGAGGTACCGATCCTGGCCTTGGGCGGTATCTTCGATATACCTACCAATCAAATCGTTCTTGAACGCGCGTATGAGTACGGCGTCACGTATTGGGATACAGCTTATTCGTACCAGGGTGGTAGAAGTGAACAGGGAATGGGAATGTTTTTTGAACGCCATCCGGAGCGAAGGAAAGAGATATTTCTGGTTACGAAGACGGGGGCACGAAATCCACATGACATGACAGCCCAGTTAAACGAATCCTTGGAACGGCTAAAAACTGATTACGTCGACCTTTATTTCCTGCATGGTATTTCGGATCCTAACGTACTGTCCAACGAGATAAAAGAATGGGCAGAGAAGGCTAAGGCTGAGAAAAAGATCAGGTTTTTCGGCTTCAGCACCCACGCCAACATGGAAGTTTGCCTTGAAGCAGCAGCTAAGTTGGGATGGATCGATGGCATAATGCTTACTTACAATTATCGCGTGATGAATACCGATCGTATGAAAGCAGCAATTGAGGCTGCTGCAAAAGCCGGCATCGGCTTAACTGCAATGAAAACTCAGGCTCAACCGCCGCGACGTAGGGGGCAACAATCTCAAGAGCAAGGCCAGGATCCCCAAGAGGCCATGGTTAAGCATTTCACAGAACGCGGTTTCACCCCCGAACAGGCAAGACTAAAAATCGTGTGGGAGGACGAACACATAGCGAGCATCTGTTCTGCCATGTATACAATCTCCGTATTGCAGGCTAATGTGGCAGCTGCATTGGATAAGACCCAACTTAGCTGGGTGGATAAAGCAGTGCTTTTTGCGGAAGCTGAGCAGAGCAAGTGTGAATACTGCGCGGGATGCACCCGATTCTGTGAAGCAGCAGTGCACCACGCAGTACCCATTGGCGATATAATGCGTGCCTTAATGTATAGAAACAGTTATGGTGACGAGTCTTTGGCTCGAGAGACATTATCTAGCTCTGTCAGCTTGGCTTGGTGGAAAATTAACCCTGCGATTCTAAAGGTAGCCGAGCAGGCCTGCCCAAATAGATTGCCCATTGCGAGTCTTGTTCAGGAAGCCGCCACGCTCATAGCTTAAGTATAAGCTCATAGCGCAGATTTTTAAGACGCGAATGTTTCTCTTTTTGCGCGAGGAAGAGAGGGGTGTGGGTTGACGGCATTTTTTTGGAGTGGACACCCACAAAGAACCTTTTAGCGCACCTTCGTATTGCGCTGAGGCAGCCAAAACAGAGGTTATTAGGCCTCTGCGGAATTTGAAAATTTGAACTTGGAAAATGTGATACTCTTATCTTTGAACGCGCGCGCTAGCTCCTTTCATTAACCTTTCCACTTCTTCTTTTGTGGCCATCGAAGTATCCCCAGGTGTAGTCATGGCCAGCGCACCGTGAGCTGCGCCATATTCGACAGCTTTCTGCGGATCTCCTGTGGTCATTAGTCCATAGATCAACCCACTAGCAAAGCTGTCCCCACCCCCCACACGATCGTAAATTTCTAGATCGACATACTTTCTGCTCTCATAGAAGTGGCCGTCCATCCAGCAAATAGCGCTCCAATCATTTCGTGTAGCTGATTTCGCAACACGTAGGGTTGTGGCTACGACCTTGAAATTCGGGTACAACTTAACGGCAGTCTCTATCATGCGTTTGTATGATTCCACTTCGATGTTGAGTAAGTGCTCGTCAACTCCCTCAACCTTTAGTCCTAAGCACGCAGTGAAATCCTCCTCGTTGCCAATCATGACATCCACAAACTTTGCAATTTCTTTGTTTACTTGTTGGGCTCGAGCTGGACCGCCTATGGCTTTCCACAAGGAAGGACGGTAATTGAGGTCGTAAGACACTACTACACCATATTGCCTAGCCTTTTGAACCGCTTCGAGGACTAATTGATGAGTCGTGTCACTTAACGCTGCAAAAATCCCGCCAGTGTGAAACCATCGAACCCCAACTTTTCCGAAGATATAATCCCAATCGAAGTCACCCGGTTTAAGCTGGCTTGCTGCAGTATGCCCCCTGTCGGAAACACCCAACGGTGCTCTAACACCAAACCCTCGCTCAGTAAAGTTCAGCCCATTCCTTACCGTACGGCCCACACCGTCGTAGGGTACCCATTTAATGAATTCAGTGCTGACCCCCCCTTGCAAAATAAAGTCCTCTATTAGTCTGCCCACGTCGTTATCAGCAAATGCTGTACAGACTGCTGTGCGCATGCCGAAACATTTTCGTAACCCGCGTGCCACGTTATATTCGCCCCCACCCTCCCACGCGCGGAACCACCGGGCACACCTGATCCGCACGTCACCGGGATCCAGTCTTAACATGACTTCGCCAAGTGCTATCAAATCGTATTTGCAACTATCAGCTGACCTAATCTGCAATGTGCTCATGCCTAAGAATATGTTGTGATCACGCCCTTCCCGCAAGTGAACAAAGACGGTGCTATTAACTTAAGTCAAGTGCGATCATGATACCAAGGTCCTTCTTAAAACGCGCAGCATCTATTCGGGGGTTGTATACCGACAACTGAGTTGAAATGGCTATTCCAAGAGTATTGTGTTAAACGTCCTGTGTTGTGGCAGCCTAAAGCACAAATTTTTTAGGATGTTTTTGGGAGTAATTTGTTGATGGCCTGCAGTCTATTAACTTTACCGCAATGTACCACCCGGTGTTGTATAAGAGAATCACCACGGAGGATTTTAGTGTCGGCATGGACTCCAAAATGGGGACGCTGAGGCCTTACACCTTTGAGTCTTAGAACTAGCTCAGCAGTAAGCCAGGTGCAAGTTATTAGGACTAGAGTGATTGGCTTTCCAGAAATCGGAAGCAACAAATAGCTTTTGGGGACTTATCGTCGCGAGTGTTTGTGCACAAACCCATTTTTTAACTGGGAATTGGAAATGTAGTAGGTTTGGTACACCATGAGAAATATGACTTTACTGCGAGAAATGCCACATCGATTGGCAATCTGGTTATCAGGCAAGTTACATGGGGGTATTTAGAGGTGCTCGTTCTCGTTGTGTACAGTGTAGTAGTTGCTTGACTTATGCTGCGGAGTTGGTAGGCGTGAAAATCAGTGGAATTTGTTAAGGTTAGCACAGAACAGCGCCTTTTCAGGGTCCAGAGACACCCCTGGAAAGCGTTTTTGGTTTCTGGTTGGCACTCCAGACTAAAGAATTTCTTACTCGGACTGTTGTTCGTGGTGGTTTTGTCTGGATGCACTCCAGGTAGTACGCGGACCCGATTAACTACCACAACTATTCCATCTTCGAGGCTAGCAGAGCCTTCTCTGCAACAACACCAATTGAAGGGCCCGGAGGCCTTGCCCGGGCCGCTGACTAATTCGGTATCAACATGGCTAGCATTCTCAAGATGGTGTGTGGAGAATGGACTAGGAACGCCTGCAATTTTGTCCTCGCGCCCATTAAGGCTCGCAACCCTTACTGGACTTGGTGAAGTCGTCGTGGAAGGGGGCAAGCCGTATATGTTGTTAGGGGGGACGGCGGTGTTTCTTGCGTATCCACCTCGGGTTGTGAATGGGGAGTTGATATTGAACGGATTGGATTTGGAAAAGAAGCTCCGCCCATTGGCATGTAGCCGTCTAAATCCACAACCTATCCGTACTGTGGTAATTGATCCTGGGCACGGCGGTCGAAACCACGGAGCCACCAACGTTTGGGACGGCTCCTTAGAGAAAGATTTGACTCTGGATTGGGCGTACCGATTGGCTGAGCTCTTTGTAATGCGGGGATACCGGGTTTTTTTGACGCGTACCAATGATCAGGACGTCTCTATCGCAGCTAGGGTGGGGTACGCAAATTCTATCGCTGCGGATCTATTTATTAGTCTACACTTTAACTCGGTGATCCCTGACCAGGGACAGGCGGGCATTGAAACATATTGTCTAACGCCACAAGGGTTACCCTCCACGTTAAATCGTGGCTTTGAGGATCCGATGGATTCTGCATACCCTAACAATGCCTTTGATGAATGGAATCTTTTCTGGGCATTTCGGATTCACCGGTCTTTGGTGACAGCTACTGGTGCACCAGACCGTGGAGTGCGTTATACTCGGTTCATGGCAGTATTGCGTGGACAACGATGTCCCGCTGTATTAATCGAAGGTGGTTATCTTTCCAATCCGACGGAAGCTCGGAAGATTTCAAATCCAGCTTACCGCCAGCGGTTAGCAGCGGCAATAGCAGACGCAATAAACCAGTGACTGCACAGGCGTATTGAGTGGAAAGCACTCGCTGGCGGGCGTTTTGTACCGGTCCCGGAAAATCTAGATAATCAGCAGTGCAACCGCCCGATAATTGTGTCTTCCGGGAGATAAGAGCCAGCTCTAAATTTGGCCTGTTCCGTTGGCGGCAAATACATAAGCCTTTATTGGAGGAAGCGTGGCATGAAATGGGGAAAGATTCTTGTTCCTGGCCTTTGAAAGGGACAGAATTGGGTGGGTAGTTAATTTTAGTGGCATGGTGAAGANGCACTTTTTTGCTATTCATAATATTATGTTTGGCCGCGTTGTTGGTAGGTTGTGCAACCTACACTGAGCGTGCGCGGCCTATTATTGCGGCGTGGTCTAGCGGGGATCTCAATAAGGCCACGCAAGAGGTGCTCAAGCAAAACAGACAAGGGTGTGGGTTCGAAGGATGAGCTAGTATGGCTTTTAGAAGCAGGGGCGGTGCTCAGAGCTCAAGGCGATTTTACCAACAGCCAACGGTATTTTGATCGTGCAGTTGCAGTGGTCCGGAAGTTCGACGAAGGTCCGGATATAATGCTAGCCCGTGAAACGTTCGGGATATTTTCTAACCCAGAGACATTACCATACCGTGGGCGTTGGTGTGAGAGAATCATGCTTCATACGTATCGCGCTTTAAATTGGCTTGCATTGGGTGAATTAGAACGGGCTCGTCCTGAATTGATAAAGGCATATCAATACCAGCAGGAGGCTGTTCATGAAAACGCGAAGCGAATTGAAAAGGCACGCGAAGCATTGAGGTCGGATCCGAACCGCTCAATAATCGAACGTACCAAGGAGGATCCTGAGTTTCAGCGTAAACTCCAATCATTGTGTCCAATAGAAACCGAGTTTGAAGTGTATGCAGACTATGTGAACCCATTCACTGTGTATTTGGATGGCCTATATTTCATGTATGTGGGAAGTGGTGGATCTGATTTGGAGCGGGCGACTAAATCTTTAAGACGCGTGGCAGCACTTCCTACATGTACGGCGCTGGTGAGAGGTGACTTGGACCAGCTGGAACGGATTGTTCGAGGTGAACCGCCTCAGCCGGTTACATATGTGATTTTTGAAACTGGCCAAGGCCCAATTTTAGTCCAGGAACGCATTGATATCCCNATTATCTTTTTGGATGTCTCCTATGTAGGCGTTGCGTTTCCTAAATTACAAACCCGAGAAAAAGCATCTGGCGCATCTCAGCATACAGTCGGGCGAGCTTAAAACAACCACTGTACGGGTAGCCAGCATGGACAGTATATTTGGACGTGAGTTTCGGGACGAATTAGATGTGATAGTGGCAAAGACACTTATATCGGTAGCAGCCAAGGCTACAGCAGCCTATTTTGTGAATCGCAGAGCCCGGGAGCATTCGGAGGATCTTGGTATGTTAATGCGTCTGGTGACAGCCCTAGCCCAAATGGCGGTAAACATAGCGGACACACGGTGTTGGACTACTCTACCCAAAGAATTTCAAGTAGCGCGGGTGCCCACACCCCCAAACCGTCAAATAAAAATCCAGGCACCAGGACATCCACCCATCACAATCAATCTGCTGGACGGGACAATCAACGTGGTGTATGTAAAATCCGTAGCGCAGGATCTGCCGCTCCGGATACATCAGTTTGTTTTGCGATGAAGAACATACCTTTATTATTGGTTGTATGGATTTGGGTAGCCGCTGTTGGTTGCCAGACCACGGTTAACACGGTGGAGCTTGCTCAGCCATCGGCTCAGGCTCAAGAGTTGGCTATTAAAAAGACCCAGACCGACCCTTCTTTAAACCAACGAATTAAAGTATTGCGGGTGATTACTAGTACAAGCCCGGGCGGGTACCTGAATGTCCAAGTCGACTTGCGAAACGCCTCGCGGTCATTGGTGCGATACACCTATAAAGTAGAATGGTTTGACGAGAAAGGCTTTCTAATTCAAACCCCTGCTGCGGGAGCTATCCCTAGGCAAATTGAGGGGGGCGAGATCCAATCCATTGTTCTGACCGCTCCAACACCTCTAGCAAAGGATTTCCGGATCAAGTTTCAAGAGCCAACAAACTAACCTGAACGTACTATGCGTAAATCGGAAATAGTATTGGTTGTGATTAGTCTGATTATAAGTGGTGCCTTCATCTCTGGTTGCGCCACGCGCGCAAAATACGTTTCGCCAGATAGTGGGCGGTTGATCGTGACCGTGGAGGACGTTAACATCCAAGATTTCCAACAGGCGGCTGATGCAATGATCGCCTCCCTCATAAAGAATTTTATCGATGCTGGTCGATTGCGGAGTAGTGTGGAGGGTGAACCCGCCTTGTTAGCAATCAGTAGGATTCAGAATAACACCGGCCAGCAGATCGACACAGATCTTCTGGTGAAGAAGATCCGCATAGCACTGAATCGTACGGGCAAGGTGTTAACAATGACCACATACGCATATGGTGGGCCAGAGGATCCATTGGCGGCTGAGCAGGCTTATATAAGTCCGACACGGCGCCCGCGGCCGGACTACACTTTGTCTGGCAAGATCATAGAGTCTACCGCCCGAGCCGGCCGGGTCCGTCAGGCCGCGTACGTGTTCCAACTGACACTCAGTGACGCCAATGGCGTAGCGGTTTGGGAGGAAGAAACTACCATAGTCAAGCAAGGGACCAAGCCCGCTATCGGGTTTTAAATTTAATTCTGCGTTTTTCCCTTAGCGGAGCCACGACACATGAAATAACCAGCGGCTCAATAAACCGGTAGTGATTGTACCCAGGGCTAAGACTACGAGCTGTGTTGATCCGACTGGAAGATCCAGCTCAAACGCAATTACAGTACCACCGGTTCCACAAACAGCGGCGAAAAGTAAAGCCAGGGTAACAAACGTTTTCACGCTACGGCTTAAAAACCATGCTGCTAGTACTGGGCAGACGGAGTAGGCGAAAACAAGGGCTGGGCCCACAGTCACGGAAGCCACGCTGATTACCACACTGGCAGTAGTGAGGAACAAAGTTTCGTAAACGGCAACATGATGTCCAATAGCTAAAGCAAATTCAGAGTCGATACCCACTGCAAAGAGGGTTCTGTGGTTGGCAATTAGGAAGGCTAATGCGACGCCCAATGTGGCCATTAAAATAATCAAGTCCCGCCCAGTTACAGCTAGGATTTGGCCCTGGAAAAGTTTAGGCACGTGATGTAGTGCATGTGGCCCAAGGGCAATCAGAATCAGAGAGCCTCCCACACCCAAAACATAGACGGTTCCAAGAATTACCTCGATTGGAAGTCCTCGGAGGTGTCGTTTTATTCCAATCCAAAAGGCTAGTGGTATGCTTGCAATTAAGGCGCCCACAAAGGTTAAAGNCCAGATGCTGTCGGTCTGCCCCCCTTGGGTTTCCTTTTCAGTAAACCTCAGTAGTGGGGTTATCCATAAGATAAGCAGTCCACCTAAGAGTGAAACTTGGGGCATAACAAGGCCCAAAATCGGTAGCCTTCGCAGGAATAAATGCACCCCAATCAGAGCGGTTCCAACTCCTACAAATAACGACACCAGCAGCGTTCTGAGGAAGTACTCGTCAGTGGGGTTCATGTTAAGTAGTGTTTTGGGTTTTGACGTCTCTCGGGAATGATCCTTTAAGCGCAATTGTGTTGAGCGTTCCGTTTGAAATCTCCCATACTTTTGAAGCGACGCTTATCAAATGTTCTGGATTGTGAGTTGAACAAATGATGGCAACCTCGTTAGAGTTAATTAGTTTTTTTAATGAGGCTACGACCTCTGCGGTAGCTTCGGGGTCCAGACCCGTCGTTATTTCGTCGCAGATTAAAATGCGGGGATTGCTAACTAATGCCCGCGCCAACAGCACCCGGCGTTTTTGGCCGCCTGAAAGGGTATAGAATGGTTTTTTGCTGAGTGCTTCCAAGCTAAGCCTTTCCAATACGGCTCGAGTTTTTTGATGTCCCCCAGCAGGGATAATACCTGGAAAGCTTCGACCATGAACGATCCCCATGCTTACAATTTCACTGACGTTTGCTGGTACGAGTGTCTCGATTTCTGGTGATTGTGGCATATAACTGATTTCCGATAATGTGAGGCCTTCTCCCAGGACTACTTCTCCGGAGACAGGGGGTGAGTATGCCAGCAAGAGTTTTTAATAGGGTGGTTTTACCTGCGCCATTGGGCCCAACTAATACTATTAATTCGCCTTTACACACTGACTCGTTAAGCCCAGAGATTAAGGCTCTCCCATGGTACCCCACCGCAAGATTTGCAAGTCTTAGGTACTGTTGAAGCTCAATTTGCTGATTTAGTAAGTTCGCCATGTGCAGTAACAAGTCGATCGATAATCACATCGAATAAGTCGAAGTATCGATGAATATTGGGCTCGCCCCCTACCATTACAGGCACAGAGACAACCTTTCCCCCGACTCGAGATGCAATATTCTCCGCAATTTTACGTGGGCGGAAGTTTTCAATTAGGATGAGCTTTGTGCCGGTTTCTTGCATGGTTTTTATGAGCGACCGGATGTGACCTGGGGTGGGTTCAATACCTGGTTTTGGTTCGAGTGTGCCCACTATATCTAACCCAGACCAGATTGCGAAATATTCGAAACTCTTGTGGTAAGTGACTATGCGAGTGCCTTTTAATTTGCTTAGGCGTTGTGTCCAGTGCTGTAGTTTTCGATCCAGCGCCTCATTAAACACTGCCAGATTCGATTTGTAGATTGCAGAATGGGGCGGGTCTAGCTCACACAATTTCTTGCAGATTTCCTCCGCCATGATGCGACCATTAGTTGGATCTAACCAATAGTGCGGATTGCCGTAAGGATGGACGTCGCCCTCAGCTCTGGAAATGTTTGGCCCCGGAACCTCCAAGACTGTTATTCCAGTTGACATGTTTAAATATCCTCGGCCCCCAGGCCTTATAGCATTGTTTCTTGAGTTTTGCACGAGCGGGGGTAACCATCCTTCTTCCAGTCCTAGCCCTCCCTCTAATAAAAGATCTGCCTCCCGCAGCAAGCGCACGTAACTCGGACGAGGATCAACAAAGTGTGGGTCTTCGGTGCCACGACATAGGTTTTTTATTTTTACGAAGTCACCACCAATCTCGGACGCGATTGATCCAAAGTCCGGGATGGTGCTGACGATTGTTAGCGTCTGCGCAAGTAATTGCGTGCAAATTACACTTAGTAAGATCGATGATGTGTAAGAAACAGATTTCATAAGTTTCCCCAGGCAAGTTGTCGCTAGTTAAAATTTGTGAGCACCATGTTCCCCAAGCGAGAATTCCAATTGGAACCACACTGAATGGTCTTCGCCAAGATGTTTGCGATCGTCATAGTTATACTGTAGGCGCAGTAGAGAAAATTCACTCAAATAATGGGTCAGTGAAGGTGAAATCCGCCATCGTTTCACACGTTCAGGGTCAGGCCCGAGTATGCTTTCGTACCGTGCGGTTTCAACAGGTCCTACATATTCACCCCTTAGAGATGCAACCCAACCTTTTTTGAACCCCCAGGAAACTTGGGTATACAGCCCCCAATCTTTTACAGTTTCCGATGGTATGTTGTAAACATGGCCGGTTCCAAATACATCATCCTCGGTTGGGTCTAGTGTACCATTGCCGTTAAGATCATTTGAGAATTCATCCACCTTAGCTCGGCGAAACAGTGCCTCCGTAGTAAATCTCACAAACGGATACCCGCCATGATGAGTCCTCGGTTTCCATTTCCAAGTTAGATCAACCCCGTAAATTTCGGTTCGGGTACCATAACCGGCGTTGTTAGGACCAAAAGCAGCAGATGCACCTAACAGAACTGTATGCGAGTCAGTGAGGTCGAACGATACAGCATACCTCGGCACAAAAAGTAGATCTCCGAAGCCACGAAGGTCCCGATGGGTCCTCGGTCTTCCTAAGAATAAGGGTGATTCAGATTCTCCCAAGAAACTATATGCGCCGTCACCGCGACTNTCTTGCACTGTGAAGAAAAGTTCAGAGTAGAATGGAGTAGGTGCCAACCACGATACGCGCATTCCTACGGCGTTTAAGCCATGGGGACCAAGCAGCCGTGATAACACAAGCGGTACATCCACAAAGTCCCACTGATGAGAATGTGTACTATTTTGTCGTCCAAACTCTGTTAGAAACTTCCCTGCTTTCAATTGGAACCCTCCTGGGATTGAGAATGTTTCTGCGTACGCCTCCTCCCATTCAAAGTGAAATTCACCATGGGGATCGGTATGGGTGCTAAAGATCCCAGTACCTTGAAAGTACGGGTCCACCGCACCCTCTAAAGCCACTTCTACATTTTGTAAAGTGAAGCCTCTTCGTTTTGGGTTATGCGCACCTGGATTAAGTTCTGCTACTTCTGATGTGGTGCTCCACCCGAACACAGAGGCCACTTCCAGCGAGAGACCGATGTAACCCCTCCCCCAACTGTATTGGACTCGGGTGGTATCCCCAGTTGGGCTTACAGCTAAGTTCGTTTTAGACCCTGTGGATTGGATTTCTGCCAACTGGGCAGTAGGTTGGTTAGAACTCATCGCACCACCCTCAAGAGTCCGGATCGCCGATTCTAATTGATTAATCCGCTCTTGATACGTCCGAAGAGTTAATTGCATTTCCTGTGTGAGTCTGTTTAACTCGCCCCTGAGCCGTTCTATTTCTTCCTTGGTAACGGCATTTGTTTGAGCTGTTACGAATACGCGGCCAACGGTGAAAATAACTGTTATCAATCCGATGGTTTTACGTGGTTTAGGTAAATTTGCGATTTTCATGGTGTACTTTTAGGTTTTTTGAGTTTTCGATTTCCCTGACAGCCGAGGCTCTGGACAAGTAAGGCTCTCTGAGTCAAATAAGGACTTGTCTCTACAAGATGTTGGTCGACCCTCAACTGATTATATTATTCGCGGTAGAAGCGGTCTTTTGGATCTGAGCGATAGTGCTATCTGCAGATGTCGTTAACGCATTTACTCCAAGAACGGAGGCCCCCGCGGGGAATGTAAACTTGCTTTTGCAGGAGTGATTACTGGAATTAATGGCAAGATGACTTCTGCGGGTATAGGGGCGAAAGTTCCCAGGATTGCTGGTGTGATCGCGTTATCAGCTAGGTTTTGTAACAAAGTGCAAATTAGACATGTCTGTGCAGCCTCATGATCACAGTCGTGTGAATGAGAATGAATCGCCGGGCTAACCCCCCCAATTAAAAGGGTTAAAAAACCTAAGCTAAAAATCGCGAATGCAATCTTTTTTACGGCTGCCTGCACTTTCCCATAATTAAGGGCGATTCAGACAGGCATTGTCAAGCGTGGCACCGAAAGTTGCAAGCTCCCTTGAGAGGCCAATAAAGAAATTCAATCGAACATAGGGATGGAATATGTAGTGACTAACCCGGCAGAATTGTGCCCAAATTTTCCTTTTTCATAGGTATATTTGGCAAGGCAAGGTCCTTAATCCTGAGCATGACAATTTAGGTCGCCGGCCATATAAGCACGCAACCTGCATCTCAACATGATAAGTTTGTGTGCCATGGGTATTTTATTGAGAGCGTTGTGCGATGCGGCCTTTTACCAACCTTTTTCTGATTGGTTGATTAGCCTTAGGTGTGCCCTTAAGGTCGCCCATTTCGGCACGGAAAATTGCCAGTAACCCAACCAACTGTTAGTTTTTCATGTTCAGTGCGGTAGTTTTTGACAATTCTACAGGAGCTAAGTTTAGACTTGACTCACCTAGCCATGAAAACTGTGAAAACTTGGGTTACTTGCCAGTTTTTACGAATATCTCTCTGTGTGAGTGTAGTGGCGACGTGGATGGTTATTAGGTGTGAAGCAACCAACACTAACACAAACGTTGTTACAGTGAAGCTGCCCCCAGCAAAAAAAGAGGGGCAAATCTCAGTCGAAGCAGCCCTAGCAAAACGCCGATCAGTTCGTAATTTCTCAGCAGATCGGCTCACTTTGGCTGAAGTGGGGCAATTGTTATGGGCAGCCCAGGGAGTAAGTTCACCAGATGGCCGCAGAACGGCACCATCGGCAGGTGCAACTTACCCTTTAGAAGTTTATTTAATTTGTGGGGCTGTATCCAATCTGCCTCCAGGTGTGTATCGGTATCAACCCGAGTCTCACCAACTAGTACGGATTGTAGAGGGGGATAAAAGAAAGGAACTTGCATTGGCATGTTTTAACCAGCCGTGGGTTGAAAATGCCCCGGCGAGTTTGGTGATAACAGCGGTTTACGAACGCACCACGAGACGGTATGGAGAGCGTGCTGTGCGATATGTGCATTTGGAGGCTGGCCATGCAATTGAAAATGCACATTTACAAGCAGTGGGGCTTGGTCTCGGGGGGGTTGTAATTGGTGCTTTCCAAGACGAAGCGGTAAGCAAAATACTTTCTTTGGGCCGGCATGAAAGCCCTATTTGCATTTTCACGTTTGGTAAGCCACGCCGTTAATGAATTCCCCATGTTAGGTCCTGTTGTCTTAAACCCTAAATAGGGAGGTGTGGGCCAAGGGTATATGCATACTCGTGAGCGTTATTTTTATGCGATGGGCTAGAATGAAAGTGCAGGAGTATGTGACTGTGGTGCAATGTTTGAGTTCGGTTCAATGAAACCGGGGAGCAATTTATTAGGGGGATGAGTTATCGATGTATGCCGAGTGCGTTTGAGGTGGATGCAACTGGGGCGGTGAGCATGTATCCGTTGCAGTTTGCTGGGGGTAAGGCGGCTGCGTTGGCAGGTTGGAACAACAATTATGAGCAAGAGGAGGACGAGTGTGCGATATTTCATTGTGGTAATTGGGCAAGGAGCATGATGAGTGGGGTGCAGATGGGGACCGCACCGATAGTGGGGAGTGTATTGGGTAGGGTAGGGTGGTGCATGAGTGGGGGCTGAGGAGTAGAGCGATGACGTTTTGTCGTGTGACCACGGTGGACAACGAGGGGGGAGATACTAGCATATGTAGAAGATGAGGAGATAACGGGTAAGGATTTAGATACATTTGGGTGGTGAGCTGTTGTGTGGGTGCCGCGTTTGCATGTGTTGATGCGGTATGTATGTCGGCGTGGATTTTAGCATCCTGTGGCGGTGAGCTTGGCTCCCGCGGCGGATATTCGCGATAAGGCTGTTGGTAGTTACATCGGTTGAGATGTCTACTACCTTAGAGCCTGTTTATGAGCTGAGGAAAGACTATCACTGATGTGCAAGGGTATTTTAAGAGGTGTTACACGGAGGTACTATCCACTATTTGAAAGATTGTTGATGCGTAGCCTGGTAAACGGTTCCGGAGAAAGAGAAACCCATTGGTTTGAGAAGTTGCTGTTATTGGAAAATGTGGCTTTTGTATATCGAACTAATCGGGTTACTGCTTAAGGCAAGTTGAAAGCTAGGTTTACTGAAGTTTTTCTCAAAAGGCAGTTGGAAGCATGGCTGTTTCGTATTATGTTAAGTTCCGTAAAGTAGTTTGTGGAGGAATATGGTGGTAGGTGACCGTGAGACAAAGCAGTTGTGACCGCTCCAAGGATAGAGCCAAAGAGTTTTGACCCTCGGAGGCCTGACTTCGCCCCTTATGGTTTTACTTGTGAAATTTGGAGACCTGCACGGATGCAACGCGCGGATAGGCATAACGAAATAGAGCTCAATTTTATTCAGGCGGGTTCACTCATTTATTTGTTGGGGGGTTGCAAAGTTATTGTTCCCGCTGGTAAGTTAACAATTTTTTGGGCTGCCTATCCCCATCAAATAATTGATTACACGATGGAGCGTGAATACTTTGTGGCCACAATTCCATTAGCGTGGTTCTTACAGGCTGGGTTTCCAAGAGAGTTTGTGGACGCGCTTATCCATGGCCAAATGTTGCTTGACCCCAGTGGTACGCTTCCGGAAGTAGAAATCCAAGCATTCAGACGATGGGTTCGTGACATTGACCAACAGCACCCTTACCGCAAAAAACTGGTGTTTTTGGAGATGGAGGCGCGGTTGTTACGACTGGCGCTTGACGTACGTAATGAAATGCAAAATGGCGGTGTCCGGTCTGGTAAACACTTACCTGTACAACTTGGATGCGTGACTAACGCCGAAAAAATGTTGTCTTATATGGCGCAACATTATACGGAACGCTTAACTTCAGAACAAATAAGCAGGGAAGTTGGTTTACACCCGAATTATGCGATGTTCGTGTTTAAGAAAACATTTGGTATCACGTTGAATGAGTGCCTCACTNAATTGCGAGTGGCCCATGCCCAGCGGTTGTTGGTAACCACCGACATGAAGATTCTGGATGTTGCACTTGAGTCGGGATTTACATCACTTAGCCGATTTTATGAGGCGTTCAAAAAAGTATGTGGCTCTTCACCGACAGAATACCGCAAGAACCATGCCTTATTCTAGTGCGTTCGCAGGAGGTCTGAGTAGCTGTTATTTTATCGTCAGCGCCAATAGCGGTTTAACCCCCGGGATTAATTATTTGTTGAGGTGGTAACAAATCGTGTAAGATTTTTTCCATTGTGCACTGGTGGTAAGTCCCCAAGCACATACGAGTTGGGAATTTGTGCCATCCTAGATTCCTTGGCTTTCACTACGAACGCAGCTTTGCTCAAGGCCGGGCTGTTGCTTGCGGCGCAGTATCCTGCGTTACAAGAAATTACATGACCCAGAAACCCTTGGAAGATCTGAACCAAAGGAGTATAGGGCCGAGACTTTGTACCCTGCAGAAACGAGCGATGCGGTCCTTTGTTTGGCTTGCCCCACGACCTTAGAATCTAAGAGAATCTAAGTAAAATTCAGCCTCAAAACAGGATGAACCCAAAAGATCACCCGCGTAATATGATTTTGGTATTTTGCGAGCTTAGAGACAAAACCAAAACACATTAGCGCCATGAAAACATTAACTCGTTTATTAACGTGTGCAGCGGCAGCCGCTGTCTCGGTGGCTCAGGTTGCCTCGGCGGGAGTTCTGTTCACCAACATCGTAGAAAACATACAAGGCATGGGTGTGAGGGTAAACCCTCTTGGTGGGGCAAGCCCAACATACAAACAAGAGTACCCCAGAGCTTATACGAGGAACAATGCCAACGGTGATGTGGGTAAAGCGTGGATACAGTTTAATCTGAGTGATATTTGGAACTTTTATGGGCAAAGCAATCTGGTGGCTGCGAACCTATGGTTGTGGTGCTATAACGGGTACACCCGTCAGTTTTGGGTTGCGAGTCTAGCGGACGAGGCTGGCCTTGAAGATTGGGACATGTGGGGCCTTTGGTGGACCAATGCGCCAGGT
>Ga0065718_1000022_pt1 | contig 33321 bp, 37 predicted proteins | sample GBSCel77sediment_2_FD_59105 | JGI IMG/M metagenome (GOLD analysis project Ga0065718, IMG submission 59105) | Hot spring sediment microbial communities from Great Boiling Spring, Nevada - cellulolytic enrichment CS 77C v3 (version 3) | ecosystem: Environmental > Aquatic > Thermal springs > Hot...
GATTCTGCGCCGCAGCTTGGTACCACGGTCTTTTTCTCGGATCGTAATCTGGTCCGTAGTCGTATTTTGGATAGGTGAACATCTTGCCGTCAGATCGACCGAACGATGGGTAGGAAACCAAAGGATGATAATGTTCGTAGATTTGTTGAAGTAAATTCACAACGCATTCTTCGTTTTCGAAGATTTCGGTTTGTTCGGAAAAGACGTTCAGAAGTTTTCCAAAGGATTCCACCGCGTTCGCCCAGTTTCTTTCCAGTTCNATGATCCGCACGAACTGTTGGTTTTGAACGATGCGTGAAACGAGAAGAAACATGATCACAAAGAGTACAGAGGATACCAACGCTGTGGACAGAAAAACGATCTTGGTGATGCTCTTTTTCAGATGGGCTTCCAACTTGGGAGGATTCGTTGTTCGATCAAAATCAGATTCTTTATTCTTGAAAATTTTCATCAACCATCCTCCTTCGCTTGATCGATTTTACTGTCAAATGCGCTCACGTGCGCATATTATACATCTTATTTTGTACATAGCTCAAAAAGCCGAGATGTCCTCGATTATAAACGTTCGTAACGTTTTGAGAGATGAGAGTTGGACAGACCCGTCCAGATGTGGTATAAATACAAGTGAAAAAGCAGTTGGAGAGGTGGCCGAGTGGACTAAGGCGCACGCCTGGAGAGCGTGTGGTGGTCAAAAGCCACCCGTGGGTTCAAATCCCACCCTCTCCGCCAGGTACCGGGACAAAGGTCCCGGTTTTTCAGTAGTAGGGAGGCGTCACGATGAAAGACGTGCTGGAAAGTGTAAAGAGCGAGGTGGAGAAGATCTTGCTGAGCATGGGTTTGGAACTGTTCGACATCTCGTTCAAAAAAGAACGTGGCCGGTGGGTTCTCAGAATCATCATCGATGATCCGAACGGTTACGTGAGTATAGCTCAATGTGAGAATGTTTCGGTGAAGGTATCGGATTATCTGGATCGGGAAGATCCCATACCACACAGCTACGTGCTGGAAGTTTCTTCACCTGGGTTGGACAGACCTCTCAGGGGATTAAACGATTACAANAGGTTCGTCGGAAAACTTGCAAAGTTTTGGCTCGTGAACGGCCAGGTGCACGTTGGGAGGATCGAGAGCGCGCAAGAGAATCAGATCGTTCTTGATGTGCTCGGCGAAAAGATCACGTTCAGGCCAGAGGACGTGAAACGCAGTCGTCTCGAAATAGAATTTTAGGAGGTGAAACGATATGAACTTGAATCTTCTCGAAGCGCTGGAGCAACTTGAGGAAGAAAAAGGCATCTCGAAAGATGAGATCATGGAGATNCTCGAAAAGGCTTTGGTGAGTGCGTACAAGAAAAACTTCGGAACGAGCAAGAACGTCGAAGTGAAGATAGACAGGATGACGGGAGACATTCAGCTCTACCAAGTTTTCGATGTGGTGGAAAACGTGACCGACGAGTTAACGCAGATCAGTTTGGAGGATGCGCGCAAGATCGACCCGCTCGCTGAAATTGGCAAAAAGATTTACAAAAAAATAAGTGTCAAGGAATTCGGAAGAATCGCCGCACAAACTGCCAAGCAGGTGCTCATACAGAGAATCAGAGAGCTCGAAAAGGAAAGACAGTATGAGCACTACTCTGAACTCGCAGGTTCCGTTACAACGTGCGAAGTGATTCGTGTCACGGCCGATTGGGCGGACATCCGAGTGGGAAAGATAGAAACGAGACTCATGAAGAGAGATTGGATTCCCGGTGAAACGATAAAACCTGGCGATCTGATAAAGGTCTACGTTGTGGACGTGCTGAAGGACAGGAAGGGTCCAAAGATCCTGGTGAGCAGGTCCGTTCCAGAGTTTGTGATTGGTCTTTTCAAACTCGAAGTGCCGGAAGTGGAGAACGGGATCGTGCAGGTAAAAGCGATAGCTCGGGAACCGGGTGTCAGGACGAAGGTCGGTGTGATCTCGACAAACCCGCAGGTTGATCCCGTCGGCGCGTGCATAGGCGAAGGTGGTAGCAGGATCTCTTCGATCTTGAAGGAACTCAGAGGCGAGAAAGTGGACGTGTTCAAATGGGTCGATGACCCAAAGCAACTCATAGCGAACGCGCTTGCTCCAGCCTCGGTTGTGAGCGTTGAGATACTGGATGCAGAAAGGAAGGCGGCCAGAGTCTTGGTACCTCCGACGCAGTTGTCTTTGGCTATAGGCAAGGGTGGTCAGAACGCGAGGCTGGCAGTGAAAGTGACAGGTTGGAAGATAGACATAAAGCCTGTCATGAACGTGTGAAGGGAGGTAAAGCATGCTCTACGAATCGCTCAGAAAAGAATTGAGATCGCGTAAGTACAGAATGACTGCCCAGAGGGAGATCGTGTTGAAAGTCTTTGCGGAGTCCGGCGAGAGACATCTCGGTGCGGAGGATGTCTACAGAAAGCTTCTGGAAAAGAGGTACAGGATAAGCAAGGCGACAGTGTACAGGACCGTGGAATTGTTGAGCAAGCTCGGCTTTCTGAGAAGACTCGAGTTCGGTGAGGGGGTCTATCGATACGAGCTGGCGACACCGGATGCGGAGACGGTCCATCAGCACGTGATATGCAGAAACTGTGGTGAGCTTTTGGAAATAGACGAACAACTTGTCAAACAGCTGGTCAAGAACGTGGAGAAGCAAACAGGATACGTTGTGACGGACTACGATGTGAAGTTCTTCGGGCTGTGTCCGAAATGCCAGAGCAAGAACAAGAGTAAGGCTGACGAAAGCGAGTAAGCCAAGAAGTTTCCACTCAGGTTCAAAAAGTAAGACGACAGATCGATCAACTTTTGCATTGCCCAAGCTAAAGGTGTGGCGCCGCGGATCAGGATGGCTGCGGCGCTTTGAAGATTCATTGCGAAAAGAAACATGCTCAAAACGCTGGCCCAGAGCAATGGTGTTGCAAGCAAAACCGCCGGGACACTGATCAATGGAGCGAGTAGGTTCATCGTTGANAACAGTGACAGGAATGGTGCCACACCCAAGAAGGCGAAGAGAGAGATCAAAAGGTTCGCAACAATGCCTCTGAAGGTTTTCAGATGTTCCTGCATCCCCACGAGCGTCGCCGCCGCGCAGTAGCTCATGAGAAAAGATGGGGATAGAAGAATAAAAGGTTCGAACAACAAATTCAACGTTGCGACGAAACCGAGCAGGTTCAGCGGTTCGATCGGATAATCGATCAGTTTGAAAAAGTTCCATACGACGAGCATCAGAGCGGCCCTGAGCGCCGAGGGTGAAGGTCCCGTCATGGTTGCGAACACGAGCGTGAACAGCACTGAAAGTGGTCTTCTCACGAAAAGACTGTGGCTGAAGAGAGAGATGAGAACGTCGAACAGCGTATAAACGATACCAACGTGCAACCCGGAGACCGCGAACAGGTGTGCAAGACCGCTCTTTCTTACCTTNTCCGCCTGAGACGCGTCGAAGGAAGGATCTGAAAAGACGAGTGTGGAGAAGAGTTCAGAATAGTCGGGCGCGTTGATTTTGAAAGAATTCGATGATCTTTCTCTTGAACTCGACGAGTTTTGAATGAACTTTCTCAAAGCCTCTGTTTCCAAACTCTGTTCCCACACCGAAGGTTGGCTTCATGGTTAGAGGTGGGTATGCGAAATGAAACTCGATTTTCCCGACAGCGTAGAAGGACTCACCTGCGTGAACCTCTTTGCTGTAAAGTTTGAGATTGTGAAGAAGGCCTTTCCATCCACCGTTTGAGAAGATTTTAACGTTAGTTGCGATCACGTAGCTCGATCTTTCGATCTTCGCATACCCCACGATTTCGTGAGTACCGCTGATTCTGTGAACCGTGGCGAGAAAGCTTCCGAGAAAGAGAAATATCGCGAAAAACGTTAGAGATTTCTTTCTGAACAGCAGGAGTAACAATGCCAATGCAGTTAAAGGAAAGGCTGGGGAAAGGATCACCCCAGCCGAGAGAGCACAAAAGACTGTGAGCCAGAAGTATTTCATGCACCGAACTTTTCAAGCCTCAGAGCGTGTGCGAGTGCCAATCCCATCACATCCACGGCGTAGATGGTTCCCAGAGTTCCCCTCGCACACTCGAACTCGTCGAAGGCCTTGCTCAAGCCTTTTCTCGTGTACTTCGAGTGGATCATCAGAGGAACAGGATGCCAGCTGTGCGCCTTCAGGGCAGTTGGTGTTGAGTGATCACCCGTGACGATGAGCACGTCGGGCTGAAGATCGAGAAGGATCGGCAAGGCCTCGTCGACTTCCTCTATAACGTGCACCTTGGCTTCGAAGTTACCGTCTTCTCCNTAGGAATCGGTTTTCTTCACGTGCACGTAAAAGAAATCGTAATCGTTCCATGCGCGCTTCACGGTTTCAAACTCTTCCTTGATGGTGTCGCCCGTCTGAACGATCNCCATTCCAACAAGCCTCGCTATGCCTCTGTACATGGGATAGGTCGCTATCGCCGCGGCTTTGAGTTTGTACACCGCNGGGAACTGNGGAAGATTTGGATACTTTGAAAATCCTCTCATGAGGGCACAGTTCATTTTTGGTTCGTCCGACAGTACCCTTTTTATTTCGTCGAGAAGTTTGTTCACGATGCGCGCCGTTCTTTCCGCCTCGGGCGCCAGAGCCTGTGTGTAAACGAAAGGTTTGCCCTCCTTCTGTGGGTCGGCATCGGACAGTCTGTCGTCCAAATCTTCACCCGTGAGTTTCACCACGAACCTGTGTTCTTTGCCGGCGTAGAACGAGACCTTCACGTCTTCGATCGACTGAATCGCCTTAGAAAGTTTTTCGACGACCTTCGAGCTTTCCTCAGTGGAAGGTCTGCCAGCCCTACGATCGAGAACGATGTTGTTTTGAATGGTCGCGAAGTTGGCCCTTGCGACGACGTCTTTTTCACCCACGTCGACGTCCGAACCGAGCGCTTCGAGTATGCCACGACCGATCTGGTACTTCACAGGATCGTAGCCGAACAGCGCCAAATGTCCAGGACCGCTACCTGGTGTGACACCGTGCATCACAGGAATCGTTTGACCGAGGTCGGACTCCCTCGCGACGCGATCCAGATTGGGTTTCCTGGCAGCCTGAAGCGGAGTCTTGTCTTTCTCACCCGGCACGTCTCCGACACCATCCATCACCAGCAGAACGATCTTGGTGCTCGCAGTTTGAACAAGTTCGCTCAGGATCTGTTGTCTGTCGTACATCCCATCACCTCCAGAACGTTCTTGCAGAGACATTTCAGGTTTTCATCCCTCATTGTGTTCACTTCCTCCAGGGTTGGATTCACAGACAGCACTTTGAGCAGCGCTAAGAACAGTTCGCTGGCCGACGTGAAAGTTTTGCTCTCGATCTCATCCAGAGAAAAGGTTTCATCGTCTGTGTGCGAAACCTTTCTCGCGAACTCCCAGTGGTATTCTTGAAGATCGAAGACAGTATCGTTGACGTAGGATTCCAGATCGAACCCCCCATGAACTTTCACGTGCATNAAAAGTCGGATCAAGGCTATCGCGACGGCCAGCATGATACCGCTTGAGCAGAACGCGACGACGGTTTTGGTGACGTTCTTTTCCATTTGAATGGGATCTTCGCTGCTCGATACGGCTACGGCCAGCAGGAACTTCATCCAACTGGCATCGTCGATCTGTTCGTCCTGCATGGGTAGGAAACCTTCTCTCACCAAGTTCGTCCTCTCGTTCTGCGGTAACACGAAGCTGAGTCTCTGAAGGTCCAGTTCACCTCGAACGATGCATTTTTTGATCTTGAAGACCAGTTCTTCGACACATCGTGAAGCTACCAGCGGACCTGTCCAGGACTTCAGATAGTCTATGAGTTCGAGCGCCCTGCTTTGAAACTGCTCGGGCACCTTCTCGAGCAATTTGATTCCCTCTCGCTCGTTCACGAACAGTGTGAGCAGTGCTTTGTTGTAAACGATAAAAGGCTCGTTACTCAACTCGCTCGCTTTGTCTATCTGAACCTTCGCTTCTTCGTAAAAGCCAAGCCTTCGAAGACACAANGCGTACTCGTTTAGCAGTACGGGATCTTCGGGGTTATTCTCAAGCAGTTTTCTGAAAATTTGTAACGCCTCGAAATGCTTTCCAAGCCGTGAAAGTGTGTAAGTCAAATTGAGCGCGCTTTCGAAATCTTCGCTGTTCAACTCCAGTGCCCTCTTAAACGCCCTCTCGGCCCTGTCGTATTTCTGCAACATGTTGCACGCCACACCCAGCCGAGCGTGGGCAAGATGAAAGTTTGGATCTCGCTGTGCGGCAACCTGGTAAAAGTCGCAGGCGATCCTCACCTCACCCATCTCTAAGTAGCAATCTCCGATTCGAACCACGGGAAGAAGAAATTCTTGATCGAGCTCGAAGGCCTTCTGGTACTCCTCTATGGCGTCTTCGAACTCTTTTTTCGCACGCAGGATATTGCCGAGCTCGTAGTGGGCCAGTGAAAAACTTGGATTCCTCGAAATACAAGATCTGAGACAGATCTCGGCCAACTCGTATTCTTGTTTCTTCACGTAGATGAGACCTTTGAAGAAATCGTAGCGATAATCTTTCTCTAACTTGCCGGCCCTTTCGACGTAGTCGTTTGCCGTCTCGAGATCGTCCACGTTCAGAGCCGACTTCACTTTTTCGTAATAGAAATATATCAGGTACGATTGATAGTACGGATCCTTTGAGATCGAATATTCCGCCTCGAGCCCCCGGACGATCACGTCCAGTGGAATTCTGTCTTGATCTGCTATCAAGGCCAGATCTTCGGCGAGAACCGGTAGCTTTAGAGGAAGATTCAACTGTTTTGCCTTCTCAGCTTTGAGCGGAAGATACACTATCGCCTTTATCTTGATCCACCTCCTGTGGAGTTTCGAAACTGATTCTTCCAAATTTTCCCTGTGCGATCCAGTTGAAGAAGTTCACGCGCGCCCTGTCCAGATCCGGTACGCCACCTTTGGAGAGCATTCTCTTCTCTAATGCGTACTTCTCTAAGAACGCGTTGAGATCCTCTTCTTCAAGGTTTGCGATACGGGCGTATATCTGATACGCGCGCTGCATGACTTTCTCGTCCACCATTTCAACGCTCAAACTGCCTATCANCAAGAGCTTCGCACCGAGTTCAACGCTCCAGAGTTCTGGCAACAATAGCCCGGGTGTGTCCAGAACTCTGAACAGACCTTCGACCGAGAACCACTGCAAAGACCTTGTGATGCCCGGTGTGGCGCCGACCTGCGCCGACCGCTTGCCCTTCAACTTGTTTATCAATGTGGACTTTCCCACGTTCGGCACACCAACGACGATCAGGAGAGAGCCTCTGTCGGTGTGTTTGGCGAGAAAGTTTATGACCTTTCTTCTGTCCGTATCTTTGTCGAAGACGAATACTTCCTCGTTGCTGGCTTGAAAATGTCTCTCCCAGAGTTCGGTGGTCTTCGCATCCGCGATGTCCGATTTGCCCAAGAAGATCAGCCTTTTTTTCGCTCTGAAAGGTGCTTTGCTGTAAGACCGACTGGCCAAAGGCGCACGCGCGTCCAGAAGTTCTATGACCACGTCTACCAGTTTGATGAGCTTCGAAAGTTGCTTCGACGCTTTGGCCATGTGACCCGGATACCACATGTCCTTTCCTCCTCAAAGATTGTAGCATCGTAGTGGTAGAATAATCACGGAGGGATGCTTTTGAAGGTCCTCGGCTTGATTTTAGCGGGTGGCCACAGTGAGTCGCTTGGATCTCTCGTTTCGAAACGTGCGAGTGCGGCCCTCCCGGTCTTCGGAAAGTACAGAGCCATCGATTTCACGCTGAGTAACATGGTGAATGCGGGCATAAGAAAGGTGGGNGTGTTGACGCAGTACAACCCCAGAAGCCTCATGGATCACCTCGGCTCGGGCAAAGAATGGGATCTGGACAGGAAGAACGGAGGTCTGTTCATTCTCCAGCCTTACGTGAGCGCGGAGGGTTCGTACTGGTACAAGGGCACCGCGGATGCCATCTTCCAGAACATGACCATCCTGAGGCGTGGAGAAGAAGACTACGTGCTCATCGGTTCGGGCGATCACATATACAAAATCGATTTCACACAAATGTTCAATTTTCATTTCTCAACCGGTGCCGACATAACACTTTTGGTGAAGTATCTCGACGAGACCTACGATCTGACCAAGTACGGGATTGTCCAGATGGAAGATCACAGGATAGTGTCGATAGAGGAAAAGCCCCAGAATCCCAGGGGTAACTTGGCTTTCTTAGGCGTTTACTTCATGAACAAATACCTCTTGATGGAACTTCTGTACAACTACGTGACGAAGGGTGAGAACGATCTTTTGAACATCGTCATCTCTCAGCTCGGCAAGTTGAAAGTTCATGGTTACGTCTTCAACGGTTATTGGAGGAACGTGAAGAAGGGCATAGACGAGTACTTCAGAATAAACATGGACGCACTGAGGAAAGAGATTCGTGAGGAACTTTTCTACAAACATGGAAAGGTCTACACGAAACTGAAGGACCTGCCACCACCCAAGATTGGTTCAAGCGCAGTCGTGAAGAACAGCATCATCTCGGATGGCTGCATCGTCAATGGATATGTAGAGAATTCTGTTCTCTTCAGAGGAGTGATGGTGAGGGCCGGTGCTGTTGTGGAGAATGCCGTAGTGATGCAGGACACAATGATCGAGGAAGGCGCCGTGGTCAAGAACGCGATACTGGACAAAGAAGTGCTGATCAGACAGCAGGGCAGACTCGTGGGAAAGGAAAAATTGGCAGTGATGGAAAAGAGGGCGGTACTGTGAGGTGGTCCGAATGAGGCGTGTGCTCGCACTGATACTCGCGGGAGGACATGGAAAGAGGCTCGGTGTACTCACCGAAAAGATCGCCAAACCCGCAGTACCATTTGGAGGCAAGTACAGGCTCATAGACTTCACGCTGAGCAACTGCGTCAATTCGGGCATATATCACGTCGGAGTGTTGACGCAGTACAGGCCCCACCTTCTGATCAGCCACATCGGAATCGGTAGGCCCTGGGATCTGGACAGGAAGAAGGGTGGTTTGGTCATCCTGCAACCTTATCTTGGTGGTGTGGCTGGATGGTATAGGGGCACGGCGGACGCGGTTTATCAGAACATCGAATTCGTCGAAGAGGCGAACCCTGAACAGGTGCTGATACTTTCAGGAGATCACGTCTACGCGATGGATTACAACGACATGCTGGACTTTCACATACTCAAGAACGCCGAAGGAACGATCGCCTGTATGGAAGTGCCCCTTGACGAGGCAAGCAGGTTTGGAATCATGGTGACGGACGTTGAGTCGCGGATCGTGGATTTTGAGGAAAAGCCCCCCAGACCCAGATCGAACCTGGCATCGCTCGGGATATACGTTTTCAACTGGTCGTTTTTGAGAGAGTACCTCATAAGGGACGCAGAAGATGAGGGCAGTTCACACGATTTCGGAAAAGACATTATTCCGAGAATGATAAAGGAAGGTAGGCGGATCTTCGCCTTCAAGTTCACCGGATACTGGCGAGATGTCGGGACGATCCGGTCTTACTGGGAGAGCAACCTTGAACTGACGCGTCCTTTACCACCTCTGAACCTTTACGACAGACACTGGCGATTCTACACGCAGACCGAAGAGATGCCGCCGGCTTATTGCGCACCAGAATCGAGGATTTCGAATTCCATCATCAGTGAAGGTTGTGAAATACACGGAGCCGTGGAAAACAGTGTGCTGTTTCAGGGTGTTCACGTTGGTGAAGGAAGCATCATCAAGAACAGTGTGATCATGACGGGTACGATCGTTGGCAAGAACTGTGTGATAGAGAACAGCGTCGTGGCGGAGAGAGTGATGATCGGTGACAAGGTTCAGATCGGCGTTGGTGATGATGCCCCGAGCGCTCTGGACCCCGAAGTTTACACGGGTTTGATCACGGTGGTTGGCATGTACTCGAAGATTCCAGAGAACGTTCGTATTGGTAAAAACTGTGTTGTTGGCGTCGGTGTGACAGAGAAGGACTTCAGCGTGGAGGAACTCCCGTCTGGTGGATTCATACTGCACGGGGAGTGATAATTTCTGGACTTCTACTTCGTCACTTACAGACTCAAGAGCAGAATAACTGCGGAATTCGGCATAGGTTTTTTCTTCGGTAAGAGCAACGATGTGCCCGAATACGACGTGTTTGTCGTTCCGACCAGGCTCGCCAACCAGCTCGTCATCGATCTGAAGGCGGACTACGGGTCGTTCATGAAGGCTTTCACGCAGCAGAAGAACAGATTCTTCTCTCAGTACCCTGAGACCGACGACATGTCCAGGGAGATCTTGAATTATCTCAGAGGCACCATCAACAGGAGAGGCCCCCAACTGCTCGGTGCGGAACTCACCGCTGCTGTTAGAGACAACGATGAAGAGCTCGTCATGTACATAGTTCAGGAGTTGTTCAAAGAGTGGGCACCGAAGATCGAAGTGGACGTCGCATGCAAACAGCTGAGCTATGAAGACATATCCGCCGAAAGTTACATGCAGTTCTGGGAAGACTTCGAGGCCGAGGGACTCGGAGAGGTCATGACGCGGGCGGATCTGGCGGATCTTCCTGAGATCTTTCCGCTGGTGGATCCGGTGATGGGTAAACCCCTCTCGGAATTCGATCTGGGAGATATGGTCTTCTTTTTGATCTTGAGTGTGAAAAANAAAGATAAACTCGAGAGNCTGAAGCAGATGTATCCGAAACACTTTTCCGAAACGAGGAACGTTGTTCCCATCTCCGGTACGCTCGTCGCCAAAGAACTGGTGAAGGGTAAGAAGGGTGAGTACTACCTGATAAAGGTCGATCTTGGAGAAGGATTGGTTGGAAAGGGTTTGGTGCCCAAGTCCGTCAAGGTCATGGCGGATTATTCGCGGTTTCAGGAGAAAGTTTCCTCCGTGGCGAGAGGTCAGCAGAACTGGGAACAGAAGCTGAACGAGATGTTGAATTCCGAAAAGCCCAAACAAATTGAGCGTGTTGAGCCCAAAGTGAGCTCGACCGTGAAAGTTGGCAGTGGCGATTTTCTGATCGCCTTTTTGATAACGCTACTGATAATCGGAATACTGCTGATCGCGTCTTATTTCTTCATGCTATGAAGTTCAGAAGAGGCTTTCTGTTGATCGATGCCGTTGTGGGAATGTGCATCGTAAGTGCGATGACAGCGATCGTTTTCTTCTGGACTAAGAACCAGAGAACGATCGTCGAGTGTTTGTACATCTCGGACCTGGCAGTGAGAACGGTCGTGAACGTTTTAGTGAGAGATTTTATGGAACATGACNTTCTCTCATCACTCAACGGTTTTGAATTGGTTCACCACGATGGTAAGATTGTATTAAAGATCAACGATCACGTTTTTGGTTATCGGTTTGAAGGTGAGAAACGTTGAAGCTGAGATCTTCGGCGGGCACGCTGTACAAGCTTGGATTGAGGCAAGGACCAGTGGAGCAGCTCAAAACGGCGTATCTGATGCTCGATGGTGTGTGTCAGTTCAACTGCAATTACTGCACACACGCTTTGACCGTCGCGAAGCTTCCTTTTCTCAGCAGGGTCCTCTGGCCCGAGATAGAAGACTTCCCCGCCTTCCTTGAGAAACTCAGTCAGAGCGATTTTGAAAGAGTGTGCATTCAGGTTGTTTCCTACCGCGAATTCGAAAAGGATCTGCTCGAACTCGTTGAAAAGTTGAAGATTTTGAAAAAAGCGATCTCAGTGTCTGTTCGCACGACAGATTTGAAGTTCGTCCGGCAGCTGTTTTCGCTTGGTATAGACAGGATTGGAATAGCGATAGATGTCGTGAACAGGGAACTGTTCAGAAAGTACAGGGGCGGAAGTTTGGACCGTCTGAAACGATTCATTGAGAAACTCGCTACTCTCTATCCCTGCGGGGTGACGACCCATCTCATGGTGGGTCTCGGAGAAACTGATAGAGAATTGTTCGAAACGATGGTCTGGCTGAGAGATATCAACGTTGAAACGGCGCTGTTCGCCTTCACACCCTTGAGGGGCACGCCTTTGGAGAACCATCCAAGACCACCAATCGAAAGGTACAGAAAGATTCAGCTGGCGCGATTCTTGATTTACAGAGGGCTCGAAGAGTATGTTGAGTTTGAAGGAGATTCGATAAAGGCTTTCAAAGAACTGCCAGGCGGATTTGAAAAGGCCTTCCTGACGAGTGGTTGTCCCAGTTGCACAAGACCGTATTACAACGAGAATCCTCTTGGGCCACTTTACAACGTTCATTCGGAAGAGATGTTGAATTCGCTGGAGGTGAAAGGATGAAGCTCCTAACCTTCAAAGGTGGAACCCATCCACCCGAAAAGAAGGAACTGGCGAAGGATAAAGCCCTGTTGAGGATGGATCCACCCCAGTTCGTCTACGTTTTCCTCTCGAACCACGCTGGAGCCCCTGCCAAACCCGTCGTGAAGGAAAACGATACGGTCAAGACGGGGCAGATCATAGGCGAACCTGGCGGTTTCATCTCAGCGTACTTGCATTCACCGGTGACCGGCGTGGTGAGGAAAATAGACAAGCTCTATCATCCTGTGCAAGGCAGACCCATGGAAGCCATCGTTATCGAGAGAACGAGCGAGGATGACTGGCAATTTCTCGATCATTCAGAGTGGGAGAGCTTGAGTAAAGAACAGCTTCTGGAAGTCATCAAGAAGGCGGGCATAGTGGGGCTCGGAGGCGCCATGTTCCCAACGCACGTCAAGCTGAACCCGCCCGCGGGTAAGACCATAGACACGTTCATTGTGAACGGCGCCGAGTGCGAGCCTTACTTGACGGTTGATCACAGACTCATGCTCGAACAGGCAGAGGACCTCGTGCTCGGTGTGAAGATCGTGATGAAGATCCTCGGTACCAAGAAAGCCTACATAGGTGTCGAATCTAACAAAATGGATGCGTACGAGCATCTCAAGAGGCTCTGTAGCGACAGCTCGATAGAAGTTGTACTTCTGAGGACCAAGTACCCGCAGGGTGCGGAAAAGCAACTCATCTATGCGATCACGAACAGAAAGGTTCCAGTCGGTGGATTGCCCATGGACGTTGGGGTCGTCGTTCAGAACGTTCAAACCGTCATTGCCATAAAACGAGCCGTCGTGGACAGAAAGCCGTTGATCGAGAGAGCGCTCACGATAACGGGAGAAGCCATCAACAATCCCATGAACGTGATCGCACGGATCGGTACGACGATCCAACAACTCGTAGACTTCGCCGGAGGCTTGAAGGAGGATGCCGAAAAACTGATCATGGGTGGCCCGATGACGGGCATCGCGGTGAACAGACTCGATCTTCCGATCCTTAAAGGCACTTCGGGTATCACCGTGCTATCTCACGAAGCAGAACCGATCAAGAAGCCGTGCATCAGGTGCACGAAATGTGTCGTGTCTTGCCCCATGGGACTACAACCGTACTTACTATACTTGCTCGGTAACAAGAGAAAGTACGATCAGGCCGTTGAAGAAGGGCTCATGGCTTGCATAGAGTGTGGTGTTTGTGCGTACGTCTGTCCATCGAGGATCGACCATGTCAGGGTCATAAAGCTCACGAAGAAGGTTTACCAAGCATTGAGAGGTGGTAAGAAATGAAACTCATCCAGAGCGACGCTCCTCACATAAGAACGAAAGATTCCGTGAGATCCATAATGCTGGACGTGCTTCTGGCACTCGCCCCTGCTGTGGCCGTGGCCACGTTCTTTTTTGGCCTGTACGCACTCTTTCTCTGCTTGTTCGGCGCCATCGTTGGCGAATTGATCGAATGGTTCATAGTGAGAATTTTGCGCAAACAGAAAGATTTCAGTTTCGATCTCAGTGCGGCGGTGACGGGCCTGTTGCTCGCGATGAATCTTCCACCCACGGCACCGTGGTGGCTCTTGTTGATAGGGCTGCTGGTTGCTCTGGGTGTCGCGAAAGCACGCCTTCGGTGGCATAGGTCAAAACATTTTCAATCCAGCGCTCGTTGGGAGGGTGTTTTTGCTGATCTCCTTCCCAACCCTGATGACGAAATGGACAGCACCGGTCAGGAGTTTCACGAGAATGCCATGGGATGCCATGACTTCAGCAACAGCTCTGGGGGTACTCAAGGGTTCCGGATTTTCCGAAGCGATCCAGAGGTTCAGCTACGTCGATCTTTTCTTCGGAAACGTGGGTGGTTGTATCGGTGAGACGAGTGCGTTCGTTCTGTTGCTTGGCTTCATCTATCTGTTGGTCAGGAAGCGCGTCAATCCAGTCATACCTGCGACGTACATAGGCACGGTCTTCGGTTTTGCGAGCATCATGTACTTAGTGAACGCAGAAAGGTTTGGAACACCGCTGTTCCACATACTCAGTGGAGGATTGTTCTTGGGAGCTCTGTTCATGGCGACCGACATGGTGACCAGTCCGATGACTTTGAAGGGCCAAGCGGTGTTCGGTATCGGCTGTGGTGTTGTGACGATGATCATCAGGCTGTTCGCAGGGTATCCCGAAGGNGTTTCGCTCGCNATCCTTCTGATGAATGCGCTCGTGCCTCTGATCGACAGGGCCTTCAAGCCGAAGATTTTCGGGGAGGTCAAAGTATGAAAGAATACATCAAAACAGGGCTCATTTTGATGATTTATTGTGCCGTCGCTGGATTGGCACTCGGTTTGGTGTATCAGATAACCAAGGACAGGATCGCCTTGACCGAGGTTCAGGAAAAGCTCGGCGCCGTCGAGCAGGTTTTGAAGGACGAATCTGGTAACTACATAGTGGCTTTGGACCTGTTGAGATCAGCCGTTAAGAAAGTTGATCAGGAAGTCAAGGTGATCTTTGAAAACGAGAAGGGCAAGGTTTTCTCTCCAGTNTACGAATTCGATTCGGATCTTGGTAAAGTCTACGNGCTCACAGGCTCCAGTTTGGGCTATGGGGGGACCAGTCACGGTGGTCGCGTGTTTCATAAAAAAGCCAGAGGGCTTTTCGCTCTTTTCTTTGAAAGTGACCGACTTTTCGCAAGAAACCCCCGGGCTGGGTGCGAAGATAGGAGATCCAGAAGTACAAAAGAGGTTTTACCCCATGGAGGCTTCTGCTTTGAAGAACGGGGTTCGAGTCGACAAGGACGCGAATCTGTCGCACCTTTCAGCTGATGAAGCGAAAAAGCAAGGTGTCGCCAAGGTGAGTGACGTCATGACGGGTGCCACGATCACACCTCGTGCGGTGGCGAACGCCTTGAACGCGATGCTCGATTATNTGNCGGGGGTGAAACGATGAGCCGAATGAGGGAATTCACGAAAGGTTTCTTCAAAGAAAACGCGACGTACGTTCAGGTGCTCGGCATGTGTCCCACCTTAGCCGTGACCACGAACGCGATCAACGGTTTCGGTATGGGACTTGCGGCCACAGCGGTTCTCACGTTATCGAACATTGTGATTTCTTCGATCAGAAAAGGTGTACCCGCCAAGATAAGGATTCCCATATTCATAACCGTGATAGCCACGTTCGTCACCATTGTTGATCTGCTCATGCACGCNTTCACTTACGAGCTTTGGAAGGCGCTCGGAATATTCATACCACTGATAGTCGTCAACTGCATCATCATGGGCCGTGCGGAGGCTTACGCTTCGAAGAACGACGTTTTGAACTCAGCGTTGGACGGACTCGGTGTCGGGTTGGGTTTCACAGGTTCACTCGTGCTGTTGGGCTCGATCAGGGAGATACTCGGCAACGGAACGATCTTCGGTGTAAGACTGTGGAGTGGATTCAACGTGTTTGCGATGATACTTCCTCCGGGAGCTTATATGACACTGGGTTTGTTGGCGGCTCTGTTCACGGCGATCGGTTTGAAACGCAAGAGNGGTGAGCAGAAATGAGAGTCTTTCTGATACTGTTTTCTGCGTTGTTGATAAACAACTACGTGTTCATACGCTTTCTCGGTATATGCCCGTTCCTCGGTGTATCAAAAAAGCTTGACACAGCAGTTGGAATGGGCTTTGCCGCCACGTTCGTTTTGGTGATGTCCTCGGTGATAACTTGGTTCGTGAACAAGTTATTGGCCGTCTCGGGCCTCGAGTTTTTGAGAACGGTTTCCTTCATTCTGGTCATAGCGACCTTCGTTCAGTTCGTCGAGTTCGTCATAAGGAAGAACAGCCCAGCGCTCTACGAGGCGCTCGGTATATACCTTCCTCTGATCACGACGAACTGCATCATATTGGGCGTTGCGATACTGAACGCGCAGGCCAAGTACAGCTTGCTTGAAGCGATCTTTCACGCGCTTGGCGCGGGATTGGGATTTCTCCTCGCTCTGGTGATCTTCGCAGGCATCAGAGAAAGGTTGGAACTCTATGAGTTGCCAAAGTCNTTCGAAGGTCTTCCGATCGCACTCATACTGGCATCCATCATTTCGATGGCTTTCATGGGCTTTCAAGGTCTCATAAAACTGTGAGGTGGTCGACGATGGTCGTTGTCTATTCAACTTTGCTCATGGCGGTCCTTGGTTTGGCTTTCGGTACCTTCCTCGCGTATGCTGCGAAGAAATTCGAGGTCAAAGAAGATCCTCGTGTTGAACTGGTAAAGGCAGCGTTGCCAGGTGTGAACTGTGGAGCCTGTGGCTATGCCGGTTGCGAGGCCTTCGCGAAAGCCGTCGTTGCCGGTAAGGTTCCTCCCGACATGTGCACTCCTGGCAGGGCAGCCGGTGTGGCGGAAAAGATAAAGGAGATCCTGAAACAGAATGCAGCCAGTTGAGATCTTTGCACTGTGGAAGTTTGGAAGGTACGATCTTGAAACTTTGAAGAATCTCAACGGGGCTTTCGACGACTTGGAAGAAGCAAGGAAAGCCAAAGCTTTCCAGCTGGAGCGGATCGATTTCGATGCCGTTCAAAAGTTTGCTGATCAACAACGTAAGTTCGCCGAAAGAGTCGGAGCGAAGATCATCAGCTTCTGGGATGAAGCTTACCCGCCACTCTTGAGAGAANCTTCTTCTCCACCCGTGGTGCTCTTCTGTCTTGGGGATGAGAAACTGTTGAAGAAAGAGTGTGTCTCGATCGTTGGNACGCGTAGAATGACCAGTTACGGTAAGAAGGTCTCACACGAGGTGGCCTTGGCGGTGGCGCGGGCAGGTCTGGTCGTGGTGAGTGGGCTCGCGTTCGGCATAGACAGTTGCGCGCACAGTGCGGCTCTGGAAGCTTCTGGAAAAACGATCGCGGTGCTNGGAACNGGAGTTGATGTGCCGTATCCAGCTTCGAACAGGAAGTTGTACGAAAGAATCGTTCAGGAAGGTTGTGTTGTGAGTGAGTTTCCTTTACAAACCAGGGCGTCGAAACAGAACTTTCCGATGCGCAACAGAATCATAGCTGGTTTGAGCAGAGCCACTGTGGTCATCGAGGCTCCCAAGGATAGTGGCGCGCTCATAACGGCTCGTTTCGCTGCGGACATGGGTAGAGATGTTTTCGCAGTCCCTGCCGATATAGACAGAGCTTCGAGCGAGGGTTGCAATTGGTTGTTGAGAATGGGCGCTATTCCACTCACTCATCCTTCGGAGTTGTTGGAGTATTTCAGTTTGTCGGGTGAATCCAGCCAGGAGCAGGACGAGATTTTGAAACTCTTTTCCATNGGTCCGCTGATGTTCGATGAGATAGTGAGCGTGCTCAAGATGGATCCAGCAGACGTTCTGGTGAAACTCACCGAGTACGAACTGGCTGGAAAATTGGTCAAGCTTGAAGANGGACGCTATCATATTTTGGGGAGGTAGATCGCGTTGAAGATACTCGTTGTGAACTGTGGTAGTTCCTCTGTAAAGTATCAGTTCATCGACATGAACGGAGAGAAGGTCCTGTGCAAAGGTTTAGCTGAGAGGATCGGAATAGAAGGTGGAAGGCTCGTGCACAGGGTAAACAACGACAAACACGTCATCGAAAGGAACATGAAGGATCACGAAGAGGCGCTCAAACTGGTCCTGGACGTCCTCGTCGATCCGGAGATCGGGGTCATCAAAGATCTGTCCGAGATCGATGCGGTTGGTCACAGGGTCGTCCACGGTGCGGAGAGATTCGCAAGCTCAGTGTTGATCGACGAAGAGGTTATGAAGGCTTTGGAAGAGAACGTTCATCTTGCACCACTTCACAATCCACCGAACATATTGGGAATAAAAGCGATTCAGAAATTGCTACCTAAGGTTCCGAACGTGGGCGTCTTCGACACGGCGTTCCACCAGTCCATGCCCAAGAAGGCTTATCTGTACGCTTTGCCGTACGAACTGTACGAAAAATACAGGATCAGAAGGTACGGTTTTCACGGCACGAGCCACAGGTACGTCTCCAAGAGGGCGGCGGAGATACTCGGTAGAGATTATTATGACTTCAAAGTCATCACGTGCCACTTGGGCAACGGTGCTTCCATAGCGGCCGTGAGGCATGGAAAATCTATCGACACCTCCATGGGATTCACACCACTCGAAGGCCTGGTCATGGGCACCAGATGCGGTGATATCGATCCTGCGATCGTGATCTACCTGCAACAGAACTTGGGCATGAGCGTTGAAAAGGTCTACGATCTGCTCAACAAGAAGAGTGGAATGCTGGGCCTAACGAACAATCTCAGTTCCGACATGAGAGACATAGAGGATGCGGCCCAATCAGGTAACGAAATCGCACAGCTCGCTCTGGACATATACGTGTACAGGATCGCCAAGTACATAGGTGCCTATGCCGCGGCGATGAACGGCGTGGACGCGATCGTGTTCACCGCTGGTGTCGGTGAGAACTCACCCTACGTCAGGGAAAAAGTGTGCGAGTATCTCGGCTTTCTCGGAGTAAAGATCGACAAACAACTGAACGATGTGAAGGGTGTGGAAAGGATCATAAGCACGCCCGATTCCAAAGTCGCCGTTCTGATCGTTCCAACCAACGAAGAACTCGTGATCGCGCGGGATACGAAGTACATAGTTGAGAACAAAGTGAAGGAACTCAAACTCTTTTGAGCACGATCGGGGGTTCGAGCCTCAGGCCGATACCCCCGTTCTTGACGCCTTCAACGATCATGAGCACGGCATGTCTTTTGGGGTCGCCGTAGACAGGTACGAGCCTTTTGGGCTGCAGCTTTCGTTTGACGAACTCACTCAACCAGAACATGAGATAGTCGCAGGACAAAACGAAGATGAATTTGCCCCTGTTTTTCAAAAGATAAGCCGTGGCCTCGACGAAGGATGTAGCTTCATCGAAGCTTGCGGATCTGCCTTCACTCCTCAACTTCGAAGGGCTCGGAACGCCTGCAAGATGGTGGGGAGGATTGGATACCACGAGATCGAACTGCTCGGCACCGAAGAGTTCTTTCACCCGTTGGCACGCCGCATTGTGGATGAACATTTTGTTTTCGAGAGAGTTCATCCTGACTGTCTCNCGTGCCAGCTCGGCCAAGAATTGATTCTTTTCAACGCAGTGAACCAGAACATCGTGGTTCATGGCGAGAAACGCCGAGACGATGCCCGTACCACAGCCCAGCTCGATCACCAGATCGTTTTTCTTAGGTCTTGTGTACCATGCGAGCAGAGTGGATGCGTGTGTCGGCCTGTGATCTTTACTTACGTCTGGGATGCGAACGTGCCTCAGCAGGTCCGGATCGAACTCATTTCTCGTTGACCTCGACGAGCCCAAACTTCTCNGTCCCCCCGAGGATCTGAGTCTTCGAGAATGTGAATTTGGCATCTCTTAACTGTAAGGCTTTTGTTCCGGCAAGAACAGATGCGAAACTGTCTATCACGGAATAACCGCTCGCTACGACAGCGGTGTCTGCGTTGATCTGTGTGCTTCTCACACGAAGTTTGGAGAAGTTCTCCACATTCACGCCGATCTTTCCGCTGATCCAACTGTCGATAGTTTCGAGCACCGAAAGGTCCGAGACGGAAACCGCAGTTCTTGTTGAATAAATAGAGCTCGAATAAATCCTCACTCGACTACCTCGAGAAACTTTCAGCTGAGACATCTTTGAATCTATGATGATGGCATCGCCGCAGTTGAGAAGCTCCAAAATACCAAAATCGGAAGAATCTATCCATAGCTTCCTGACGTTGTCGATGATCATTTGGGAAGCCTTGACATTCTTCAGGGCAGTCAAGAAGGATCTGTTGATCTGGAATTTTGACCTACTCAGATCCATATCCGAGATCCACAACGTTGTTGCACCATCCACCGAAACGTTCGTTTCGATCGTCGCACCGGTTGCGATGAGTTTACCGGATTCCACCACCAAAAGGTTTCCCGATCCCGTAACTTTCGCACCTCGCTCCAGAAGAAGTGTTCCACGCACTATGAGTTCACACCCGCTGTTTATTCTCAGAGTGGAGCCTGCTTTCAAAATGACTGTCTGTTCTGGAGGCACGACGACCCTGCCGAAAACGGTGTGTTCTGAGGAGAGAGAACAACTGTCGTTGAGATTCATGAGAATGGGATTCTGGTGCTGAAGAAATTCCATTTCTTTGTAGTACAGAACAGGAATACTCTCGTTCGAGGCTGCATCCAGATCGCACACGAACGCGAGCTGTTCTTCCAGGTTGCTGGATTTTGTCTCGTAGGTTTCGATCGATCCGTCTTGAACGATGTAAACTCTGTGAGTGCGGTCCGAAACGATCCTTCCCTGACTGAACTGTGGTGGACGCGGTGGGGTCGGCACCACAAAGAACCTGTAGGTTTGATCGACGACGTTCGATCCGCTGTCTCTACAAACGATCCTCAACCTTCTCTCGCCCGAGTGCATGAAAAAGGTGTCGAGCAGCAGTTTTCCTCCTTTCGGAGGATCGATCCTGACACCATCAAGATAGACGCTGTAACGCAACGATCCTGGATCATCCCAGTCGTCTTCCGCGAAGACTTCCAGCGTCAGTTTTCCAAGTGGTACGTAGTAACTTGGAACCTTCAGTCTCACCTTTGGTGCTTTGTCTTTGCTGGCATCTATGTACAAACGAACAGGCGAGGCCCTGACACCATTTTTGATGGGCGTGAGGACCAGCGTCGTGTTGTAGTTTTTCCTCCAAGGAATGTTCAGCTGAGAAACGGGCAAAATGACTTTCTTTCCATCGATCTCCAACTCGACCTCGTCGTAGGTTTCAAGGCCCACGATGAGCAACTGCGAATTTTTGAACTGATAGCTCACCGCAGCGAGCACCAAACAGCTCGTGAAGAGCAAAAATAAGGTCAGGTTTCTCATGCTTCGAGCTCCTCTTCGATCATCTGGCGTTTGAACATGCGCGCGTACAAACCGTCCAGATTCATCAGTTCTTCGTGCGTGCCCTTCTCGACGATCACGCCGTTGTCGAGTACGATTATCAGATCGGCATCTCTGAGCACCTTCAGTCTGTGCGTTATGATGATCATGGTCTTTTGCTTGAACTGGCTCCTCAGCGAGTCTATGATCTTTTCCTCCGTTTCAGGATCGACCGCGGAGAGACAGTCGTCGAACACGAGCACGTCTTTGTTTTCGTACAGCGCACGGGCGATGGTGACTCTTTGTCTCTGTCCACCGGAGAGCGTGACTCCCCTCTCACCGACCACGGTGTCGTAACCTTCTGGGAACTTCACTATCTCATCGTGAACGGCGGCAAGTTTCGCGCATTCGATGACTCTTTCCATATCGATATCTTCTTGAGCGAAAGCTATGTTCTTCCTTATCTGGTCCGAGAACAGGAAAGACTCCTGTGGGACGAAGGCTATCAGACTGCGTATGTTCTCGGAACTGATGTCGTTTATGTCCACATCGTTGATGAAGATCTTGCCACGTTCCACCGGATAAAGCTTTGCCAGGAGTTTCACGATCGTAGACTTACCGCTACCCACCGTGCCAACGATCCCGACCATCTCACCTTTCTTTATCGAGAAACTTACGCACTTCAACACATCCCTCTGGCTCGAGGGGTATCTGTAGGTCAGATCAACAAAGCTTATCGTTTCGATGCGATCGATCTTCACAGGATTTTTCGGCTCTTCAACCTGGGGCATCTCTTTCATTACCTGCATGATTCTCTTGTAAGAAGCCCTGCCACTTTGAATTACGTTGAGGACCCAACCCAGAGCCATCATGGGCCAGGTCAGCATGCCCAGATAGGAGTTGAAGGCGATGAACTCACCAAGGCTGACCTCGCCCCGCACCACCATTGGACCACCGAAAAACAACGCAAAAGCGTGTGCCAGGGATGCCAGGAAAATCATCAGAGGGAAGAACACCGATGAGACCTTCGCCAAGGATATGCCCGCCCTGTAGTTGTTCCAGGATCTGTCTCTGAACATTTCCCAGAACTTTTCGTCCGCAGCGAAACTCTTGACGATCCTTATCCCGGAGATCGTCTCCTCGGTCAGCTCGCTCACTGCGGAGAACTGGTTCTGGACCTCCATGAACCTGCCATGAATGATTCTGCCGAAAAATAATGCAACCAGCGCGAGCGCCGGCAACGGTATCGAAGCGAGCCAGGTGAGTTTCCAGCTGACCGTGCGACCCATGAAGAGAACCGTCATGATCGCCATGAAAGTCGCATCCACCGTCATGACGACCCCTTGAGCGAGCGCCATTCGTACGGCTTGAAGATCGTTCGTGAACCTGGCCATCAAATCGCCACTTCTGGTCCTATCGAAGTAACCCAGAGAGAGCGAAAGCAGTTTGTCGAACAGGGTCTTTCTGGCAAGGTATTCGAATCGTCTCGCATTACCTATGATGAAATACCTCCAAAAGAAACGCATGATGGCTATCGCCAGGGCGATGCCTACGATCCAGCTGACCATCACGGTGACGAAACCCATCGTGGGCTGTTCAGATCTGAGATGGTCCACAACCCGCCCTATGAACCTGGGGATGTACAGTTGCAAGAGNTCAACAACGATCAGAGTCAAAATGCCTGTAAGGTATCTGTACCAGTATTTCTTTATGAAATCCAGAAGCACGCGATCACCTTCCAACGAAATTCTTCATCCTCTTGACCCCTTCGATCAAGTTTTCCTCGCTCGTTGCGAAAGAAAGTCTTGCAAAACCGGGCGCGTTGAACGCAGAGCCCGGTACCAGAGCGACATGGGCTTGCTGCAAAAGTTTGGTGCAGAAGCGCACATCATCCTCGTCGAACTCCCTCACGTTGACGAGCACGTAGAACGCTCCGCTGGGTCGAACGAAACTGAATCCAGCCTCTTTAAGTAGCTCGCACACCAGATCCCGTCGCTGTCTGAACCTTTCGAACATGTAACCCGTGTCCACGTCGAAGGCCCTCAACGCGGCGTACTGGGCAACGGTGTTTATGTTCGAAGTGGTGTGCGCCTGAACCTTTGCTGCCGCCTTCGCGATCTCGATCGGTGCCACAAGATAACCTACACGCCAGCCGGTCATGGAGTGAGATTTCGAAAAGGCGTTCACGAGGGCAACGTTCTTTCCCTGCGAAATGCTGTACATGGAGGCGTACTCTCCATCGTAAACCAGACAGTCGTACACTTCGTCCGAGATGATGAATATGTCTTTCTCAATCGAAAGCGCGTGTATCTGTCTCAGCAAATCGGCATCGTACACGACTCCCGTCGGGTTGTTTGGGCTGTTCAGCACGAGCACCTTCGTTCTGGGAGTGATCGCGCTCTCTATCTGTTCGATCGAGGGTTTGAAGTTGTTTTCAAAGCTCGTTTTCACGTGCACAGCTTTTCCTCCGAGAATGCGAACCATCGGTTCGTAACTGACCCAGGACGGGTCTATGATGATAACCTCGTCGTTTTCCTGTATTAGTGCCGCAAGGCAGTTGTAGATCGCCTGCTTTCCACCATTCGTCACGATCACCTGCTCCATGGTGCAAGGAACCTTGTGCCTTTCTGAAACGTACTTAGCGATCCTTTCTCTCAGCTGTGGGATACCCGAAGAGTCCGTGTACTTGGTCAGACCAGCCTTCAGAGCTTCTATCGCCGCTTCCACTATGGGCTGTGGCGTTGGAAAGTCGGGTTCGCCCGCCGTGAGGTTAACCACGTCGATACCTTTTTGTTTCATCGACTGCGCCAGAGCATTGATCTCGAGCGTTTTTGAACCCGCGATGTTCTTGATCCTTTCCGAAACGTTCATCCAATTCCTCCCTTCAGCTCTCGGCCCTTTCTCCNCTTCTCACAAAGCCCATCGTCACGTAAGAAGTCACCAGGAATACTATTGAAAACACGAAAAGCGAACCATAACCTGCCAGATCTATGAAAGCGCCCGCAAGGGGTGGTGCGACGATGTTGGCGGCCATCGAGAAGAAGTAGTACAACCCAGTGTAACCACCGACCTTCTCGGATCTGGTCATGTCGACCACCATGGGCAAAGAGTTCACGTTCACGAGCGCCCACCCAGCACCGCTGATCGCAAAGACGAGATAGAAGAGAAACAAAAGCGCAGAATCCCTCAACAGGCGCGAGAATACGACGGCGATGAGCAAACACACGACTATGATCGTGAGTCCAAGCCTTATGGTTTTCTTCCTGCCGAGTCTTGCTCCTATGAAGCCAGAAGGCAAAGCGAAGATCATGAAAGACAAGGAAAAAACTCCCAAGACGAGCGCTCCCGTGCTCTCACTTATGTTCATGTGAAACTTTGCATAACTGGTGAAAAAGGTTTCGATCGCGTTGAATCCAACAAACCAGAGGAATATGGAGGCGAGCATCATCATCAAACTCTTTTCCTTCGAGGCGAACACGTCGCGTAGATTCTCTCTTAGTTCTTTCGAACCCCTTCTAAGCGTGTCTGAGACATTCAATTTTTCATTTTTGACTCTATACTGTGAAGGTTCATCAACGAAGAGTACGACCAGAAGGTTGGCCAGGAGCATCAGAGCGGCACCAGCAAGAAACGGATAAGCTTTGTTCGCATCGTACAGAGGCTTGCCCGCGAAATAAGCCAAAAGCGCCCCAAAACCTCCCATGAAGTTGATGATCCCGTTAGCCTGACTACGCTTCTCAGACGGGGTTATGTCCGGCATGAAGGCGATCAGGGGAGATCTGAAGAGCGCCATCGAGAAGTTCATCAGNATGATGACGAACATCATGAGTGCGAGCGANCCAAGGTCCTTGCATAGAGGTATCAATGCGAAGAAGAGAGCTCCAAGTGGAGCACCAGCGAGTATGTAAGGCTTTCTCCGTCCAATTCTCGTCCTTGTCTGATCGCTCAGTGTTCCTATGAACGGCAACATGAAGATGGCGAAGAAGTTATCGATCGTCATGATGAGACCTATGAGAAACGATGGCAGGGCAAAGTCTTTAAGAAAAATGGGCACATAAGCGTTGTACAGTGGCCACAGCACGCTTATTCCAAAAAACCCCAACCCCAGTAGATACACCTTCCAGTACTTGAAATCCTCCACGAGGTTCACCCCCAGATCTGTTCTCTGAGCCACTGGATCGTTCTCATCATGGAAGGACCATCGTGTATCAGGTTCTTTCCACATTCCACTGTGGATTCTATCAATTTCGCTTTCCAATCCCAACCTCTCGACTCTACAATCCGATAAGGGTCTATGGGAAACTCTGGTTCGTAGAAAAAGATTATGAACTTCGGCCTTCGCCTGCAAACTTCTTTCAGTGGAGGTACGAAGAAGCTTTCATTGACATCACTGAAAATGTTCTTGACGCCTGCGTATTCTACAAGATCGTTCACGAAACTCAAACCGCCGACGGTTCTCATATGTTTTCCAAACCACAGCTCAACATACGCCGAAGGTCGCTCAGAGAGAGTTTCGCGACCGTTTAGAAATACCTTCTGCCACCTCAACACCAGCTCTCGCGCACTTTTGACATCGTTCAACAGACCTCCAATCAACATCACGTTCTCCCACACGCCGTTGATGCTCCGAGGTAACGGTAAAACATAGACCGGCAGGTTCTTGCGTAAAAGGTCCAGCGCGAGTTGCGTCTGAACACCTGTGGTCAAAAGCACAAGATCTGGTCTGAGCGATTTCAACTTCGAAAGATCCACCTTCAGATAATCTCCAACCACTTCGGCGCTTGGATGGTTCACATAGCGCGAACAGTACTTCGATACACCGACGATTCTTTCACCGTGACCCATCTCGAAGATGGTCTCGGTGAAACCAGAGACGAGGCTGACGATTCTTTCAATTTTGTCGGGAAATTCAAGCTTTCTCATGAGAGATTCGCAGTAAATTTTCAAAGCTCACACCTCTATGTTGAAGAATCTTCGTGCGACCATGCCGATGAAGAACGAAATGACAGCAACGCCCATGCTGATCGAAAGCATCTCGAGAAAGTTCTTTTTGAAATTCTCTTCCTTCACCACGGAGACAAAGAACGTGAAGATCAATATGACGAGAACGGCATTCGCGATCGTCCAGTACAGCGACACCATGGGTCGATCCAGCACCATGTACGGAAAGACCAGAAACAGGACCGTGATCAGATAAGCAATTCCCGTGTACAGTGCGGATCTGAGAGGCTTTTTGTTTCCACCCTCAGATTTGCGAGAGAGATAGTCCGAAGCGGACATCGAAAGGGCCGCAGCCAGACCCGTGATGATGCCAGAGAGTGCCACGATCTTGGAATTTCGGATTGCGAGCGTCAACCCAGCGAGCGCACCCGTCAGCTCAACGAGCGCATCGTTCAGGCCCAGCACCATCGAACCTATGTACTCGATCCTTTCTTCGTCTATGAGCTTCAACAACATCTTTTCATGTTCTTCCTCATCGCTCAAAAGTTCTGTCTGCTCGAGCGCTTTATAACTCTTCTGCGCCTTTTCTTCGTTCTGTTCCATCAACTTGAGCGCGAACGTTATACCCAGCAATTTAGCGAGAAAGAGATAGAAGATCACCCTCCACCAGCTCGGCGTGACATCGATTTGCGTGAGTATTTTCAACTTCTTGTAGTGGCTCAGCTCGTCTTTAGCGATCTTGGACAGAACTTCCGAGTTCTTTTGGTCCGTTCTGGCGAGTTTCGTGTACACTATGTATTCGGTCATCTCTGCCTTTTGCATTTTGAGCAAGATGCGTTGATCTTTCTTCAAGCTCTTCCCCTCCGATTCAAATTCTAATCCAAAACGTTGCTTCGCCCAACGAACAAAAGATCCGTGGAGCCAAACATGAGCCTTTCCTCGAATATAACAAATGGTTTCGCTACATTCTTGTGCTAAAATNTAATAGGGGTGATGAGATGCCAGAATTCGTTAATCCGTTCAGTGGAAAGGTTCCAGAAAGGAAGCTCACGCTTTCTGAACTCATCCGTGCGATAAGACTCAGCGTTGCCGCTGAGCACGAAGCGGTGCATCAGTACATGGCGATTGCAGATGCGACGGATCATCCTCTGGCGAAGAAGGTGCTCATCGACATAGCGAACGAAGAGAGAGTCCACATCGGCGAGTTCACAAAACTTTTGGATATCCTCACCAAGGATGAATCCAAGTTCATGGAAGAAGGTTTCAAAGAAGTTGAAGAACTCATGTCCGAGGGTGACGATGAAGAACCGACTATAGGTTCACTGAAAGAAGGTGACTGACATGGCGAACAGGTATCTGATGCAGGAAGATGCCCCGATAAGTGCAGAGCTTTGGAAACTGCTGAACGATGTGATGGTAGATCTGGCAAAGACGAACCTGACAGGCAGAAAACTCCTCAACATGATCGGTCCTCTCGGATTCGGAGTCAAGCAGGTTTCTCTTGGTGATGTAAAGATCGATGAGGGAGTCTTCGCTCCCAAGAGCTTGCCACTGTACTACGTTCACAGAACGTTCGAACTCTCCATGAGAGACATCGCCGCGTTCGAATCGGAAAAGGTCACGCTCGATCTGACCAGTTTCAGGAAAGCCGTGCTCGAATGTCTCGAATTCGAAGAGAAGCTGATCTTCCACGGTCTGGCAGATCAGAAAGGATTGTTGAACCTCGACGAGGCCGTTCAGCTGAACATGAGTGAGTGGAGTAAGATCGGTCAGGCTGCGGAAGATGTGATCGAAGCGATCACGAAACTCGACGAGTCAGGTTTTCACGGCCCATACTTACTCGCACTCTCGCCGGACAGATACAACAAGCTGATGAGAAGATACGAGAGCGGTAATCAGACCGAACTGGAACACGTTTCCATGATGGTCAAAAAGATCTACAAGGCACCTGCGTTGAAGAATGCCGGGGTGTTGATCTGTGATTCACCTTTCTACGCTTCGCTGATAGTCGGTCAGGATCTGTCGATAGGTTTCATAGGTCCGAAAGACCACATGTTGGAGTTCTCCGTGTCTGAAAGCATCGCGTTGCTTGTCAGAGAGCCGAAATCCGTGTGCGTGCTGAGGGGCTGATCAGCCCCTCTTTCTCTTTGTGAGAGTCTTCAGGAGCGCGATCACGTCATCACGCATTTTCTTGAAATCTTCGATCATCCTGCTTGATTCGAGTCTGGAGTTACTCAATTTAGCGATTGCCAGAGCGATCTGCGTTGGGTCTTCTTTCGAGCAGAATCCTTCGTACTTTGGAAAGTAACGTTCGAAAAACCTTCTGCTCTTGGAACTGTTCAGGGAAACGAAGGGTGAACCTACAAGACAAGCCAAAAGACAACCGTGGAAGCGTTGGGAAACAACAAGCGAAGAACGCAGAATTTCCTTCATTGATTCGTTCGAGATTGAAAGGCCGTATTTGCGAGCCATCTTTTCGCATGCTGGTCGATCCTGTGGGCTGAGAGGAACAAGGATGGTCTCAAAGCCGTACAATTTTGCCGTTTCGATGACGATATCGAGTTTCAGTTCGCTCTTCAAACAGAGACTTATCTTCTTTTGCTTCTCACAGTTCGGCAAGCGTTCGATCGCTCCGATCGCAAGGTCCGTTCCAAGCGATGCGTTCTTCGCTCCAACGATTCTGGCGTACCTGTAACTCACCTCGTCGCGAGCGATGAAGAAGACATTCTTTTTGCTGAGAAGAAACCTCACCACGCATTTGGAAAGCTTGTGCTTCAGAGGACCCAGACTGTTCGCTAAGAGCAGCACAGGTTTTCGAAACATCAGGCTGGTCAGAACGATGGAAGCGTAATAGAGCAAGCTCTTCACGCTCGTTTGATCCTGTAGGATGCCACCACCGCCGCACACGATCACATCGCTTTTGGCGATCGCCATCAGGATCTTGAAAGGATTGAACCTGTCGATGGGGACAATTTGTGGTTGAGAAAAATCCTTCACTTTGTCCCTTTTCAGCAAGAGGTAGATCCTGTCGAAACGAGCCTCTTTGAGTAACCTGATGCTCTCTTCGCAGAGCAGTTCATCGCCAAGGTTGTCGTAACCGTAATAACCGAACAGCATCGCTCTCTTCAAGGAAAAACATCTCCTCAGCGAGAAGTATCAATTGGATTATACCGGAGGTGTTCACGTTTGATAAAGGTCCTGAACGATCGTGTGGTGGTCATCGGGGCGGAGGGTTCTTCGAACATCACAGGTGTGCTTGTGAAAAACAGCGTCATCGTTGTTGACACGTCGCTGTTCGCTGAGAAAGCACGTAAGGTGAAAGAACTGTTGGACGACTTCTTCAAAAAACCCATAGAGATGGTCGTGAACACACACTATCACCCGGACCATACNTTTGGAAACGTTGCATTCGAAGGGGCGAAGATACTCGCGAGCGAGCTCACCAAGTCGTTCATGGAGGTTTTTGACGAGCGCTATCTATCAAAATTACCACCGATTGAAAAGATCGTCACGCCGAACTTCACCTTCGACGAAGAATACGAGGACAAGAATCTGTTCATCAAACGTCTTGGTGGACACACGCTCGATTCGTCCATCGTGTTCTTCAAACAGGAAAAACTTCTGGTCGCCGGTGATTTGATCTTCAACGGTTTTCACGCAGAGATCGTTGCGGACAGCGATTTGGACGAATGGCTCTCTGCTCTGAAGTTCATCGAAGACATGAGACCTNCCTGGATCGTACCTGGACACGGTGAAGTCGCAACCTTAGAGTGTCTCAAAGCGATGCAACGCTATTTGGTGAAAATGAAGAGACTACTCGATGGCGCTTTGAACCTTCAAGACGCGATGTCGGACGAGAACTTTTCGAAGAGGAAGTTTCCGGAACTGTTCAGCTGGAGTNTGGAAAACCTTCTTCATCAGCGACGCAGCTGAAAGTATTCGTCAGTTTTCGCGTTGAGAATCAGGTTGTTGATCTTCAGGATTATTTTCTCTTCTTCCGAGGGACTCAGTATCTCGATCGATCTGAGTTGTGCGTCTTTCATCTCGAGCCTCACCTTTATGGGTTCCTGCAACTGCTGGGCCACGAACCTCGAGAACGTCAGAATAACGTAATCACCTTCCGATCTCACGCTCACCAACGGTGTCTGCAACATCCTGAGGGCTGATTGGATCGCCTGCACGATGGAAGATATCGGAATCTCTAAGTTCTCAAAATCCTGAAAGCTTTCCGCACCAAAAACGAGTCGCTTGATTCGTGAAAAGTAAGCAAAAGATAGATTCGAAACGAAATCAGGTTTCTTCACAAGAAAATAAAAGTCCTCCAAGTTTCTCACCACGAGCAGGCCCGACATACGGAAAGGCTTGACACCGTCCAGTTTTATTTCCGCTGCGAGATCGAAATCCACTATGAAGTCTCTCACTCCTGCGAACTGCTCGACGAGTTCGAAGAGCAAACTCGTCGCAAAAGACAGTACGGTAAAGAGGATGAAGAACACGAAGAAAAATTTTCTCATATGCCGTTCGTTTCTCTTATCGAGTAGAGTCTCTGCCTCGGACTGACGATTTCCGTGATCCTCACACCGAAGTTCTCGTCTATGACGACCACTTCTCCGCGGGCGATCAGTTTGCCGTTGACCAGCACGTCGACAGGTTCACCAGTGAGCTTGTCCAGTTCTATGAGTGAACCTATGGTTAGGTCCATAACCTGTTTGAGCGTCATGCGTGCCCTGCCGAGCTCGACCACTACTTTCAAAGGCACATCGAAGAGCAATTCGAGCTTCTGCTGGATCTCAGACGGTTGTGGCGGAATCTGGGTCTCAGCGGGGCTGAATTCTTCGAACTTCGCTGGCTGAACCTTGACCTTTTCCTCTTGCTTTTCTTTCTTCGACGGAAAGAGTTTCTCATGAACATCTTTGATCGCCGTAAGCTGTGTGAGCAACCAAAGAGTTGAAGAAGATCCGTTCTCCATCTCCAGCTGGCACTCGACGCACACAAGAAGTTCTGTCGGATTGAAAATGGTACTGATGCTCTCGACATCGTCCACGAGCTTCACTTCGAGCTTTCCCAGAGAAACCTTTCCTTTCGCTTTCTCGGCGAGCAGGGTGATGCTCGCCCCCAGCATCTGGTTCAACGCTTCTGTCAGAGCACTGAGCTTTATCTCGTCCACGTTCTGATCGGNAACTTCACCCGATCCACCCATCATGAGATCGGCTATTTTCAACACCAAAGATGCCGGCATCGCGATGGACAAGTTCAGTTGCAGAGCATCGCTCAGTTTGACATCCGCAAGCACGATCTTCTCCTTGGATTTGGTAACGAAGTCCTTCAAAGACGTCTGTGTTATCTGAGCGGGTTTTATTCGAGTTTCTCTACCGATGATCATACCGAGCGCAGAAGAAGCCGGATCTAAAATGAGTGTGGCGATGGCCTCTATCATTTTCTTATCTTCTTCGGGCAAAGATTCTGAAAAGCTTTTCAACAACGCGTCGAGTTCATCCTGAGAGAGGAAGTCGCTCATTCTTTCACCTCCGGTTCAACGATCTTGGTGATCTTCACAGCTCTGTAGCCTTTGTAGGTCCCAGGTCTTGCCAAAAACTTAGCCTTGCCTTGAACGTGTACGACGATGTCTTCGTCTTTGTGGGACTTCAGCCTGATCACGTCCCCCACTTCCAGTTCCAAGATCTCCCTCACCGTCAAGACAGCTTCACCGAGTACCGCNCTCAGAACGACCTTCATCTGGCTCAGGTTTGCCGTCAGATCCTGCTGGATTTTCTCAGAAGCCTGTTCCTTCTTTACCACCTTGAACCAGTTCCGGGAACTCAATCGGTCCATAAACGGTTCCATCAGAGACGAAGGCCAACATATGTTCATGAACCCTTCCGTCTTACCAACCGTGAGGAAGAGCGAAACAAGCAGCACCATCTCACTCGGTGGTGCTATCTGAACGAACTGCGGATTGTTCTCGACGCTCTCTATCGTCGGTGAGAAACTGAACACGTCGCTCCAAGCTTGTGCCAAATTCGCGAGGATGTTCATCAGCTCTTTTCTCATGATACTTATCTCTATCTCCGACGGTGGTCTCTTGATGTTTGCAATACCTGGTCCACCGAGTATCAAATCCAAAATGGTGTAGAACAGCTCGAGGTTCATTTCCAAAATGGCGTTTCCAACGAACTCGGGAGCTGAGAAAACGACTATGAACGCCGGTGCGGGAAGAGACCTTATGAACTCTTCGTAAGTGATTTGGTCTATGCTCGCCAGATTTATGCTCACGAAACTTCTCACTCTACCGGAGAGGTACGTGGAGACGGACCGAGCGAAGTTTTCATGTATCATGTCGAACACGCGCACGTGTTCTTTCGAGAACTTGCTCGGNCTCTTGAAATCGTACAGCTTTACCTTTTTCTCTTCTCGCTTTATCTCTTCAGCCGAAAGCTCACCAGATTTCAGCGCCTGCAACAACCTGTCTATTTCGTCTTGACTGAGCACGTCGGACAAGCTCCATCACCCCTCATTCGACGGAGCTGATAGCCTTTATGTACAGATATACCCCTATGACCCCGAGCCTTTCTCTTTCACCGGTGAATCCTGTCACTTCGTTCACCATGGCGCGTATNTGCTTTTTGAGCAGTTCTATGCCCGCGGCCGTGTTCAGTTCAGATCTTTCTTTGCTCAAGAAAATGAGCATGAGACCGTCCATGATCATGTCCCTTCGNTCGCCGATCGCCGCACGACACGCATCGCTCGCCACCGTGAGCGTCAAAGATTCTATGACGGCAACTTCTTTTCCACCCTTCAGCATGAAGGTGGTGTAGGTACCCGGTTGGATGACCACCGCCTTGATCTCAGTGGGTGCAGGTTGGGTTGCTGTCTGCTGTTTCGGTTGTGTCAGATTCGAACCCAGCAACATGATCGTGGCGATGGTTGCTCCCACCGCGACGATCGCCGGCACGATTATCGACATCAGCAAACCGCCGATTCCCTTCTTTTTGGCTTCCTTAACCTCTTCATCCGCCATCTTGGATCACCTACTTCGCTCGTTCTCTCTTTATGAGTATATCTATCCTGCGGTAGACGTTCCTCAACTGGTTCAATCGGCTCTCGTAGCGTCTTTCGAGCTCGTTCAGCGAAGCTGTGTATTGCGAAGCCGATATCTCCCCAGCCTTGAANCGTTCCAAGACCAAATTTCTCTCGATCTCGATCTCCTTTTGGAGTGCTTCTATCTCTTTCTTTATCGGCCAATCTCCCATACCTATAGGAT
>Ga0065718_1000024_pt1 | contig 33178 bp, 38 predicted proteins | sample GBSCel77sediment_2_FD_59105 | JGI IMG/M metagenome (GOLD analysis project Ga0065718, IMG submission 59105) | Hot spring sediment microbial communities from Great Boiling Spring, Nevada - cellulolytic enrichment CS 77C v3 (version 3) | ecosystem: Environmental > Aquatic > Thermal springs > Hot...
GATACTAATAGGAAGATCATCCAGGGATATAGTACTCAAAGATACAGTATTTGTGAAATCTACAAAACAAATTAAGAGAAAGTATCATATTAATTCCACTATTGGTGATATCTTAGATGATCCTGTGGCATGGGAAAAACTTCAAAAATTTTTATTGGAACTTGAAAACAGATTTTCTATACCATCATATATATCTGCAATAAATAGGCCAGAAAATTATTTAAGAAATGATTGTTTGAGAAGAATGATATTCTATTATGTAAGAAGAGGGGCAGATCCAGAAGAGGTAGAAAAACTTTTTTATAAATTAGTAGAGGACCTTAATAGCTGATTGAAGGAGTATTTGGGAGGGAGAGGGGAAAAATTATAAGGAGTATAATAGGTTATTGAACATATAATTTTAAAGGGGGAATATTTTATGAGAAGATATATTATCCTTATTCTTTCTCTTATTACTATTATAACTATGACCTTTGCTCAAGAAGAGATATCCATAGCCAAGGATTTTGTATATCTTATGTCTCAAGGTGATTATGAAAAGACGGTAGGATATTTTGATTCTTCAGTATCTGCTGTTATCTCTTCTTCGTTGAAAGAGATATGGGAGAGTCTAATAAAAGGAGTAGGAAATTATGAGGGTATAATTGAGGAAAGAACTGAAGAATCTGGAAATTATAAAATTATATACTTAACAACAAAATTTTCTAATGCTTATATAGATATCAAGATGGTTTTTCTAAATAAAAATATTGTTGGTTTATTCTTTTTACCCGCCCAAATAAAAAGCTTTAACACTCCACCACCATATGTAAATCTTGAGGCTTTTGAAGAAAAGGATTTAAAAATTGGTAAAGATTTTGTTCTCCCTGGAAAGCTTACTATACCAAAAGGAGAAGGGCCATTCCCAGTAGTCATATTTGTCCATGGAAGTGGTCCAAATGATATGGATGAGACGATAGGACCTAATAAGATATTTAGGGATTTGGCATGGGGGCTTTCAAGTTTTGGGATTGCTACTTTGAGATATGATAAAAGAACAAAGGTATATCCTCAAGAATTTTCTAAGTATGAAGATGGTTTCACAGTAATGGAAGAAGTGATAGAAGATGTTCTTTATGCCATAGAGTTTGTTAAGACTCAAGAAGAAATTGATAAATCAAAGATATTTATTTTAGGACATAGCTTAGGAGGAATGCTTGCACCAAGAATAGCAAGCCTAAGTAAGGATGTGAAGGGAATTATTATCATGGCAGGACCTACAAGACCATTAGAAGATTTAATATGGGAACAAATTAATTATATTGCTAATTTAGATGGCAAAATAGATGAGAAGGAGAAGGAGCAACTTGAATTGATAAAAAAGGAAATTGAAAAATTAAAGGATCCAGAAATAGCAACAAAATACCCTTTATCCATGAATATATTAGGTGCTCCTGTTAAATACTTTTTGGTATTTAAAAAATCATGACCCAGTTAAAACTCTTTCTGAATTAAATATTTCTGCCATAATTATGCAAGGAGAAAGGGATTATCAAGTAACTATAAAAGACTTTGAGGGTTGGAGTGTATTATCTAACAAAGAGAATATTACATTAAAGTTATATCCTAAATTAAATCACTTATTCATGGAAGGTACGGGAAAAAGTACGCCAGATGAATATAACAAGGTAGGGAACATACCAGAATATGTAATTAAAGATATAGCTTTGTGGATAAAAGATCAAAAATAAATGTATATTTCTATAGAATTTGTGAAATTTAATAAGTGTTGTATTATTGAAATGCTATAATTTCTATTGTAATATATGTATTGTTAAATTTTTAACAATATTAAAGGAGGGATTTTAGAATGGATGTAAAACCTAATTATACCTTGGATGTCAGAGGAGAAGTTTGTCCTGTACCAGATGTGGAAACAAAGAGAAAGTTAAAGACGATGCAATCTGGAGAGGTTCTTGAAGTACTTATCGATTACGCTCTTTCAAAAGAAAGAATTCCTCAAGGGGTAAAAGAGGTTGGAGGGGAAGTCCTTACAATTGAAGAGATAGGTCCCAGTGAATGGAGAATTCTTATTAAAAAACTATAGAAGGAGGTTGTGAGATTTATGATTTGGCAAGGGCTTTTAGTAGGAATACTTTTTGGAGTTGTTTTACAGAGATCAAGAATGTGTTTTAATTCTGCTTTTAGAGATGTTAAATTTAGTAAGGATAATTATCTACTTAAAATGGCAGCATTAGCTATATTAGTAGAAACTATAGGATTTCATTTGGTAGCTTCCTTAGGATTTATTAAACTTAATCCCTTACCCTTTATCCCACTTGCTCAGATTGTAGGTGGATTCTTATTTGGAATGGGAATGGTACTGGCTGGTGGTTGTGCAAGTGGTGTTACATATAGAATTGGAGAGGGTTATATAACCTCTATATTAGCAGGTCTTTCCTTTGGAATAACAGCTTCTGCTGTAAGAGGAGGAAAATTAAATTTTGTGAATTCATGGTTTGGTAAGCCCATAACTGTTAACTTACAAGATCCAGGTATATATAATGCAGTAGATGGAAAGGTAAATCCTACTCTTGCAACTCTTTTGGGGATTAATCCATGGATTATAGCTATAATTTGGGCAATTATTTTAGCTATCTATATATGGGGTACCAAGACTACTGAAAGACAAACTACAGGGCTTAATTATATTACAGGTGGTATAGCTCTTGGAATAGTAGGAATCATTGGTTATCTTTCTCAAAAGACATATGCTTTAGGTATTACTGGAGGATGGATCAATTTGTTAAGGGCAACGACAACAGAAACAAGCTATAATTGGATAGGAATGGAAGTTCTCGGCATAATTGTTGGAGCATTTATATCTACTTTAGCTTATAAGGAGTTCAAATTAAGGGTTCCAAAAGATCCTAAGACTTATGTTCAGGTTATAGCGGGTGGTATTTTAATGGGATTTGGAGCAGGAGTTGCTGCAGGGTGTAATATAGGTCATGTTCTTTCTGGTCTTCCTCATCTTGCTTTAAGTTCTATTTTGGCTACTATTTTCTTTGTTTTAGGAAATTGGTTTATGTATTGGTATCTATATCAAAGGAAACAATGAGTGAGGTGAATAAAATACTATGCATATTGCTATACAAGTAAATGTTCCCCCCTATACATATGAGGATTTAGATACAGCAATCCATTTAGCAGAAGCAGCTTTGAATAGAGGGCATAAAGTATCCATATTTCTTTTTGCTGATTCAGTTCTTTCTGTAAATTCAAAAGTTAAACCTCTTAGAGTAGATAGAAATATTCCTTTAAAGATGAAAGAGTTGTCAGAAAAAGGGGTAGAGATTCATATTTGTGGATTGTGTGCTGATTATAGAGGTTTATCTTCTGAGAATACTGTTGAAGGTCCTAAATTTTCTGGGGTTCCTGAAATGGCATCTTTAATTTTTAATGCAGATAGATATATAAATTTGATGCCGTAGGAGGAATAGAAATGAAAAAGGTTTTATTGGTCGTATATCAAAGTCCAGGAGGATCTATTTGGGTAAACGAAGCTCTTCGTAGTGCTTTTGGTATGTATGGTGAAGATTTAGAGCCTTCTATTCTATTAATGGAAGATGCTGTGGTTGCAGTCAACCAAAATACTCACCCTGAGAATCTTGGATGTCTTTCTCTTTCTCTCTCTTTTAAATATTTGGAGAGGTATGGAACTCCTGTATATGTAGTGAAGGAAGATTTGGAGAGTAGAAAGGTAAAGGAAGAAGATCTGGAACCTAAATGGAAGGTAAATATCATTTCAAAGGATAATCTTTCTGATTTTATACATTCTTTTGATAGAGTAATTTTCTTCTAAATGAGGTGGTAAAAAATGGCACTTATAGTAATTAAGAAAAGTCCTGTTGAAAATATAAGCAAAAGGATGTGGGAAATTACAAAACCAGGAGATGTTATTATTTTGGTGCAAGATGGGATATTTTGGGCTATAAATGAAAAAAGTAAAGAATATTTAAAAGATGGTGTTTCTGTGTATACATTAAAGGAAGACTTAGAAGCCAGGGGATATAGGGAAGAAGATAGCATATACAGTTGTATAGATTATAATGGTTGGGTAGAATTAATTGAAAAGAACGAATTGATTATATCTTAAGGAGGCCCAAGTAAATGGAAAAGTATGATGTAATTTTTTTAGGCGGAGGCTCTGGAGGTTATGTAGGAGCAATTAGAGCAGCAGATTTAGGAAAGAAAGTATGTGTGATAGAAGAAAGAGATTTAGGGGGAACTTGCTTAAATAGAGGTTGTATACCTACAAAAGCTCTTTTAAAGAGTGCAGAGATTTATAACAGTATTAAAGAAGGACATATACTTGGAATAAAGGTTGATTCTTTTGGATATGATGTGAATGGAATATATGATTGGAAAGAAAATGTAGTTAAGAAATTAGTAACAGGTATAGAATACCTATTCAAGTCAAGAAAAATTACTTTGAAAAAAGGAAAGGGGAAAATTCTTGATAATACCACAGTAGAAGTAGAAACAAAGGAAGGAAAAGAATTAATTAAAGGAGATAATATTGTTATTGCTACAGGATCAGAGCCTGCTATAATTCCATCTTTTAAGATTGATGGTGTAAATGTACTCACATCCGATGATGCTTTAAGATTAAGAGAAATCCCTAAGGATATACTCATTGTAGGGGCAGGAGCTATCGGTATAGAGTTTGCAAACTTTTATAATGCTTTTGGTTCCAAAGTAACTATTGTGGAAATGATGCCTCAAGTAGTACCTACTTTGAAGGATAAGAAGATTGCTGCTCTTCTACAAAGAATTTTAAGTAAAAAGGGAATTGAGATTAAGACAGGGGCAAAAATAGAGAATATAGAGGTTAAGGATAGTAAAGTATATTCTACTTTATCCACAGGAGAAACTATAGAAAGTGAGAAAGTGCTTGTCTCTATTGGAAGAAAATTAAATTCGGATAATATAGGTCTTGAAAATGTAGGAATAAATACTGAAAAAGGTAGAATAGTAGTTAACGAATATCTAAGAACAAATGTGGATAATATATATGCTATTGGAGATGTGATAGGTGGTCTTTTACTTGCTCATAAGGCCATGAAAGAAGGAGAAGTAGTTGCTGAGATTATTGCAGGGGAAGAAAAGAAAATGGATTATAGAGTACTACCATGGGCTATATTCTCTAATCCAGAAATTGCAGTTTGTGGTTTAACTGAGGAAGAAGCAAAGGAACAAGGTATGGAAGTGCTAATAGGAGAATTTCCATTTACTGCTAATGGTAAGGCTGTTACCATGAATGCTACTGATGGACTTGTAAAGGTGGTTGCAAGAAAAGAGGATAAGGTACTTATAGGAGCTCAAATAGTGGGTCCAGAAGCCTCTGTAATGATAGCAGAACTTGCTCTTGCTATTAAGAACAATCTTACTCTTGATGATGTGGCAGATACCATACATACCCATCCTACTCTTCCAGAGGCTATTATGGAGGCAGTAAAGGTACCTTTAGGAAGTGTAGTACATATTGCTTTAAGAAGATAGAGAAATATAAGGAGGAAGGCTTTTTGCCTTCCTCCTTTATTGTGTTTCTTTAATAATTTTAAGTTTTATTCCTCCAATTTCAATTCTTTTTACTTCTTGAGGATTTTTTAAAGGTGTAAATATATATATGATTCTTTTTTCCAGATCTATGTTCTTCACAATTCCTAAGGAAAGTAATTTCTCCCTTTTATCTAAAAGACCTACCAACCTTTCTCTATAATCTTCTTTTGTGAAATCCACATATTTGTCTATTGAGTAAACTAAGAAAAGAGGAAAAACTAAGATTTTGCTATCTTGAAAATATTTTTCATATCTTTTTTCCCTGAATTCTTTTCTTTCTTCTGGCCCTCTTTCTCTTGCATATGGACTTCTTGGTACTTTATAAACCTTTTTGGCAAATCTTCCTATAATTTTTAATAATGAGTCTAATTCATTTAAAAAGTATATTCCTACAATAAAATCTGGATTAATAAGAGAGGTTTTGTAGTATTTTAAAATTTTTCCTAATCTTCCTTGTACAAGGCCACAGGTATTTATAATTATCAAATCTGCCTTTTCTTTTGCTTCATCAAGAAGCTTTCTTACTCCTGTTATTACTTGTAAAAATTTTCCTACAGGGGTAATTTCCCCTACAAAGTACCAACTATCTACAAATATATTTTCTGAGCTTGATAGTTCTCCTTCTGGATAGATAAGAGAAATGGTACCTGGTAAACCAATATCCGCTTGTCCTAAATCGGAATTAATTACTGCTACTTTTAATCCATTCTGAATTCCCAAATCTGCAAGATATTTTACAAATGTACTTTTACCAGCATTTGTGAGTCCTAAGACAAGAATAGTACCCTTCTTATTTAGGAGCTCTCTTGCGGTCTCTTCCCATTCTATAGGGATATGAAACATTTAATCTCTTATTCTAAAATTCTGTTATTTTCGGTAGATTCTGGTAAAGTTCCTCAAGACCATAAAACTCTCTTGCTCTGGGAGAGAAAATATGAACTATGANATCGTAGTAATCAAGAAGGGTCCATCCAGTACCTTCTCTTCCTTCTACTCCTCTTGGTGTAAATCCAAGTTTTTCCATTTCTTCTTCTATAGTTCTCTGAATTGCTTTTCTTTGAAGTGGAGTAGCACCTGTGCATATTATTATAAAATCGGTTATACCTAATGCTTTTGAGACATCAATAATTACTATATTCTCTCCCTTTTTCTCCGATACAATCTGAGCAACTCTTAAGGCTTTTTCTCTGCTTTCCAAGAAATTCATCACCCCTCCTTTGTATTATTAACTCTAAAATATTGATTTAATATCTCATCTAACTTGTTTCTATCGGGAATTATATAACTTATTCCATTAATATTTTCTGGAGTTCCAGGCATTAGAAAAGTATTAATATCTTCTTCAGTTATATCCAAGAACTTACTTGCTATCACTAAACCCTCCATAAGAGAGATATTGGTAGAAAGAATAGAGCCAGCAAGTGATATGTAATAGGGAAGATTAATAAGGTTTACCTTCTCTTTTGCTTGTTTAAATAAGGCTTTTAAAAATTTTTGTTGTCTTTCTATTCTTCCTAAGTCTCCCATTAAATCATGTCTAAATCTCACATATCCTAAAGCCTCTTTACCATTTAAATGATGAAGACCAGGATTAAGATCTACAAGGAATTTATCTGTTTTATCCCTATAATACATCCTTTTTTCTACTTCTATATCTACACCGCCTATGGCATCTATAAACTTTTCAAATTGNTGAAAGTTTACCTTTACATAGTAATGTATAGGAATACCGATAAATTCTTCAATGGTTTTCAGAGATAGATCAATTCCTCCATAAGCATAGGCATGATTAATCTTTGTATATCCATAATTAGGTATATTTACCCTTGTATCTCTTGGAATAGATAGTATATATACCTTTTTATTTTTAAGATCTAAGGAAGAAATCATTATGGTATCTGATCTTCCAGGATCATCTTTCCTTTCATCTACACCGAGCAGAACCACATTTATTTTATCCACATGATTTAGAGCTACATCTAAGAGATCTACTTTATCCAAAGAAGGATAATTTTTAGTAGGAGTGTAGTTATAACTTCCTTGGATATAATAATATCCACCAACTCCTACTGCTATAAGTACTAATAGGAGTATTAGAATTCCTATTGAAAATATTTTCCACTTCTTCATATATGTCTCTTACCTCCAATTTTTACTTCTTTTATTAATATTATTATATACCTAAATAAAAGACCCCTCCTTTGGGAGGGGTCTTTTATTTTAATATTTTAGATTAGTCTAAACTATTGACCACGATTTCTTCTTTCGCGTGGTCTTTCTTCCCTTGGTTTTGCTTCATTAACAACAATTTTTCTTCCTTTTACTTCTGTGTTGTTAAGTTCAGCTATCATTTTTGCAGCAGAATTGTCATCTACTTCAACAAATCCAAATCCCTTAGATCTTCCCGTATTTCTGTCAGAGATAATTCTTGCAGAATATACAGTCCCGTGATTTGAGAATATAGATTTTAGCTCTTCTTCTGTTGTAGACCAAGGTAAATTACCAACATACAAAGTCTTACTCATTTTTTCACCTCATGGAAAGTTTTAGATTTTTTAAATTGGGAAAGCTTTTTACGGGAGCGTTTCCAGAACCCCTGAGAACTTGGAACAATAGGATACTGCTCGGTACACTTCACCTCTCTTTCTGGAAAATAAAAATGCTTGAGAACTCATTTGGTGGGTCCAAAGGATTCTCAAGCATTTTCTTTTACTTTTGTCTTCTTTTTTCAAAAATCTAAACATATAGATAACCTTAATTGCAGGATTAACTATACCATATAAATTTATAAATGTAAAGTATATGATATAATTATCTTCAAGTTTTAGATAAAAAAGGAGGAAGGCTTATGAAGATTGCCAATTGTAAGGCTGGAGAGAGAAATTTTGTTGGCCTTTTTTATGAAGATAAAATGTTAAACATTTCTAAAGCTATCCATATATATTCATCCATATATGAAAAGACTTCTAAGAATGTGGATAAAATTGATGATCTTCTTTATATAGATGATCTTCGTGAATATTTGAGGAAAGTGTTTGATTTTATTCTTGAGCATAATTTTATTTATACCCTTACAGAAGAAAAATTTAAGTACCTTCCTCCCATATTAAAGCCTCAAAAAATTCTTGCCTTAGGCAGAAATTATTCTGAACATGCAAAAGAGTTAGGACATAAAATACCTAAGGAGCCTGTCTTTTTTAGTAAAGCACCATCTTCCCTTATTGGACACGAGGATAAAATAGTTTATCCCTCATTCCTTACAAGGGTAGATCCTGAAGTAGAATTAGGAGTGATAATAAAGAAGAAAGGTAAATATATTAAAGAAGAGGATGCTTGGGACTATGTTCTTGGCTATACTATAGTAAATGATGTTACTGCTAGAGACATGCAGGCAGAAGATTTTCAAAATACTAATCCTTGGTTTAGATCCAAAAGTTTTGATACTTTTTGTCCTATAGGCCCTTTTTTAGTATTCAAAGAGGATTTAAAAGAACCTCATAACCTAAATATAGAACTTAGGGTAAATGGGGAAGTAAGACAGAAGGATAATACTAAAAATATGCTCTTTAAAATTCCCCAAATTATTTCTTACATTTCCAAACATCTAACCTTAGAGGCTGGAGATATTATAGCTACTGGTACACCTTCAGGTATTGCTCCTATAAATCCTGGAGATGTGGTGGAGTGTTTAGTAGAAAAAGTAGGTGTATTAAGGAATAAAGTAGTAGAGGAAAAATTATAACGTTATTTCTTTTCTATCAGTTCGTCTAATTTACTGAGTACCTCTTCTACGTGTCCATCTACTTTTACATTTTTCCATGAATATACAATCTCTCCCTCTGGAGAGATAATAAAGGTGCTTCTTATTGGGCCTTCCGTCTCTTTACCATACATTTTCTTCTTTCCCCATGCCCCATATAGTTTAATTACCTCTACATTTGGATCAGAAAGGAGAGTAATTTTTAAATTATTTTTTTCCACAAACTTTTTATGACTTTCTATAGAATCTTTGCTTATTCCCACGACTTCTACATTCCTTTTATTGAATTCTTCGATCTTTTCTGAGAAATTTACAGCTTCTTTTGTACAACCTGATGTCATATCTTTTGGATAAAAATACAGTACTACCCATTTACCCTTAAAGTCTGAGAGACGCCAATCTTTTCCATTTTGATCTTTTAATGTAAAATCTATAGCTTTCATAAATTCTCTTCCGCCTCTTTTACTAATTCATTAATCAGATCTTTTACACTTACAATTTTGTCAACCCTGTAAGCATTAGCTCCTGCAAAAGCAAATCCTGCTTTTAAGTTTCCCTTTTTGGCATTTAGTAATGCCAAGGCTATGCAATATGGAGTATTTTTATAATCACATGTCCTTATGCATTGAAATACACATTTGTATGGTTTCTTTTCTCCCCTTTCAACTGCCTCTAAAAACTCATTTTTTATGGCTCTTCCAGGAAGCCCTACTGGACTTTTTATAATAACTACGTCCTCTTTTTTAGCCCTTAAGTATTCTTGTTTGAATTTTTCATCCGCATCGCATTCATAGGTAGCTACAAACCTTGTAGCTATCTGTACGCCACTCGCCCCTAATTTAATGAATTTTGCTATATCTTTTCCATCATATATACCACCACCTGCAATTACAGGAATTTCTTTATCATATTTTTCTTCTAAGATTTTTATCTCATCTAATACTTCTTTTAATCTATTCTCTAAGGTTACATTAGGGTCTTCTAATTCTTCCTTCTTAAATCCTAAATGACCCCCTGCTAATGGCCCCTCTACTACAAAGGCATCAGGTACATAATTGTACTTTTCAATCCAGCTTTTGGCTATGATTTTAGCTGCCCTTGCCGAGGAGACAATTGGGACCAATTTTGTAACTGCTCCTTTTATAAGATATTTAGGAAGGTCTAAAGGAAGACCGGCCCCTGAAAAAATAATATCTACCTTTTCTTCTATTGAAGTTTTTACCATATCTGCAAAATTAGAAAGGGCTACCATTATATTTACTCCAATTATACCCTTTGTTTTTTCTTTTGTCTTTTCTTATTTCATTTCTTAACGCTCTAATATTAGCTTCAATAAAATTTTCAAAAAAATCTGGTTCATCCATACCAATACCTGCTGTACCAATTACGCCTATACCTCCTGCCTCTGCTACAGCTGATGCAAGTCCTGAAAGAGATATTCCAACAGCCATACCTCCTTGTACTATTGGTATTTTGGCTACTAAATCCCCAATTCTAAGTTCTGGTAATTTCATTTATTTCCTCCTCAAAATTTATATACCCATAATATTGTATCCTGCATCTACATAGAGAACTTCTCCTGTAATTCCAGATGCAAGATCGACTTAAAAAGAAAAACTGCAGAATCTCCTACTTCTCTATGTTCAATATTTCTTTTTAAAGGTGCTTTTTCTCTGTGATATTCAAGCATGTCACTAAATTTAGCTATACCTCTTGCAGCTAAGGTGTTTAATGGTCCTGCTGAGATAGCATTTACCCTTATATTTTCTTCTCCTAAATCATAGGCTAAATATCTAACTGAAGCTTCTAATGCTGCTTTTGCAACTCCCATCACATTATAATTAGGAACTACCTTTTCAGCCCCATAATAGCTTAGGGTAATTATACTGGCAGGTTTGTTTAATATTCTTTTGAATATTCTGGTCATAGCTACAAAGGAATATACACTTATTTCTATGGCAGTTAAGAAAGCATCTTTAGAGGTTTCAACAAAGGGATTTTTTAAAGCATCTGATGGTGCATAGGCTATAGAATGTACAAATCCATCTATCTTCCCTACTATTTTTCTCAATTTCCTCAGCTACCTTTTCAATATTTTCATCTTTTGATACATCACATTCTACAATAAGTGGTTTTGGATTTAAGCCAGCTATTAATTCTTCTACATTTTCTCTTAATCTTTCATTTTGATACCCAATAATTACCTCTCCTCCAAATTTCATTATAGATTGAGAAATAGCCCAAGCAATACTTTTCTTATTTGCTACATTAAAAACAGCAAATTTTTTCCCCTCTAACATAAGACATACTCCTTTCTTTTTAGGGTTTATTTTAAAAAATTATACCATAATGGGGTTATGGGTTTATTATTCTTCGGGATGTACAGTTATAACTTCTATTCCTTCTTTTTTAAGCTCTTCTATATAATGGGGTGGAACATTATCATCAATGATAATTTTATGCATAACATTTGTGGGTGCTACGAATGAGAAACATTCCTTTCCAAATTTACTATGATCTGCTACTCCTATAATTTCTCTTCCCATCTCTATGATTAATTTTTTAATTTGGGATTCAGCTATACTTGCTGTATACATACCTTTTGAAGGTATAATTCCAGATATACCTAAAAATACCTTATCAACTCTAAATTCTCTTAAAACCCTTTCTGCCAATGGTCCAATGAGAGCAATAGTCTCTTTTCTAAGAACACCGCCTGTTAGTATTACTTCTACGCCTCTTGCGTTCAGAAGTTCTCTTGCTACTTCTATTGAATTGGTAAGCACTGTAAGATCATGTTTATTTTTTATATTTTTTGCTATTTGTAATGTAGTACTTCCTGCTTCAATAAATATGGATTCACCATCGTTTATGATCTCTGCAGCCTTTTTCCCAATTGCCATTTTTTCTTTAAGGTTTTGTCTTTTTTTAGTAGTAAAAAGAGGTTCAAAGGAAAAACTATGAGGTAGTATTGCTCCACCATGTGTTCTCTTAAGAAAACCCTCTTTTTCTAAGGCTTCAAGGTCTCTTCTTATTGTAGCTCCTGTTACATTAAATAATTTAACTAAGTCGTTAACTTTGATACTTCTTTCTTTTTCTAAAAGCTCAAGTATTTTGGATCTTCTTTCATCAGGAAGCATAATTTATATCACCTAATTATTTTATTTCTGGATAATAACATAAAAAATTGGTGATTGTCAAAAAAGGGGAAATTCCCTCACGTATCAGATTCTTCTTAACCTTTAGCCATATTTTTCTGGAATAAATTATAAAAAGTTTTTGTTCAAAAGTTATATAATTTCATCTTGTATATTTAGATGTATAGGTCCCATCTAAGTTATGCTTTATGGAGAATAATATTTATCTTTGTTATAGCTTTAAATAAGCTATATTTAAGGATTCGCTAATTTTTAATTTTTTAATCTTATTGACGATTTTTAATTTTTATAGTATTATGTTACCGTTAACATAAAAGTAGTAAATGAATAGGGGGATCTAAGATTGGTAACTATTAAAGATGTGGCTAAAAGGGCTGGAGTATCAGTAATGACCGTTTCAAGGGTTATTAATGGGAGTAAAAATGTAAGTGAAAGTACCCGAAAGAAGGTCTTAAAAGCTATTGAAGAATTAGGCTATGTTCCTAATTCTGTTGCAAGAAGCTTGGTATTAAAGAAAACTTCTACTATAGGACTTGTGATCTCTGATATAACAAACCCATTTTTTACAACAATTGCTCGTGGTGTAGAGGATACTGCAATTTCTGAACATTACACAGTAATAATATGTAGTACAGATGAAAATCCTGAAAAAGAATTAATGTATGTAGAAGTTTTGGCTAAAAGTAAAGTAGATGGTGTTATCTATGCCTCTGCGTCTGGGAAAAAAGCTCCCTTAAAATCTTTATTCCTTAAAAATATACCTATAGTCTTGATTGATAGAACGATTGAAGGTGTTAATGACTTAGATATTGTAAGAGGAGATAGTGTATATGGGGCATATTTGTTAACAAAACATTTAATTGAATTAGGGCATAAGAGAATAGGAATTGTGGTTGGAAGTACATTTATTTCTACAGCAAGAGATAGAGTAGAAGGATATAAAAAGGCTTTGAACGAGGCAAAAATTCCTATTGATGATAGTTTAATAAAAATTAGCGAGAGATCTAAATTCTCTAAGGAAGATGGATATAGATTAACAAAAGAGTTATTAGAGATAAAAGATCCTCCAACAGCTGTTTTTGGGGGTAACAATTTAATGGCTATTGGTGCTATGTTGGCAATTAAAGAAAAAGGATTGGAAATTCCAGATGATATTTCTCTTGTTTCTTTTGATGATATTGAGAGTTTGTCTGAGGTATATCCTTTTCTTACTGTAGTAAAACAGCCAGCCTATACAATGGGAGTTTTGGCTGCGGAACTTTTAATAAGGAGAATAGAGAATATAGATAAGATACAAGAAAAAAGAGAGATTATGTTGACTCCTGAATTAATTATAAGGAAGTCTACAGCTCCACCTAAGAATTAATTAAGAGGGGAGGATATTTTCTATGAGTAGATTATTTCCTATTAGAGTTGGTGAAAAAAGGTTTATAGAGGATTACCCTAAGGTAGGAATTCGTCCAACTATAGATGGAAGATATGGGGGTGTAAGAGAGACTTTAGAAGATCAAACTATGAATCTTGCAAAGGCAGTTGCAGAGTTTATTGAAAATAATGTTTATCTTCTCAATGGAGAAAAAGTTAAATGTGTAATCCCAGAAAGATGTATTGGAGGAGTTGCAGAAGCAAGAATGGCAGATGAGCTCTTTAGAAAAGAAGGAGTGGGAGTATCTATAACTGTTACTCCTTGTTGGTGTTATGGAGCGGAAACAATGGATATGAGTCTTGATATTCCAAAGGCTGTTTGGGGATTTAATGGTACAGAAAGACCAGGAGCAGTTTATCTTGCAGCAGTTTCAGCTGCTCACAATCAAAAAGGGCTTCCAGTATTTAAGATTTATGGAAAAGACGTTCAAGATAGAGATGATTACACTATCCCCTCTGACGTAAAAGAAAAGATAATTAAGTTTGTAAAGAGTGCTTTAGCAGTAGCTATTATGAAAAACAAGTCTTATCTTTCTATAGGTAGTGTCTCTATGGGAATTGCAGGATCTATTGTTGATCCTGACTTCTTTGAGGATTATTTAGGGATGAGGGTTGAGTATGTTGATATGACAGAAATAATTCGTAGGATTGAAAGAAAGATTTATGATGAAGAAGAATTCAACAGAGCAATGGAGTGGGTTAAAAAATATTTGAAAGAGGGGGAAGATCCTAATCCACCTGAAAAAAGGGTTGATGAGAAGAAAAAGCAGGAAGTATGGGAATTTGTAGTGAAGATGACGTTAATAATCAGAGATTTAATGGTTGGAAATAAAAAGTTAGAAGAACTTGGTTATCCTGAAGAAAGTTTAGGACATAATGCTATTGTAGCGGGATTTCAAGGGCAAAGACAATGGACAGATCATTTTCCAAATGGTGATTTTCCAGAGGCTATTTTAAATTCATCTTTTGATTGGAATGGATTAAGACAACCTTATATATTGGCAACAGAGAATGATAGTCTCAATGGAGTATGTATGTTATTTGGTCATCTTCTAACTAACACTGCTCAGATTTTTGCTGATGTTAGAACTTATTGGAGCCCTGAAGCAATATATAGGGTTACAGGATGGAAGCCTGAAGGTTTAGCCCAAAATGGAGTAATTCATTTAATAAATTCTGGACCTGCTGCTCTTGACGGTACAGGAGAACAAGAAATAGATGGAAAACCAGCTATAAAGCCATTCTGGGAGATAACTGATGAGGAAGTTTTGAAATGTATTAATGTCACTAAATTCTGTTATGCTAACCTTGGATATTTTAGGGGTGGTGGTTTTTCTACGGACTTTACTACAAGAGGAGGCATGCCAGTAACTATAAGTAGATTAAATATAGTTAAGGGGCTTGGCCCTGTTTTACAGATTGCAGAGGGTTACACAGTGGAACTTCCTCCCCATGTTCATGATATTCTGGATAGAAGAACAGATCCAACTTGGCCAACTACATGGTTTGTGCCTAAGCTTACTGGAAAGGGTGCCTTTAAAAGTGTTTACTCAGTAATGGAAAATTGGGGGGCAAATCACTGTGCTATTACTTATGGGCATGTGGGTGATCTTTTCATAACCCTTGCTTCCATTTTAAGGATTCCTGTTTGTATGCATAATGTGGAGGAAGATAGAATATTTAGACCAAGTGCTTGGTCTATGTTTGGTACTCAAGATTTAGAAGGAGCTGATTTCAGAGCCTGTTTAAACTTTGGACCACTCTATAAAAAAGTAAGAGGATAATAAATTTTAAATAAGGGGGATGAAACTATAAATACTGAAACCTTAGTCTTAATGGAAAATATAAATAAAAGCTTTCCTGGGGTACAAGCTTTAAAGAATGCTTATTTTGAGCTGAAACGTGGTGAGGTACATGCATTGGTTGGAGAAAATGGAGCGGGGAAGTCTACATTAATGAAGATATTAGTTGGAGCTTATAGAAAGGATTCAGGAAGGATTGTATATAAAGGAAAAGAGGTAGACATTCCTAATCCTCGTGTTGCACAAGAGATGGGTATAAGTATGGTTTTCCAAGAATTAAATTTAATGCCTCATCTCACAGTAGCTCAAAATATTTTTATAGGTAGAGAACCAAAAAAGAAAAATATACCAATATTCTTAGATGATGACGAGATTAATAAAAGAACAAAAGAACTTTTAGATATGCTTCATTTAAAAGTGGATCCAAAAGTAAAAGTTTCAGAATTAACTGTTGGTAAACAGCAAATGGTTGAAATTGCTAAAGCCTTATCATTTAATTCAGAGGTAATAATTTTTGATGAGCCAACAGCTGCTTTAAGTGAAGCGGAAACAGAAGAGTTATTTAGTATCATAAGAAAGTTAAAATCTCAAGGAATAGGGATAATTTATATTTCCCATAGATTGGAAGAATTAAAACAAATAGCTGATAGAGTAACTGTAATGAGAGATGGACAATATATAGGAACAGAAAACATAGAAAATGTGACCATTGATAAGATTATAAGCATGATGGTGGGTAGAGAGATTTATGAGACTCTTAGAGAAAAAGAAGTAGAGGAAGGGGCTGAAATTGTCTTAGCTGTTAGAAACTTAAGAAGAGGAAAGATATTAAAAAATATTAATTTTGAATTAAGAAAAGGGGAAATCTTAGGATTTGCAGGATTAATAGGAGCTGGAAGGACAGAGTTAGCAAGAGCAATATTTGGTGCCGATCCTATCAATTCCGGAGAAATATACGTAAAATCTAAAAAAGTTAATATTAAAAATCCATGGGATGCTATAAAGCACGGTATTGGATATCTATCTGAGGATAGGAAAAGATATGGTTTAATGCCAAATTTGGATGTGAAGACAAATATAATTTTGCCTTCTATGAGTGAATTTTTAAAAGCATTAGGTTTTGTTGATGATAAAAAGGCAGAGAAAGTTTCAAATGAATATGTTCAGAGGTTAAAGATAAGGACACCATCTATTAGGCAAAAGGTTATGAATTTATCTGGAGGAAATCAACAAAAGGTTGTAGTCGCAAAATGGCTTTTAAGAAATTGTGACATACTCATCTTTGATGAACCTACGAGAGGTATAGATGTGGGAGCGAAAAATGAAATATATAAGCTTATTAATGAATTAATAAAAGAAGGAAAATCAATTATAATGATCTCCTCGGAGCTTCCTGAAATATTAAGAATGAGTCATAGAATTGCGGTTATGTGTGAAGGCAGAATAACAGGGATTCTGAATTCTGAAGAAGCCACTGAGGAGAAAATATTGAAATATGCTACCATGTATGAAGACCAAAAGGAGGTTTTAATTTAAATGGTTAATAAATTATCAACTATTTTCTCTAAGAGTGGACTAAGACAAATTTTAATGTTTGCAAGTCTCTTTTTGCTTTTTACCTTTTTCTCAATTGCATCACCTAATTTTTTGACTTATGAAAATGTGGTTGCGATTTTGCTTGCTACTTGTGTAAATGGTCTTCTCGCTCTTGGTGTAACCTTTGTTATTATAACAGGTGGTATTGACCTTTCTATAGGTACTGTTATGACTATATCCTCTGTGATGAGTGGTGTTTTTATATCTTTTTGGAAATTACCAGTATTTATTGGTGTTTTAGGGGGAATATTAACAGGTACCTTAGCTGGTTTTATTAATGGGTTTGTTATATCAAAAATGAAATTACCTCCTTTTATTGCAACTCTGGGTATGATGATGATTGCAAAAGGTTTGGCTTTGGTTATATCAGGCTGTAAACCAATTTACTTTATGGATGCTCCTATATTTAATAAGATTGCTATGGGTTCTATTATAGGAAAAATAATACCAGGTATCGGAGAATTCCCTAATGCGATTTTGTGGTTTATCCTTTTCATAATTATTGCGAATATTCTTCTCAACAGAACCGCTCTTGGAAGATATACCTTTGCTATAGGAAGCAATGAAGATGCAGCAAGATTATCAGGTCTGAATGTTGATAAATGGAAGATAATAATATACTCCTTATGTGGAACTTTTGTGGGTATTGCTGGTGTCATAATGGCTTCAAGATTAAATTCTGCACAACCAGCTTTAGGTCAAGGATATGAATTGGATGCTATTGCAGCTGTAGTAATAGGAGGCACATCATTGGAGGGGTGGAGAGGGCTCTATAATAGGAACAGTCATAGGTGCATTAATTATGAGTACTTTAACTAATGGTTTAAGAATTCTCTCTGTACCTCAAGAATGGCAGATTGTAGTAAGTGGAATTATAGTTATTGGTGCTGTTTATCTTGATATGATGAGAAGGAGCAGAGAGATATGATAATCTGGGTAATATTTGCCCAAAAGGCAAATATTATAAAAAATCCTTTAACGGGGGAGGTTTAAAAAATGAAGCGCTTCCTAATTGTATCCTTAATGTTCATTTTCCTTATTGGTCTTTCCATTACGTCCGCCCAAAGACCATACATTGCTATGGTCTCCAAAGGGTTCCAGCATCAGTTCTGGCAAGCAGTAAAAAGTGGTGCTGAAAAAGCAGCAAAGGATTTAGGCGTAACTATAACCTTTGAAGGTCCAGAATCTGAAGCAATGGTAGATAAACAGATTGAAATGCTTCAAGCAGCTCTTGCTAAGAAACCTGCAGCTCTTTGTATTGCAGCTCTTGATAGCAAAGCAGTTATACCATATCTTGAGAAAGCACGTCAAATGGGTATTCCTGTAATTGGATTTGACTCTGGAGTAGATAGTGATATTCCTGTAACAACAGTTGCAACAGATAATATAAAGGCTGCGGGTCATGCTGCTGATAAGATGGCAGAATTTATAGGAAGGATTGGTGAAGTTGCTTTAGTAGTACATGACCAAACAAGTAGAACTGGAATTGATAGAAGAGATGGATTTGTAAATAGGATTAAACAAAAGTATCCATTAATAAAAATAGTTGATATTCAATATGGTGGTGGTGATCATCTTAAATCTACAGATCTAACAAAAGCTATTATACAAGCTCATCCAAGATTGAAGGGTATTTTTGGAGCGAATGAAGGGTCTGCTATTGGAGTAATTAATGCAGTTAGAGAGATGAATAAGGTAGGAAAGATAGTAGTGATAGGATATGACTCTGGAAAACTGCAGATTGAAGCAATTAAATCTGGTTTAATGAAAGGTGCTATAACCCAAAATCCAGTTGGAATGGGTTATATGGCTGTTGAGGCTGCTGTAAAAGCGATTAAGGGTGAAAAGTTACCAAAATTCATAGACAGTGGTTTCTATTGGTATGATAAGACAAATATTGATGATCCTAAGATAAGAGAGTGTCTATACGAGTAAGAGATAGAAAAAGGTAAATAAAGAAGGGGAAGGCTTTTTTGCCTTCCCCTTCTTTATTACTATCTTTTTTTAGAGATTTATTTTTATTTTATTAGGCAAATCTACAATTTCAATATCTTTTTCTACTGTTGGCTTTTTTAATACCAATATAAATCTTAGCTCAGGAGTAATAGGATAAGGTAACCAGTGCCATACTCCCTCATTAAGGACAAAAGATACTGTGCTGTCTATCCAGAAAGCTTCTATGGAATTTAAATCAGGTATATTTTTCCCATGAGTTGCAGGAGCAAGGCAAATTATTCCAACTCCCGATATAGGAATAAAGGCTTCCAAGGTTTGCTTATGTCTTTCTATTTTTTCTAAGATAAAATCTCTATTGAAATCTCTTCTGATTTCTAAATATCCTAAACATCCCTCACTTCCGAGAGATGAAATGTCAGCGATGTTGTGATAATAGTTAAAGACTTCTGATTTTGCTGCAGGAGGATTATTAAAAGGAGGAACTATTAAGGTTCCAAATTTTTTGAAATTCTCTTGATTAGGGTATTTAACTTTAATCTCCATTTTTCCCTCCACAATATTTTTTTTATATATTTTGAATTATTTTTAATTATACTGTTTATTTAATATCATTTTTAACTTATTTTGTCAATGAATATAAAAACTTTATAGATAAAATAGATAAACTAATCTAAATGTTTTTTTCCTTTTCTATGAAAAATATATTCTTATTGTTAAGATTCTTACTGTTTTTTGATGTCTTTCAATTTTTTGACAAAAATACATATTATATGTAAAATAAAAAATAAAAATAAATGAAAGAAAAAGATAAAAGAAGATGAAAATTTATGCTAAAGAGGGGAGGTGAGTAGTTAAGTATCTAAGATTTCANGCGGATATATAAAAATCTTTTAATTAGGGGGGATTATTTATGAAAAAGTTTTTGACCGTTTTATTAATTGTTCTTCTTACCTTAGGTACACAAGGATTTTCTCAAAAAAAATTTGTTATTGGGTTAGTATGTAAAACTGCTGGTAACCCATTTTTTGAAGCAGTAAATAAAGGAGCTCAAGAGGCTGCAAAAGAATTAGGAATTACTGTTTTATATCAATCTCCAGCTGCGTCAAGCGTTCAAGGGCAAATTGATATTATTAACTCAATGATTGCTCAAAAAGTTAGTGCAATTTGTGTTTCTGCCAATGATCCCGATGCTTTAGTTCCAGTGTGTAGAAAGGCTCAACTCAGAGGTATTCCAATTGTGACTTTTGATTCTGCTGTGAAACCTCAAGGAAGAAAGCTTTTTGTAAATCAGGCAGATATGGAGCAAATAGGAAGAATTCAAGTTCAACTTTTAGCTAAGATGATAAATTATGAGGGCGAAATTGCTGTACTAAGTGCTGCCTCTACCATGGCTAATCAAAATACGTGGATAGAATGGATGAAAGAAGAACTCAAAAAACCAGAATATAGTAAGATGAAGCTTGTGGCCATAGTGTATGGAGATGATATTAGAGAGAAAAGTTATAATGAAGCAATGGGATTATTTAAATCTTATCCAAACTTAAAGGGAATAATTGCACCAACGACAGTGGGTATTGCAGCTGCTGCTCGTGCTATTGAAGATGCAGGACTCTCTGGAAAAGTGCAGTTGACAGGTCTTGGTTTACCAAGTGAAATGGCTGAATATGTGAAGAGGGGAACATGTAAAGCTTTTGCTTTATGGAATCCTATAGATTTAGGTTATGCAACAATATATGCTACTTATCGTTTGTTAACAAAAGAGATAAAGGGTAATGTAGGAGAGAAAGTTAATTTGGGTAGGCTTGGAGAAAGAAAAATAGTTGATGAAGGCAATGGTGGAAGAATGATAATTCTTGGACCTCCATTTGTATTTGATGCATCTAATATAGATTATTGGTCAAAAGTATACTAATTAAAAAGGAGGGGGAGAATCTCTCCCCTTCCTTATATTTTTATTGAAAGAAGGGGTTAATAAAGCATATGAGCGATTATGTATTAGAGGTTTTTGGAATATATAAAACTTATACAGGAACAAAACCAGTTTTACAAAATGTTGATTTTAATTTAAAAAGAGGAGAAATTCATGCTTTATTGGGAGAAAATGGGGCTGGAAAGTCTACTTTGATTAAAATTATAAGTGGTGTATTGCAACCTGATAGTGGAGAGATTATTTTAGAAGGAAAGAAAATCCATCTGAAAAATTCTATGGATGCTCAAAAATATGGTATTGCTGCTGTTTTCCAGGAGCTTGCCTTATTTCCGGAATTGAGTGTGGCTGAGAATATATTTATAGGCCATTATAAATATAGTCCATTTTTTAAAAATATTGATTGGAAGAACCTATATAAAGAAGCTGAGAATTTATTAAACTCCTTAGGGATAGAATTGAATCCTAAGGTTCCTGTAAAAAATCTCAGTNTAGCTGAAAGGCAATTGGTAGAAATTGCAAGAGTTTTATCCATAAATCCTAAGATTTTAATTATGGATGAACCTACTTCTTCCTTGACCTTAGAAGAAACCCAAAGACTTTTTAATATTATAAGAAATCTTAAGCATAAGGGCACTTCTATTATATTTATTTCTCATAGGTTGGAAGAGGTTTTTGAAATAGCTGATAGAGTAACAGTACTAAGAGATGGACAGTATATAGGAACAAGAGATGTAAAAGATACAAATATGGATGAGTTGATTCAAATGATGGTAGGAAGAAAATTAGAGGATATGTATCCTAAGGTAGAGGCTAAAAAGGGTAATATTCTGCTTAAGGTAGAAGGATTAACAAAACATGGGGAATTTTATGATATTTCCTTTGAACTTTATGAAGGAGAGGTTTTAGGAATAGCAGGACTCGTAGGTTCTGGAAGAACAGAGGTTGCTCAAACTTTATTTGGAATAAGAAAAAAAGACAGAGGTAGGATATATATAAGAGAAAAAGAGGTAGAAATAAGTAGTCCTAAAGATGCTATAACTCATGGAATAGTCTATGTTCCTGAAGACAGGCATCAGCATGGACTACTTTTACCTATGGATATTGTATGTAATGTTACTCTTCCTATTTTACAAAGTTTAGCCAATAAAGGAGTTATTAATAAACAAGAAGAAGAAACTCTTACAAAAAGATACTATGAATTGTTAGATATTAGAGCTACTGGATTCAGACAAAAAGTTATGAATTTATCTGGAGGAAATCAACAAAAGGTTGTCCTTGCTAAGTGGCTTGCTACAAATCCAAGGATTCTTATTTTGGATGAACCTACAAGAGGTGTAGATGTGGGAGCTAAAGTAGCTATTTATAACCTAATCAATAAATTGGTTAAAGAAGGTTATGGAATAATACTTATTTCTTCAGAAATGCCTGAGGTAATAGGTATGAGTGATAGGATTTTGGTGATGCATGAGGGAAGATTAGTGGGAAGTCTTTCAAGAAAGGAAGCAACTCAAGAAAAGATTTTGTCATTAGCTCTGGGAAGAGGACATCTGGTAAAGAGTTAACGATAAAAGGAGGCTGTTTATGACAGAGTTAGATACTATGAGTGGAATAAAGAAAGATAGTAATATATCAAGGTTGAGAGAGATAGGCATAATATTTCCTCTTTTCTTTTTTGGTCTAATTATAGCCATAAGAAATCCATATTTTGTGACCTGGGAGAATATTCGTTATATTCTTCTTGATGCATCTATATTGAACATTGTGGCTATAGGAGAAATGATGGTAATTTTGACTGGGGGAATAGATCTTTCTGTTGGCTCTAATCTTGCCTTGACAGGTATGATTGTCTCTATGCTATATAGAGATTTGCCTAATCTTCCGGTTATTTTAGCACCAATTTTAGGTATTATTATTGGGGGTATATGTGGGGCTATAAACGGTTTATTTGTAGCAAAAGGTAGGGTAATCCCGATTATAGCCACTCTCTCTACCATGTATATTTTTAGAGGACTTGTTTATATTATAAGTCAGGGAAAGTGGGTTAATGCTCATGAAATGCCTGAAGGTTATAAGCTCTTAACAAGGGTGGAAGTTTTTGGTATTCCTATATTGATTATTTATGCTTTTATAGTTTTTCTTCTTTTTTACTATATACTTAACTACAAATCTATAGGAAGAAGTATATATGCAGTAGGTAATAATCCCCAATCTGCGGTCTATATTGGTATAGATAAAACAAAAGTGCTTTTTTTAGTCTATCTAATATCAGGAATTTTATCAGGTCTAAGTGGTGTTTTATATACATCAAGATTTGCCTCTGCCGAAAGTAGTGCTGCTGTAGGGTTTGAATTATCTGCTATTTCGGCTGTAGTTATAGGTGGAGCAAAAACTACTGGAGGATCAGGAAAAATAGGAGGGGTTGTTTTAGGGGTATTATTGTTGACCATGATAGTAAATGGATTAAATATTATGAGAATTTCTCCCTTCTATAAGCTTGCTCTACAAGGACTTATGTTTTTGACTGCAATAGTAATAGATTCCTTGATAGCAGAAAGAACTACAAAAAAGGTATAGGAGGAGATCATGAAGTTAAAAATTAAAATTACTTGGGAAATAATCTTACTTATATTGATTATATTAGTATTTGTAATAAGCAGTATTTTGTCTCCTTATTTTTTAGATATAGTAAACCTACTTGATAACACCACTAATTTTATGGAGAAAGGATTAATCTCCCTTGCTATGGCGTATATTATTATTAGTGGAAATATAGATATCTCAGTAGCATCAAATATGGGAATGACATCTGCTTTTATGGGTGTCCTTCATAGAGCAGGTACTAATATTTGGATTTGTGTTTTAATAGGGCTACTAATAGCTACTTTAGGAGGATTTTTAAATGGTTATCTNATTGTTAGATTTAGGTTACCTGCTATAGCAATAACTCTTGGTACTTATGCTCTCTATAGAGGAATAGCTTATATTTTATTACAAGACACAGCAGTAGGAATTGAATCTGAAAGTTTTATGTACTTAGGACAAGGGTACATAGGAAACACTCCCATCCCCTTTTCATTAGTAGTATATATTATTTTTGCTTTTATTTTTGGCTTTATATTACATAAAACCACTTTGGGAAGATACATATATGCTACAGGGAACAATGAGCAAGCATGTAAATTTTCAGGTATACCAGTAGAAAAAATAAAAATAATATTATTCACTCTTATAGGTTTTATGTCAGGTTTAGGAACTATATTTTTAACATCAAGATTAAGCAGTATAAGGCCTGACATAGGTAGTGGTTTAGAACTTGAAGTTATAGCAACGGTGGTTTTAGGGGGAGTAAGCATATTGGGTGGATCTGGAAATATGATTGGGGTTGTACTTTCTCTATTCTTACTTGGATATCTCACTTATAGTCTTAATCTTTTAAATATACCAAGCCAAGTGATAACTATTATACTTGGATTATTATTAGTATCAACGATTTTAATTTCTAACTTTATAGAGCAAAGAAGAAAACTTGTAAAATCTTGAAAGGGGTGTTTAATAAATGGAGAGAGAACTTGGTGCTAAGATTTGGCTTATACCAGATGCATATTTACCGGGTGTGGGTGATGTTAATTTACCAAGTCATGAGTCTACATGTATTTTAAATGTAAATGATAAACCTGCTACTGTTAAATTCACCTTCTATTTTGAAGATAGAGATCCAATAGAGTCAAAGGAGATAGTTGTGCCTGCAAAGAGAACATGGCATGTAAGATTGGATAGATCAGAAGAAATTCTTGGGGTGAAGCTAGAAAGAGATGTACCTTTTGCAATTAAAGTGGAGAGTAATGTAAAAATTGTAGTGCAACATTCAAGATTAGACACAAGACAACCCAATCTTGCCTATATGACTGCTATTCCTTGGAATATCGATTAATTAATATTTCTTTAATGTTTTTATGCTTGACATTTAAGGGGGTAATGTTAATATAAAAGAAAAAGAAATGAAAATAAAAAATAAAAATAAATAAAAGAAAAATAAAAAGGAGGTGCTAAAGTTGCCCAAAGAGATAAAAGTATTCCCAGAATTTGAACCAGGATATATTGAGGTTGGTGGGAAAGTCCCAAAGTTTCAATATAATAAATCCCTTAAGGATGAATTAAAAGAGGGAACAATAACAAGGGAAGAAAGTATTGATCTTTTTAAATGTATGCTTATGATTAGAAACTTTGAAGAGATGATATATGAATTNAGGGCAAATAANGGNAAGTATGGGAATATACGCTATTTATATATAGGAGCCACTCATCTATCTATAGGACAGGAAGCAGTACCTACGGGTGGAATATCAGTTATTAAGAAGGATGATTATATAACAAGTACTCATAGAGGACATGGGGATGCAATAGCTAAAAGTTACTTTGGATTAAAAGATATGTCAGAAGAGGAGCTTTTTTCTTTTATAGAAAGTAACAAAGAGATTGCCAATTTTTTAGGTTATGCCTGGAAGAACAAAAATAAAAATATTTTATATCAATACGCTCTTGATATAGAACTCTTTAAGGCTATAGGAGAACTATTTGGAAAGGAATGGGGGGCATGTAAGGGAAGAGGAGGATCCATGCATATTGCGGACTTCAGTGTAGGTCATTTAGGGGCGAATGCCATAGTTGGAGGTAGTATGGGAATTGCAGTAGGATCTGCTATGGCGTCAAGATATATGGAGGATGGAAAAGTAACCCTATGTTTTATTGGAGATGGGGCTATGAATACGGGTATAGCTCATGAGGCATTGAATATGGCTTGTATGGCTCAATTCACTAATGGATTGATGGAGAAAAAGTTTGGTGTACCAGTCATATTTATGGTTATGAATAACCAATATGGAGAATCAGGTCAACAAAAGGGAGAGGTCACGGGAATAGATTATATTGCAGAAAGAGGATTTGCTTATAACAAAAAGGGAATGCATGCTGAAGTTGTAAATGCTATGAATGTGCTTGCTGTAAGAGATGCGGTAAAAAGAGCAGTGGAAAAGGCAAGAAATGGTGATGGACCTATTTTGCTTGAGTTTTGGGGATATAGATTTGTGGGACATTCTTTAAGTGATACATTGGAAAAACCAGAAGATGGTACATATCGTACATATGATGAGCTTCAAGAATGGAAAAAATATGATCCTATAGAAAATTTTGCAAAGGAATTGATAAGGGCTGAGGTACTTACAGAAGAAGAAGTAGAAAATCTCAAGAGAGAGGCTCGCAAAAAGAATGAAGAAATAGCAGGAAAGGTAATAGAATCTCCCAATCCTGATCCTAAACAAATGACTCTATATGTATTTAATGATGCTCCTATTGATGATTATGTACCTGAAAAGTTTAGAAACGTTACTGTGTTAAAAGAACCAGCCTTTAAAGATAGGGATCCAGAGATAGAGATAAATTATAAAGAGGCTATAATTGAAGCCTTGTATCAAGAAATGAAGAGAGATGCAAGGATACTCATGTGGGGAGAGGATATTGCGGATTATGGTGGTTCTTTTGGAGAAACAAAAGGTTTATTGGAAATATTTGGGAGAGATAGGATATTTAACACTGCTATATCAGAAGCTGCAATAGTAGGAACAGGAATTGGTGCTGCTATGAGAGGATTGAGACCTATTGTTGAGATCATGTATATTGATTTTATTTTAATTGCTTTAGATCAAGTGGCAAACCAAGCTGCTAAGATGCGTTATATGACTGGTGGTCAAGCAGAAATACCTCTTACTATAATAACTACTATTGGTGGTGGTAAAGGATATGCTGGACAACACTCTCAAAGTATTGAGTCCATATTAACCCATTTTCCAGGATTGAAAATTGTTGCTCCATCAGATGCTTATGATGCAAAGGGGCTTTTAATATCAGCTATAAGGGATAAAAATCCTGTGATTTATATAGAGCATCAAAATCTTCTTCAAGATCCATTACTTCTATCTCTTTCGAAAAGAAAAGTACCGAAAGAAGAATATATCATTCCATTAGGGAAGGCAGATATTAAAAGAAAAGCTAAGAATTACGATAAAAGTGTAACGGTAGTTTCATGGTCAGCCATGTTATATGCGGTTTTAAAGGCATCAGAAGAGTTAGAAAAGGAAGGAATTGAATTGGAGGTTATAGATTTAAGAAGTCTCTATCCTTTGGATATGGATACTATAATAGATTCGGTAAAAAGGACAAGAAGATTTGCGATTGTAACTCAAGCAGTAGAGTTTATGTCATTATCAGCTGAAATAATTACTCAACTTTTTGAAAAAGCAAATTCATATTTGGAGAGACCACCATTGAGGATAGGGGCTCCTTATTGTCCCCCCCCAGCCTCTCCAGTTCTTGAAAAAGCTTACCTTCCCAATGATAAGAGAATAATAGATGAGATTAAACAGTTATTTTAGAAAGGAGGAAGGATAAGGATGGTGAAGAACATTGTTATGCCAAAGGTTAGTGATGTAATGGAAAATGGAACTGTCACTACTTGGCTTAAGAAAGAAGGAGAAAAAATACAGAAAGGAGAACCATTATTAGAGATAGAGGTGGAAAAGGCAATAATGGAGATAGAGAGTGAATATGATGGTTATTTAAGAAAAATATTAGTAAAAGAAGGAGAGACAGTTCCTGTAGGTACTGTTCTTGCTTATGTTACTGATACCTTAGATGAGGAAATTCCAGAGTAAGGGGGCATAAATTTTGAGTGGAGATAATGAGATTAAAAAGATACTTTTGGGTACTACAAGAAGGACTATAGCTGAGAGACTTTTGAAGAGTAAGCAAAATATACCTCATTTTTATGCTGAGTTAGAGACGGATGCTACAAACTTAGTGAATGTGAGAGAAGAGTTTATAAATAAAAATAATGTAAAAATATCTTATGATGATTTTATTATCAAGGCTGTAGCATCCTCTATAAAGGATTTCCCTTTAATAAATTCTCGTTTTAAGGAAACAGAAATAGAACTTTTAGAGGAGATAAATGTTGGTTTTGCGGTCGCTTTAGGGGATGAAGGTGTAGTGGTGCCTGTAATTAAAAATGCTGATAAGAAAAATATTCTTCAGATATATGAAGAAAGGATTTTATTGATAGAGAAGGCAAGAAATAGAAAACTGAGAGTTGAAGATATATCTAATAGAAGTATAACAGTAAATAATGTAGGAGTTTTTGGAATAAAGTCCATATTAGCTATAATTAATCCACCTGAAGTTGCTATAGTTACTTTTGGGGCTATTCAAGATAGAGTGGTTCCTGTAAATGGTGAGATAATGATTAGGAAAATGATGGATATTACACTTTCAGCAGACCATAGAGTAATAGATGGGGCTTATGGTGCTAAATTTCTTGTAAAGATAAAAGAATTTCTTGAGAATCCTAATCTGTTATTAACTTAGGAGGATAATAAAAATGGAAACCATAGCTTTAAGAATGTATGGAAAGATGGATCTTAGGCTTGAAAAATTTGGGCTTCCCGATATTAAAGAAGATGAAATACTTGCAGAGATAATTTCAGATACCAGCTGTCCATCTACTTATAAAGAGATAGTGCAGGGGTCAGAGCATCCGAGAGTACCAAAGGATATTGATAAAAACCCTGTTATTGTGGGACATGAAATGGCAGGTATTATTTTAAAAATTGGAGAAAAATGGAAAGATAAATATAAAGAAGGACAAAAGTTTACTATTCAACCTGCCCTTTTATATGAAAAAGGTCCTGTAGGTGTATTAAGTGCTCCTGGTTATTCATACAAATATTTAGGGGGGCTTGCTACAAGGGTCATTATTCCTAATGAAGTGATGGAACAAGATTGTCTTTTAATATATGAAGGAGATGCTTTCTATAAGGCATCCTTAGTGGAACCTCTGTCTTGTGTGGTTGGTGCTGTTAATGCTCAATATCATACAAAGGAAAATTCATATGAGCATATAATGGGTATAAAGCCTGGAGGTAAAACTGCGATTTTAGGTGGAGCAGGTCCTATGGGTCTTGCTTTTCTTGCTTATCTTATTTATGGTCCTCAAAATCCTGGATTGTTAATTATTACTGATATTGATGATTCTAAGCTTCAAAGGGCTGTTAGAGCTTTTCCTGTAGATAAGATTAAAGAAAAGGGCATAGATATTAGATTTATTAATCCTACAAAAGATCAATCATATAAAGAAGTGAAATATGATGATATCTTTGTATTATATCCCAGTCCTAAATTAGTTGAGGAAGCAGACTCTCTACTTGACAGAGATGGATGTCTAAACTTTTTTGCAGGACCAACAGACCATAATTTTACCGCATGTGTTAATTTCTATAAGGTTCATTATGATAAGCATCATTTTGTGGCTACATCTGGGGGGAAATGCTAATGATATGAAGATAGCTTTAGATCTTATTCAGAAAGGCATTATAGATCCTTCTCCTATGATTACACATGTTGGGGGTTTGAATGTGGCAAGGGATGTGCTTTTAAATTTTCCCAATATTCCTGGAGGAAAGAAATTAATCTACACCCACATAAAGTTTCCTTTGTCAGATATTGATGATTTTGAAAGATTAAGCATTGAAGGTCCTACCGAATTAAGAGATATTTATAGAGATCTATATCAAATTGTTAAAGAGAATAATGGATGGTGGTGTAAAGAAGCAGAAGATTATATATTGAAAAAGGGGGAGAAAATAGATGTGTGATTGCCAAAGATTAAAAGATAGAGTAGCAATTGTTACTGGAGCAGCTCAAGGGCTTGGTGAGGCTCTTGCTTATAGGCTTGCTAAGGAAGGTTGTGATGTTACTGTTGCTGACATAAAAATAGATAAGGCTCAAGAAGTGGTAAGAAGAATTGAAGAGGAATATAAAAGAAGGGCATTAGCTATAAAATGTGATGTAACTAATGAGGAAGATGTGAAAAATATGGTAGAAAAGACGGTTGAGGTTTTTGGAAAACTTGATATAATGGTTGCTAATGCTGGAATATTGATAGCTCATGATATTACTGAATTTCCTCTTGAGGATTGGAAAAAGGTTATTGATGTAAATTTGACAGGCTATTTTCTCTGTGCGAGAGAGGCGGCAAAGGTTATGGTGAGACAAAGATCAGGTGTCATAATACAGATTAATTCAAAATCAGGTAAAAAAGGGAGTTTTAGGAATTCTGCTTATTCTGCATCTAAATTTGGAGGAATAGGTTTTACTCAGAGTATTGCATTAGATTTGGCTCCATATAATGTAAGAGTGATAGCTGTTTGTCCTGGAGATCTTCTGGATTCACCTTTGTGGAAAGAAAGTCTATATGATCAATATGCAAAGAGATTAGGGATAAGCAAAGAAGAGGTAAGAGAAAGGTATTTAAAACAGGTTCCCCTTGGAAGAGCATGTACTTATGATGATGTGGCAAATGTGGTAGTATTTCTTGCCAGTGATGAGGCATCCTATATTACTGGAGATGCTGTTAATGTTAGTGGTGGGGTAGAGATGAGGTGAAGAAATGAGAGTACATATAGATATTGGTGTTAATGGAGCCTTTTTAACAAGAAGGTGGGAAGAACCTGAAAATTTTATAAGGCTTACAAAAGAACTTGGGTATGATTACCATTCTTTCTGTAGTGATGTTTTAGATCCCTTCTTTAGTGGCGATAAGGAATATCAAATAGAGACAGCAAAGAAAATAAAGGAGTATTCAGAAAAATATGATGTAGATATATGGGACTACTATACAGGGATGGCAACCCATAGGTTCCATGGTTTGTCTCATAGTGATGAAAGAGTTAGAAAGAAAATGAAAGAATGGATCATATCTGCCATGGATATTGTAAGGGAGATGGGGGCAAAATATCTTGGAGGACATTGGGATGCTATTTCTGTAGAAGTATTGCAAGATAATAGCAAAAAAAGAGAAAGAATTAATTACGTTTATAATACTTTTAAGGAACTTGCTAAGATTGCTAAAGATAAGGGGCTTTTAGGCATTTCTAATGAACAGATGTATATACCAAGTGAAAAACCATGGACATTAAAAGAGGCTGAAGAATTTCTTATTGAAGTAAATAAAGATAATGAAGGGGTTCCTGTTTACTTAACTATTGATGTGGGCCATCAGGCTGGTATGCATTACGGACTTACAGGAGACGATCTTTCCTACGAAGAATGGTTAAGAAGATTTGCTTGTTTTTCTCCCATTATTCATTTACAACAGACAAAGCCAGATTCAAGTAGTCATTGGCCATTTACAGAAGAATATAATTCTATTGGACATGTCAAAATTGAGAAGGTGCTTTCTGCAATAAAGTCGTCTTTTGAAAATTATAAAGAAAATCCTGTATCTAAATATTTAAACCCAGTAGATAAAATAGTACTTATAGTTGAAGTTATTCCACCTTCCACAAAAACTGAGGAAAAGGTATTAGAAGAGCTTAAAAAGACCTCTGATTATCTACGAAATTATATTCCTAAGGGAGGAATTTATTATGAATTCTGATGTGGCAAAACTTAAAAAAGAACTTATAGAGATAGGAAAAAGAATTTCTATGGAAAGCTTAGTTGTTGGGCCTGGAGGAAATATAAGTGCAAGGCTTGGAGATAGAATATATATAAAAGCAAGTGGATCTTCCTTTGAAGATGCTATAGAAGAGGACTATATAGGAGTAGAAATAGATTCTGGAAATGTTGTAGACGGTGATAAAAGGCCTTCCTCAGAAATTTGGATGCATCTTGAGTGCTATAAGCAAAGGGAAGATGTAATGGCAGTGATTCATACCCATCCTGTATATGCTATTGCATATGCTTTTCAAGATGAATCTTTAAAACCCTTTACCCCTGATATGGTTGCTCTCCTTGGAGGAGAGATTCCAGTAATTGAGTATGTAGTTCCTGGAGGTAAAGAGTTTGCTGAGGCAGTAGGTGAGATTATAAAAAATCATAATGGGGTTTTAGTAAAGAATCATGGTCTTGTTACAGTTGGAAGTAATTTAAAAGAGGCGTTATATAGAACTTTACTTATTGAATCTTCAATTAAAGTAATTTTTGTAGCAAAACTTTTTGGAAAGATGCGCTTCTTTACAAAAGAACAAATAGATGAAATTGATAATTTAGAAGTTGAAAAATATAGAAAAAAATTATTAAAGGATAAATTTTAAACTATTTCCAAGGAATATTATCTCTTCGTCTTACTTGGATTTCGTCAATAACTGCATTATTTCTAAATCTTAATAGAAATACAATAATTTCTGCAATTTCATAGGGTTGTATGAGGAATGATTTTTTAAGATCAGGTCTAACTTTGTTAACAAGATCAGTGGCAACTCCCCCTGGAGATATTAAATGTACCCTTATATCATATTCATGCACTTCTTGAGCAAGGACTTTTGTGAATCCGTGAAGTGCATGTTTAGATGCAGTATAGGCACTTTGATTTACATATCCTTTGTAGCCTACTACTGAAGATATATTTATAATAGTTGGAATTTCTGAGTTTTTCAAATAAGGTATGGCATATTTACATAAAAAATAAGGAACCTTTGCATTAATTGTCATTAAATTATCCCATTCTTCCTCTGACGTTTCTAATAAAGGTTTGGAAAGAGCTGTTCCAGCATTATTTATTAATATATCTAATCCCCCAAAATATTTAGTTACTTTATCAATAACAAACTTTGGAGCATTATTCTCTGTCAAATCTATTGGCAAAATAAATACATCAATATTTTCTTTTGATAATTCATCTTTTATTTTTTTTAATTTATTTTCATCTCTTGCTATAAGAGCAAGATTAACCTTTTCCTTTGCAAGCCTTCTTGCAATTTCTTCTCCAATCCCTCTACTTGCTCCTGTTATTAATGCTATCTTTTTAGCAAGGTTAACCATGGCTTTATTATATCATGACATTGATAATGAAAAAAATCTTGACAGAAATAGAAAAATAAAAATAGAATATAGACGT
>Ga0065718_1000187_pt1 | contig 33177 bp, 32 predicted proteins | sample GBSCel77sediment_2_FD_59105 | JGI IMG/M metagenome (GOLD analysis project Ga0065718, IMG submission 59105) | Hot spring sediment microbial communities from Great Boiling Spring, Nevada - cellulolytic enrichment CS 77C v3 (version 3) | ecosystem: Environmental > Aquatic > Thermal springs > Hot...
TTTTTTTAAAAGCTTGGTGTTGTAGATGGATTATTTAGAGAGGTTGCTTAAAGAGTATTTCTCTTCTAAAGGAAACGTGCATAGGGTTATCCTGTTTGGTTCCCGTGCTCGAGGGACGCAAAATAGAAGCAGCGATATTGATCTTATCATAATATGTGATACCGATGAGCCCTTCTTTCGAAGGCATAAAGATTTCATAGACCTTTATCTTTTGGTCGAGGAAGAGCTAGACCTATTGATTTATACTCCTTCAGAGTGGGAAAGTATGCAAGAAAGATTGTTTTTTAAGCGCTTGTTAGAAGAGGGGAGAGTTCTATATGAGCGAGGAGAAGTCTAAGAGAGATGCCCTAAGGTGGTTCAGGACAGCTCAAAGCGATTTTGAGGCGGCTTCGCTTCTTCTTAGAGAAGGTAAGCACTCTCACGCTTGCTTTTTTATTTCAGCAGTCTGCGGAGAAGGCCATGAAGGCCATTTTCCGTCTGTATGGAGTTGATCCATGGGGGCACTCTGTTAGGAAACTGATAGATCACCTTAAAGATATCGGAGAGGAGCTTTACGAGGATTTTAAACCTCTGATCGAGGAAGCAATCTACCTCGATAGATTTTATATACCTGCGAGATATCCCGATGGACTACCTGGTCTCATCCCGGATGAGGCTTTTACCGCTCGAGATTCTCAAGAGGCCATGAGTATAACTCTAAAGGTCTTAAATAAAGTGAAACAAAGGTTAGAAGTTTAATTTTTGTGGATTATATTGACCATTTGAAAATGATAGCTTATCATATTTTAAAAGTGTACTTGCGTTAAGAGGAAGTGATATTGAATGAGTGGCCTTAGATTGATTAAGTCTGTTCAGGAGATGTCTTCCCTCTCAGAGAATTTTCGGAAAGATGGTAAAAGAATTGTTTTGATACCGACCTTAGGCTATTTTCACGAAGGGCATGTTTCTATGATGAAGATGGGGCGTAGCTTAGGGGATAAGGTTGTGGTTAGCATCTTTGTTAATCCTCTTCAGTTTGATAAAAAGGAAGTTTATTACATGTACCCCCAAGACTTAGAGAGGGATCAGAGAATAGCGGAAGAAGCTGGGGTTGATATTCTTTTCATCCCCTCTTCTGTAGAGATGTATCCTTCGGGCTTTCAGACCTATGTTGAGGTTGAGGAACTTTCCAAACATTTATGTGGAGTATCGAGGCCCTGGCTCTTTAAGGGAATAGCTACTGTGGTTCTGAAGCTCTTTAACATCGTTAGGCCGCACGTCAGCATATTCGGTCTTAAGGATTATCAGCAGTATCTGATTGTAAAGAGGATGGTTAAAGATTTGAACCTTGATGTTGAGGTGGTTGCCCATCCAATTGTTAGGGAGCCTGACGGTCTGGCCATGAGCTCGCGCAACATATACCTCTCTCCACAGGAGAGAGAGTCTGCCCTTTCTCTTTATAGGGCCATTCTTAAGGCTAAGGAGCTTTTATCCTCTGGGGTTAGAGATGTAAGCCAACTTAAGAAGGAACTACTTGATTTTATACAATCCCATCCTTATACTAGGGTTGAATATGTTGAGTTTGTGGATCCCGAAACTCTAGAAAGCGTGAGGGAGGTTAAGGGGCCAACCCTTCTTGCGCTAGCCGTTTATGTGGGCTTAGCGAGAATTATAGATAATGCCATATTGGAGTGAGGGATAATTTTTCTTGAAATCCCTATTTGTTTTTGATATAATTTATAGTTGCTGGTTGGGGTGTCGCCTAAGTGGCAGGGCACCGGACTTTGGATCCGGCAGTGCTGGTTCGAGTCCAGCCACCCCAGCCAATTTTTTATATCCAGGNACCTTTTCTTTTTAATCTCTTTTTCAAAAATTGTGTTATAATTAATCTCATGAGTGAGAGGGCTTTTTTAATATTAGCTGCTGGTAAGGGTAAGAGAATGAAGTCATCGATACCCAAAGTTTTGCACAAGATATGTGGTAAAAGTATGTTGTCCTTCGTTTTAGATTCAATCGAGAGTTTTGAGGGAGAGATCGGGATCGTCATCGGTTTCGGTGGCGATATCATAAGGAGTGAGTTGGGAGACAGGGTCCGTTATATTTATCAGTCCTCTCAAAGGGGAACTGGTGATGCCGTTAGAGTAGCTAAGGATTTTTGGGATAGGTATAAGACGCTTGTGGTTTTGCCTGGCGACGTTCCCTTCATATCCTCCAATACTTTGAGAAAGCTTTTTGAGATTCATGCTAAAGAGGAAAACGCGATAACGCTAGTTACCGCAGTTTTAGAAAACCCAACGGGGTATGGAAGGATTGTCAGAGATGGTATGGGTAGGGTGATTAGGGTGGTTGAGGAGAAGGATGCCACCTCCCTTGAGAGGAATATAAAGGAGGTTAATGGGGGGATATACTGCTTTGACGTGGGTTTTTTAAGAGATAATATCTTTAGGTTGAGTGATGATAACGCTCAAGGGGAGTATTATCTCCCTGATCTTATCAAGATAGCGATTGAGTCTTCACTTAAGGTTGGAACGGTCAAGGTTGAGGATAACTTTGAGATCTTAGGGATAAACGATAGAGAGGCATTAGCTCAGGCTGAGAGGGAATTTAGGAGAAGGATAAACCGTAGGTTGATGCTTGAGGATGGCGTTACCTTGATTGATCCAGATAATGTCTATATATCCTTAGATGTCAGTATAGGCAGAGACACGGTAATATATCCTATGGTTTTCATAGAGGGTAAAAGCGTGATAGGTGAGCGTTGCATTATAGGTCCTAATGTGAGGATAATAGATAGTGTGATAGGGGACAATGTTATTATAAGGGAGAACGTAGTTGTAGAGGGAAGCAGGATAGGGAATGGATGTGAGGTGGGTCCCTTTGCTTATCTTAGGCCTGAGACTGTCTTAGACGATGAGGTTTATGTAGGAAAGTTTGTCGAGGTTAAGAAGAGCTTTATAGGCAGGGGATCGAAGGTCCCTCATCTATCCTATATAGGAGATGCNACGATAGGTGAGCGCGTTAATGTCGGCGCAGGGACTATAACCTGCAATTATGATGGAATTAAGAAAAATCCGACTTTCATAGAAGATGATGCTTTCATAGGAAGTGATACTATGCTTGTGGCCCCAGTGAGGGTTGGCAAAGGTGCGATAACGGGAGCTGGGTCGGTGATAACCAAGGACGTTCCTCCTGATAGCCTTGCGGTGGCAAGGNCTAAGCAGGTTAACATCGAGGGTTGGGCTAAGAGAAGGCGGAAAGGGGATGAGACTAAGGATGGGGGATAGGTTTCATTTCGATGGGAGTCTGAAGATATTTTCTGGGACTGCTAATCCGGACCTCGCTGAGGCTATAGCTAACGCTTTGGGTATTAAGCTTTCGAGCGTTAAGATATCGCGCTTCAGTGATGGTGAGCTATATGTCAGGATTGAGGAGAACGTCAGAGGAGCAGATGTGTTTGTGGTTCAACCCACTTGTTACCCTGGCGATAAGAACCTCATGGAACTTCTCATAATGCTTGACGCTTTAAGGAGAGCGTCTGCATCGAGAATAACGGCTGTGATTCCATACTATGGATATGCTCGACAGGATAGGAAAACTCAAGGCAGGGAGCCCATAACTGCCAAGCTGGTTGCTAACCTTATAACTACCGCTGGCGCTGATAGAGTTTTAACCTGTGATCTTCATGCTGGGCAAATTCAGGGTTTCTTCGACATACCCTTGGACCACCTTACGGCTATACCACTGCTTGCGGATTACTTCTTAGAGTATCTTGGAGCTCGCGATGATATAGTTGTTGTTTCACCTGATGTGGGGGGAGTCGTTAGAGCTAGGAAGTTTGCAGAGTATTTAAGGGCTGCTATAGCTATAGTAGATAAAAGGAGGCCTTATGAAATTCCAAACGTTTCCGAGGTTATGGAGATAGTTGGGGATGTTAAGGATAAGGTAGCGATAATAGTCGATGATATAATAGATACTGCGGGAACGATGGTGAATGCGGCAAAGGCCATTCTTGAGAGAGGTGCAAAGGTTGTCTATGCGTGTGCCACTCACGCTGTTCTCTCTGGAAACGCTATAGAGAGGTTGAATAACTCTCCTATAAAGGAAGTTCTCTTGACAGATACGATTCCTTTGCCGGCGGAAAAGAGGATAGAGAAGATAAAGATAAGGTCGATAGCCTCACTATTCGCTGAGGCTATAAGAAGGATACATTATAATCTTTCGGTAAGCATGCTCTTTAAGCGGGAGGGAGAGGAATGAAGGTATCTGAACTCAAGGCTTCGGTTAGAGAGTAGGGTAGGTAAGGGAGAGTACTAAAAAGTTGAGGAGGAAGGGGCTTATCCCTGCCATCCTATATGGGGGGAGCGTAGGGAGTTTGCCCATCGTGCTTGAAAGGGGAGAGGTCATAAGGAAGATCTCTGAAAGAGATCTTGAACATACCGTCTACTCTCTGAAACTCGATGGAAAGGAGTACGACGTTTTGGTTAAGGATATCCAGATTGATCCTTTAACCGATGAGGTTATCCATGTTGATCTTCTTGAGCTTGAGAGGGGTAAGGCTATTACCGTTGAAGTCCCAATAGTTTTAGTTGGCAAGGAGGTATGTAAGGGGGTCAAGATGGGAGGTATACTTGAGCAGCATCTATGGAGCATAGAGGTTGAGTGTCTGCCAAGGAACATACCAGACGTTATAGAGGTTGATATAAGCGAGCTTGAGTTGGGAGACTCTCTGCACGTTGAAGATCTGAAGCTTCCTGAGGGGATAAAGGTTCTTGAGGATCCTGAAACCACAGTGGTGGTTATAGCCGAGCCGGTAGAGGAGGTAGTTGAGGAGGCCGCTCCTGAGATAACTGAGCCGGAGATCGCTTCTAAGAGGAAGAAAGAGGAAGAGGAGGAGTAAGGATTTCTATTTGCGCCTTATAGTTGGGTTAGGGAATCCCGGTCCCAAGTACGAGTTTACGAGACACAATATAGGCTTTAGGGTTATAGATTTACTGGCTGGAAGGTGGGGTGTTAGGGTAGACCGTTACGAGTGTAAGGCTCTTGTGGGAGAAAAGGATGAAAGTGTGATTATCGCTAAACCCATGACCTATATGAACAGAAGCGGCGAGGCCGTGAGAGAGCTTCTTTTGAAGTATAAGGCCTCGCCGTCTAGTATTCTAATCATTTACGATGATCTTTATCTTCCTTTCGGTGTTTTGAGGATAAGGAAGAGAGGGGGTTCTGGGGGACATAGGGGTATGGAGTCTATAATAAGTGCTTTAGAAACCGAAGATATCCCTCGATTGAGGTTAGGTATAGGCCCACCACCGCCGAACGGGTATGAATACTTTGTCCTAAGCGAGTTTACAGATAGAGAGATGCGTTTGCTTCCCCACTTTTTAAAGAGGGCGGCTGATGCTGTTGAGACCATACTTTCGGAGGGCATGGATAAAGCCATGGCCCTATACAACGCGAGGGATATTTTGGAAGATGGCAGCTAAATCTTTTATAGATAACTTGAAGGAAAAGTTAATAAAGGAGAAGTTTGCTAAGGTTGGAAAGGTTAGGAAGGGCGGTATCTGGTATATAATCAAGAAGCTCTTCGGTGAGCCTTGGACCAATATTTGTATAGTTCCGGGAGAAAGCTCTTTACTTAGCGGAATCAGGGAGAGTCTCTCTTCTTCTCTTTCTATAAGTGTTCCTCAGATTTCCTCTCCTCAAGAGTTTTTCTCCCTTAGCGGGAACTTTATGGCCATCCTGCCCCTTGACCTCGCTCTCTCAACTGCCTTTCGTAAGGGGGAGACCCTGAAGCTTGGGGTGGGGCAGAAGATAGGATATGGTGAGCTTTTATTCTCTTTGAGAAGCCTAGGATATAAGAGGAGTGAGCCCCCACTACTGGTGGGGGAGTTTGCCTTAAGGGGAGATGTCATAGAGGTAAGGGCTCCTAAGAGCAATTGGGTTATCTCGCTTTACGGGGATGAGATAGATTATATAGGTATAACTGATCCCGATAATTTGGGAGCCCCCTTAAAGAGGGTTGAAAGTTGTGAGATAGTTTCTCCCACCCAGTCTGGTGAGGGTAGGTTCTGGGATATCCTTCCAAGAGGAGCTTTAGTTATATGGATATATGTGGATGAGGGGTTAATCCCCAATGGAGAGAGGAAGATTCCCTTTCTCCTCCTTGTGCGAGAGGAGGTGGAGGGAGGTCTCAACATACCTTGGAATCCCTACATCCCTACACCTATAGACAGAGAGTTATCCTTTAAGGAAGGGGATTACGTAGTTCATGAGGATTATGGTATAGGTATATACAGGGGCATAAAGAGGATAAAGGTGGATGGAGTTGAAGGAGACTATCTCCTGATCGAATACGATAGGGGAGAAAGGCTTTATGTCCCTTCGATCAGCTTGGACAAGGTTTCACCCTACCTCGGGGGATTAGAGAGCCCACCATTAGGAAGTTTGAAGAAGGGTTCATGGGAGAGCGTGCGAAAAAGGGTTAAAAAAAGTGTGGAGGAGGTTGCGAGGGAGCTTTTAAGGATATATGCATTAAGGAGTGTGGCTACTGGGTATGCCTTCTCGAAGGACTCCAGTTGGCAGAAGGAATTCGAAGCCCGATTTGAGTTTGATGAGACCCCAGACCAGCTTAAGGCGATAGAAGAGGTTAAAAGAGATATGGAGTCTCCTCGCCCCATGGATAGGTTGATATGCGGCGACGTGGGGTATGGTAAGACGGAGGTTGCCTTCAGAGCTGCTTTTAAGGCAGTCATGGATGGGAAGCAGGTGGCTTTCCTATGTCCTACTACGGTTCTCGCTTTTCAGCATTATATGAATATGAAAAGGAGGATGGAGGGGTTTCCAATAAGGATAGCGATGCTCAGTAGGTTTGTGCCTAAGGGAGAGCAGCTTGAGGTTATAGAGGGTCTAAAGAGGGGGAATATAGACATAGTTGTCGGGACCCATATGCTTTTAAGTGAGGAGGTATCCTTTAAGGATCTTGGTCTGCTTATAATAGATGAGGAGCAGAGGTTTGGGGTTATGCAAAAGGAGAAGTTGAAGAAGCTGAAGCTGGAGGTGGATGTCTTAACCCTTAGCGCTACTCCTATACCTAGGACCCTTTATCTGGCTTTGAGTGGTATAAAGGATATAAGCGTTATAAATACGCCCCCTTGGGGGAGAAGAAACGTGGAGATATATGTTGGGGAATGGGACGAGGAGCTTGTAAGANGCGCTATAGTTAGGGAGTTTGAAAGAGGAGGTCAAGCTTTTTTAGTTCACAATAAGGTTGAGGATATATATTCCTTTGCTGAAAGGATATCCAAGCTGGTTCCTGAAGCCAGCGTGGGTGTGGCTCATGGGAAGATGAATGAGGAGGAGCTTGAGGATGTGATGATGAGCTTTATCTCTGGGAAGATCAATCTCTTGATTTGTACAACCATAATCGAAAACGGTCTTGATATTCCGAATGCCAACACGATGATAGTTCATGAAGCTCAAAAACCTTGGATTAGCCCAGCTTTACCAGCTTAGGGGTAGGGTAGGAAGGTCGAATAGGCAGGCTTACGTTTACCTACTTTATGAGGATGAAGCCTCTTTAACCGATACAGCTAGAGAGAGGTTGGAGGCGATGAAGGAGTTTGGGGAGCTTGGGTCGTCACTTAAGCTTGCCCTTAGGGATATGCAGATAAGAGGGGTGGGGAATATACTTGGGCCTGAGCAGCACGGTTTCGTGAATGCTGTAGGATTCCATCTTTATTGTAAAATGCTTGAGGAAACCATAGCATCGTTAAAGGGAGATCTTCCCAAGGTTCTTTCCTCGAAGGTTGATCTTGGTCTTGACGCTTATATTCCCGAGGATTACATAGATAGTGAGGAAGAGAGGTTGTATTATTATAGAAGGCTCATCGGTCTGAAATCTCTGGAGGATGTTGAGGATCTTAGAATAGAGGTTGAGGAAAGGTTTGGGAGGCTTCCAGATGCTGTTCTTAACCTTTTTAAGATAGTTGAATTTAAAACTAGGGCTCAGGATGCTGGTGTTTCTGAGATATGCTTTAGAGATAGAAGACTTTCCATCGCGCTTCACCCCTCAATTTGGGGGGGAAGGCAGGACGTAAAGGGCTATTTCTCATCCTTGGGATTTGATCATATTAACCTTCGTTTTGAAAAGGAGGTTCTTACCCTTTCTGGGGTTGAAAGGATCCTTCTTAAGGTACTTTCTGAGCTTAAGGAGATGAGAGACTCATGGCGGGGAAAGAGTTTGAACGTCTCGTTAGCATAATGGAAAGGCTCAGAGGTGAAGGGGGTTGCCCCTGGGACAGGAAGCAGACCTTGGAGAGTCTTCTTTCCTATCTGCTTGAGGAGACCTATGAGGTCGTTGATGCTGTGAAAAAAGGAGATTATTCAGCCTTAAGGGAGGAGTTGGGCGATCTCCTTCTTCAAGTGGTTTTTCAGGCCCAGATAGCTAAGGAAAAGGGGTTGTTTGACATAAGGGATGTAATAAAGGGCATAAATGAGAAACTTATAAGGAGGCATCCTCACGTTTTCGGTGAGGAGGAATTCAAGGATTCTGATGAGGTCCTGTTGAACTGGGAGAGGATGAAAAAGGAGGAAAAGAGCAAGGAATCGGTGCTTGATGGGATTCCTCTTTACATACCTGCTCTTTTAAGGGCCTATGAGCTTCAGGAGAGGGCAAGAAGGGTGGGTTTTGATTGGGAAAGGACGGAAGAGGTTATGGAGAAGATAGAGGAGGAGTGGGGGGAGTTCAAGGAGGCTTATGTTGAAGGAGATCGCAAGAGGATGGAAGAGGAGATCGGAGACCTCCTTTTCGCTTTGGTGAATTTGGCTAGATTTATAGGGGTTAATCCCGAGCTTGCTCTTCACTCCGTGAACGAGAAGTTTAGAAGGAGGTTTCTTTACATAGAGGAGAAAGCTCGGGAAAAAGATAAACCCCTTTCCTCCTTTAGCTTGGCAGAGATGGAGGGTTGGTGGGAGGAGGCTAAGAAAAGGGAGGTGCGTTAAGATATATGGATAAGAGAAAGATTGGCATAACTGACTTGACGTTAAGGGACGGACATCAGTCCCTTATAGCTACAAGGATGAGATTGGACGATATGATTCCAATAGCTGAGGCTATGGATGAGGTTGGATTTCACTCGGTTGAGGTATGGGGTGGGGCTACCTTCGATACGTGTATAAGATTTTTGGATGAAGANCCATGGGATAGGCTGAGAGAGCTGAAGAAAAGGTTTAAGAAGACGCCATTGCAGATGCTATTAAGGGGCCAAAACGTGGTTGGATACAGGAACTACCCCGATGATGTGGTTAGGGAGTTCGTTAAGAGAGCCGCTTATAATGGTATAGATATATTTAGGATCTTTGATGCTCTAAATGATGTTAGGAACATGGAGGTTGCAACCGATGCGGTTAAAAAGGAGGGAGCTCATGCTCAACTTGCCATAAGCTATACCGTTTCCCCAGTTCACACCCTTGATAGATACCTAGAGATGGTTAAAGATATGGTTGAGCTTGGAGCGGACTCTATCTGTATAAAGGATATGGCGGGCTTACTTTCTCCCAAGGTTGCTTATGAGCTTGTAAGGGGGATAAAGGAAAAGTTTAACATCCCGGTTCAGGTTCATTCTCACTATACGAGTGGGATGGCTTCCATGGCTTTGCTTAAAGCTGTAGAAGCTGGTGCTGATGTTGTAGATACCGCTATGTCACCCTTTGCCTTGGGAACATCTCACCCTCCTACGGAAACGATGGTTTACGTGTTAAGTGAGATGGGCTACGATACAGGGATAGAGCTAACATCCCTCGTGGATATAGCGGAGCATTTCAAAAAGGTTAGGGAATCTCATAAGGATAAACTCGCTGACCTTACGGTGGATGTCAATGTTCTAATATATCAGATACCCGGTGGCATGTATTCTAACTTTATAAGTCAGCTTAAGGAGCAGAAAGCTTTAGATAAACTTAAGGATGTGCTTGAGGAGGTCCCGAGGGTTAGAAGGGAGTTAGGTTATCCTCCGTTAGTTACGCCCACAAGCCAGCTTGTGGGAACTCAGGCTACGCTTAACGTCCTTGTAGGTGAGAGGTATAAGATAGTTCCTAAGGAGGTTAGGGACTATATTAAGGGGTTTTATGGTAGGCCTCCTGCTCCTATAGACCCGGAGGTAAAGAGAAAGGCCATAGGGGATGAGGAGCCTATAACCTGTAGGCCTGCGGATCTTCTTGAACCCATGTTGGAGAAGTGTAGAAAAGAGTTAGGAGTTTTAGCGGTTGAGCCAGAGGACGTTTTGACCTATGCTTTGTTTCCTCAAGTTGCTATCGACTTCTTGAGGAGAAAGTATGCAAGGAAGTTCAAGTTGGATATGGGGTTTGAGAAGCCGTGGGATGAGTATGCCTATCCGGTTTAGAAAGGGGGAATAAGTTATGGAGCTTGAGGGGAAGGTAAAAGAGGTTTTAGATAATTTCGGTCAACCCCTATTTGGCAATCGAGGGGGGTAAGGCGGAGCTGGTTAGCGTGGATGAAGATGGGAAGGTCAAGATTAGACTTACGGGACAGTGTGGAGGGTGCCCCTTCGCCCAGTTCACCTTGAAGGCTATGGTGGAGTCTACGATAAAGAAGCATGTGCCAGAGGTAAAAAGTGTTGAGTCCGTTTGAAGGGGGTGAAAGCTTAAATCGTGGGTGAAGTCAAGACCGAACTGAGGTTTTTGGCAGATGACCACCTCGTGATGATAAACGTTGCAGGTAAAGAGGATGAGAACCTACGGTTTGTTGAAAAGAGCTTCAACGTTAGGATATTCCCTAGAGGAAATGAGCTTGTTATGGTAGGTAATGATGAGGAGTCTCTGAAAAAAGGCAGGCATCCTGTTTCAAGAGATGATGGAAATAGCTAGAAAAGGGCATCCAATAAGTCTTAAGGAACTTAAATATAGCGTTAAGATGTTAAAGCAGGGTAGGGATTTAAAGCTAGGTGAGCTTTACGATGATGTAATTCACGTTACTGTCAGGGGTAAGATAATAAGACCGAAGACTTTAGGACAGAAGAAGTATGTGGAGGCGGTGAGGGAAAACGATATAACTTTTGCTATAGGGCCTGCTGGTACTGGTAAAACCTACCTTGCTGTTGCCTTAGCCGTTTCTTACCTTCAGAGTAGGAAGGTTGGAAGAATTATACTTGTCAGGCCAGCCGTTGAAGCGGGGGAGAAGCTCGGTTTTCTTCCTGGGGATTTAAGAGAGAAAATAGAGCCCTATCTCAGACCCCTCTATGACGCTCTTTATGAGATGCTTGAGGCTGAAAGGTTCCATAAGCTTTTGGAGAGCGGAACCATAGAGATAGCCCCCTTAGCCTATATGCGAGGAAGGACGCTTAACGATGCCTTCGTTATACTTGATGAGGCTCAGAACGCTACCCCGGAGCAGATGAAGATGTTCTTGACAAGGTTGGGGTTTGGTTCCAAAATGGTTATAACCGGTGATATAACTCAGATAGATCTGCCGGGCAAGAGATCTGGTCTTGTTGAAGTTAGAGATATATTAATTGGCATAGGAGGCATAGCCTTTGTTTACCTAACGGAGCAGGATGTTGTGAGGCATGAGCTAGTTCAGAGGATAGTTAAAGCCTATGAGGAATATGAGATGAGGAGGGAGAATGAGTCGCGGGAAAAGCAACGGCAGTAGTGGTTTAAAAGACACTTTAAGGCGCATTAAGGTTAAGCTTAGTTTAATACTGGTCTTAATGGGTATAGGGTTAAGTGCTTTCTTTATGCTTTCGTGGGATTGGCTGTCCATCTTAGCTTTTTCGGTTGGGGTTGGGGAGAAGGCTCCTTACGATATAGTGGCTCATAAGGATGTGGAGATTATAGATGAAGAAGAGACACAAAAGCTTAAAGAGAGGGTTGCTTCGAGAATAAGGGGTGTGTTCATCGCCGATGAGAGGGTTGTTGAGGAGGTCTTAGCGAAGGTTAAAGAGAGGCTTTCAGGCTTGGAGGAGCTTCTTCCTGAGCAGAGAGATCATATCCTTAAGGTGCTTGAAGAGGGGTATTCTAAGGGCATCTCTCAGGAGTCCTTGCCCGCTTTGCTGGAGGGAATTTTGAAACGTGCTTCAGAGATAACCCTACATGAGGATGTTATAACCAAGCTTAAGGATATTCTTGAGGCCGAGCTTAAGCCTAACGTTAGGCTTGATGAGACTGAAAACGGAAAAACAGAGGCTCCTTGCTGTAAGAGAGGTAAGACCCGTTACCCTGAGGGTTCATAGAGGGGAGACCGTCGTTCGTAAGGGTGAGCCGCTTAAAAGGGAGCATATCTTAATCCTTGAGGCTTTGGGCTTCTCTAAATCCAAGATAACCCTAAAGTTGATCGGGATACTTATCGTTTCGCTTCTTTTGATTTGGATTATCTATATCTACTTAGCCATCTGGTATAGTAAGGGCTTTGAGGATATAGGTCTGCTTCTCTTTATATTCTTTTCCGTTTCCCTACTTTTCTTCTTGGGGAGGATCCTGACCCCTGTCTTTCCTACCTTGGTTCCCATAGGCATAGTTCCTTTGTCTTACGCTGTATTGATATGTCCTAGGTTTGCTATTTTCATGACTTGGATTCTGGCATTTGCCTTGAGCTTCTTTAAGGGCGCTGGTTTTGCTCCCCTCGTATTGGGCATATTCGGTGGTATTGCTGGTATAAAGGAGCTGAGAGGGATAAGGCATAGGGGCTCCTTCATAAGAGCGGGAGTAATAATGGGAGTGGTTAACGGGATCGCTTTAACTGCCATCGGTCTGTTCCTGAATATTCCCACAAGGGTGATGCTTTTAAACGGTTTCTTGGGCTTTCTTAACGGTGTTGGTTCAAGCATAGTCGTTGCAGGTGGACTTCCCTATGTGGAAAGCCTTTTCGGGCTCTTTTCTCCCCTTAGGCTCCTTGAGCTTGCTGACCCATCTCATCCCCTATTAAGAAGGCTTCAGGTTGAGGCTCCGGGAACCTATCATCATAGCCTTTTGGTAGCTAATCTGGCCGAGGCAGCAGCGGATGAGATAGGGGCTGACGCTCTGCTTGCCAGGGTTGGCTCCTACTACCATGACATAGGCAAGCTTAAAAGACCACACCTTTTCATAGAGAATCAGGTTGACGAGAAAAACTACCATGAGAAAATAACGCCTCATCTTAGTTTGCTTGTTGTGACCTCCCACGTTAAGGATGGCTTAGAGTTGGCTAGGGAGTATAAACTTCCTCAACCGGTTGTCGATATAATTCTTCAGCATCATGGAACAAGTGTTGTTTCCTACTTCTATCATAAGGCTAAGGAGGAAATGGGCGATGCAGTGAACCCAGACGATTTTAGGTATCCTGGTCCAAAGCCTCAGACTAAGGAGGCCGCTATAGTTATGCTTGCGGATTGCGTTGAAGCTTCAGCTAGATTGTTAACAGAACTTACGCCGTCTAAGCTTGAGGGGTTGGTGAGAGAGGCGATAAAGATGAAAGTAGAAGATGGGCAATTGAACGAATCTCCGTTATCCTTTAGGGATCTGGAGAGGATAGTATATACTTTCGTTAAAGTTCTTAGGGGNNTGTATCATTCGAGGATAGAGTATCCAGAGGGGGGAAAGAACGGTGAGAGTTCTAATAAACGATCAAGGGAAGCTTCTAAGGAGGGTGGGATTAACCCAGAAGGAGATAAGAGAGATAACGCGCATGGTGGTAGGGAGGGAGTAGTAGGGATTCGNNNAAGCTTTACGAAAATGAAGGTGAGCCTTACCTTCGTGACCGATAGAGAGATGATACCTGTAAATGAGGCTTTCACTGGGAGGAAGGGCTCAACTGATGTTTTATCTTTCCCAATGCATGACGATATTGATGAGCGTGCGCCCTTCTTCCTTTTAGGAGAGGTGATGGTCTCGATAGATAGGGCTATTTCTCAGGCTCAGGAAGCTGGTTGGGACCCTGCATCTGAGGTGAAGCTTCTTGTCATTCACGGATTGCTTCATCTTCTTGGTTATGATCATGCTTCTGAAGAGGAAGCTGCAAAGATGCGTTTAAAGGAAAGGGAGTATTTGGAAGGCTTTAAGAAGGAAGAGTCAGGTGATGGAAGTTCCTAAAGCGGTATTTGTTTCTTTTAGCTTTGTTCGTTTCTCTATCAGCTCTTTTCTCGGCTTCGGAAACTGCGCTTGTATCTTTAAGCAAGACTAAGATACTTAGCTTGATGAAAACTACCCCATCTAAAGCAAAGGCTTGGGAGTTTTTCTTAGATGATCCTCAGAGGGTGCTTGTGGCTATACTCATAGGCAACAACTTAGTTAATATAACCGCATCTGCGTTAGCTACATCCTTATCCCTGAAGATCTTCCCTAACCTTGGTGTTGGTTTTGCCATAGGTATAATGACCTTAGTGATACTCTTTTTCGGTGAGATAACGCCAAAGGGGTTGGCGCTAAGATATTCTGAGGATATAGCCAAAAGAGTTATATACACTATGTATTTGTTATCGCTGGTCTTTTACCCTGTTGCGATCGTATTTTCTAAGATCGTTGAGCTCTTGGGAGGGGAAAGCAAAAAATTCCTTTACCCTCTTATTACGAGAGAGGAGCTTGAGATTCTCTTATCTAGAGGTGAAGAGGTGGATCTCGAGGAAGAGGAAAGGAAGATGATAAGGAGCGTTATAGATCTTGGAGATAAGGTAGTCAGAGAGATCATGGTTCCAAGACCTGATATGGTTTGCTTGGAATCTACCTCCGATGTTAGGGATGCAGTAAGGGTGGTGGAGGATTATGGTCATTCTCGAATACCNATTTTTGAGAATGATATAGATAATATCATAGGCATACTCTACGCTAAGGATCTACTTCCCGTGATAGCCGCTGGTAAGTGGGATGAGAAGGTTGGGAGATTAGCTCGCTCTCCCTACTTCGTTCCCGAGACCAAACCTGTTAAGGAGCTCTTCGAGGAGTTAAGGCAGAGAAAGATTCATATAGCGATAGTGATAGATGAATATGGTGGAACCGCAGGTTTGGTTACAATGGAGGATATTCTTGAGGAGATAGTGGGGGAGATAGAGGATGAATACGATAAGGAGCTCCCACCTGTGGAAAAGGTTGGAGAGGAGGTCTATGTAGTCGATGGAAAGATGAACCTCGACGAGCTTCTTGAGCTGTTCGGTATCGAGGGCGATAGTGATCTTGAGGAAAGGGACTATGATACGGTAGCAGGTCTACTCTTCTCATTGCTTGGGAGGATCCCTCGGACAGGAGAAGAGGTTAACTTCAAAAATCTTAAGCTAAAGGTCCTTGAGGTCAAAAGGAATAGAATCAAGAGGGTTATGGTTTTGAAGGAAGAGGGTGGAAGGGCTGAGGAGGATTAGACATTACTTCTTTGCTGGGCTTATAGTTGTCATTCCCTTAACGATAACTTTATACGTTTTCTATCAGATCTTCCTTTGGGTCGATGCTAATCTTGGAAGGATAGTTTTCAAGCTCACGAGTTATAAGATCCCTGGTATAAGCTTTTTGTTCCTTGGAGTCTTCGTTTTACTGACAATTCTGATAGGTATGTTGACAGCCCACTATATAGGGAGAAGATTGGTTTCGCTATTAGAGGGATTGGTCTCGATGATCCCCTTCGTCAGGGGGGTTTACATGACCATAAAGCAGGTACTTGAAGTTTTTCTGGTTAAAGAGAAAAGCTCCTTTAGGGAGGTCGTTTTGGTGGAGTTCCCGCGTAAGGGAATTTATTCGATGGGGCTCGTTACGAGTAAAGGAGGAAAATTTGTTTCTTGTGTCGATAAGGATGAGTTCCTTACGATTTTTGTGCCCACAGCTCCTAATCCTACATCGGGTTTCGTGCTTCTCGTCCCAGCAAGTGAGGTCATTCGCATTCCCATCACGGTGGATCAGGCATTAAAGTTTGTGGTTTCAGCAGGAGTTTTAGCGAGCGAATTATTGGAGGAGAAGAAAAATGCTTTGGAATACGAAGAAAAGAGAAAATTGGATTCTGTGGATACTTCTAATACTTTTGGCCGTTAACACCGTTTTCCTAGTTAAATTAATAGATATTGGTGGTTTAGGTGGTAGAGCTGCAGAGCTCAAAAAGGCTAAAGGTATGGCTGTTATCCTTCTTCAATACTATCAGCTTTTAGCGAATCAGCTTGGAGTTTCAAACTACCCTTCCGTTAGGAGCGCTCTTGCCAGACTTCGGTTTGAGACCGAATCTTCTTCAACCGCGGAGGAGACTATAGGCGCTTTGCTTCATCATGGTAGTCTCGTTTATGATGCTATCTTAAATGAGGCTAAGAATCATCACTTAAGGGAGGTTGTTAATCTTATCGCTTCCGATAGCAAGGTTAGAGTGTTCGATGGAGTTGCTGAGATAGTCATAAGAAGGGCTGAAGATGGGAGTAGGGTTGAAGTGGAGGCTCCTCGGGGGTTGCTTTCTGGTGAAACCATCTCCAAGATAGAGGAGATTCCTCTATTCCGTCAAATTTCCTCTACCTTTAGGTTTGAGGTATCACAGGGAAAGGTGGTAGTTTTAACTGAGGACATGCTTAAAAGCAGATTGGATAGCCTTAAGGGGGAAGTCATGAGCTTGAAAAGCCGTCTTGACACTTTAGCCAGCTTGGCAGGCTTTGCTCCCCTAGAGGGGGAGGGAATTATCCTTAAGGTTTATGATGCTAAGAAAAAAGAGGGCGAAGCCCATATAATACACGATAGCGACCTCAGGGATATAGTTAATGAGCTCTTCGCCGCTGGAGCTCTTGGCATTCAGGTAGGAGGGGAAAGGTTAGTGGTTCAGTCATCCATAAGGTGCGTTGGTCCCGTGATCTTGGTTAATCATAGACCGATTCCGGTTGATCCGGTTATCATAAAGGCTGTTGGAAATCCTGAGGTTTTGAGCTCTGCCTTAAGGCTCATAGAGAAGAGCCTAGAGTTCTTTGGAATAAGGATAGAGGTGGAAAAGAGTGAGAAGGTGAGTCTCGTTGGTTACAGAGATTGAGAAAGTCAAACTGATTAAAGCGGCGCTTAAAGCGATGGAGCGGGCTTACGCTCCTTATTCTGGCTTTAGGGTCGGTTCGGCTATACTATCTAAGGATGGTAAGATATTTTGGGGATGCAATGTTGAAAACTCTTCCTATGGTTTGACTATCTGCGCTGAGCGTGTCGCTCTCTTTAGTGCCGTTGCGAATGGGTGTAGGGAGTTTGAAGTCATAGCTGTAGTTGGTGATTCTTCAGATTTCATTTACCCTTGCGGTGCCTGTAGGCAGACGCTTTATGAGTTTTCTGAAGATCTCTTAGTTATTATGGCGAAGCCAGATGGAAGTTTCATTGAGAGGAGGCTAAAGGATTTACTTCCATGGGGGTTCAAACTGATAAGGTGAGCAAGAAAAAGATGGGCTTCGTTGCTTTGGTCGGAAGACCAAATGTGGGAAAGTCAACCCTAATGAACGCTCTTTTGGGGAGGAAGGTCGCTATAGTTTCTCCCAAGCCTCAGACCACGAGGACTCAAGTTAGAGGNATTCTCACTCGGCCGGAGGGACAGATAGTTTTCATTGATACGCCTGGAATTCATAAGCCAAGGCATCTTTTGGGGGAAGAGATGGTTAAGATAGCCATGGAGTCGCTTGAAGGGGTTGACCTTATACTTTACTTGGTTGAGGCAAGCGATCAGGAGATATCACCCGAGGATGAGATCATAATATCCCTTTTGAGTAAGGTAGATACTCCCAAGTTTCTCTTGGTTAATAAGATAGATCTGCTTGAATATAAGGAGGCCTTTTGGAGAGCTATTGAGCTTTATCAGGATAAGCTTTACTTCAGGGAGGTTATACCCATCTCTGCCTTTAAGGGAACCAACTTGGATGTACTTATCGAGAAGATATTTGAGCACTTACCTTATGGTGAACCCCTTTACCCAGATAACATGGTTACTGATCAGTCGCTTAAGTTTTTGATATCGGAGATAATAAGGGAGAAGCTGTTTAATGAGCTTCATCAGGAGATACCTTACTCGGTTGCGGTTGTTCTGGAAGAGATGGAAAGGAGAGAGAACAAGAATCTGGTTTACATAAGGGCTACTATATATGTGGAGAGAGATTCTCATAGGAAGATAGTCATAGGTAAAGGGGGAAGCATGCTCAAGAAGATAGGGAGGATGGCTCGGGAAGAGATAGAACATATCTTAGGGTCGAAGGTTTTCCTTGAGCTTTGGGTTAAGGTTAGAGAGGACTGGAGAATGTCGGAGAGCGATGTTAGGAGGTTAGGTTTTTCGGAGTATTGAGGGGAAATGGTTTTCGATAGGTTTATCCACCTTCATGCTTTAATCCTTGGCAGGAAAGTTGTGAGATCAGATAAGCTTCTCTCCATCTTTACGAGAGAGAAGGGGAAGCTTTTGGTTATCGCACCTGGTGCCGCTAAGATTCCAAATAGGTTTGGGGGTCTCCTAGAGCCATTGAATTATGGGGTGATGAGCGTTTATCGCTCTACGCGTGGGAACCTTTATCTTAAAGAGTTTGATTTGGGAAGGAGTTTCTGGAAGGTAAGGTCNTCTTTAGATAGGTTGAGGGCGAGCCTATCTTATCTTCGTCTTATTGAGGAACTTCTTCCCTATGAGCTTCCTGAGCCGAAGCTGTTTGATTCTTCCCTTGCCTTTTTGAAATTTCTTGAGGAGGATGGCGACCCTACCCTTGGTGAGCTTGTTGCTTCCGTTAAGGTTCTTAACATCCTTGGCTATCTTCCTAGATTTGATGTCTGCTATTCCTGCGGTCAAGATCTTAGGGGAGTGGCCTATGTAAGTGGGGATTCGCTTTTTCCTCTTTGTGAGGATTGCTCTTCAGGAGAGGTTATCAAGCTTGATGACGAGGCTATAACTATAATGCGAGATGCTCAAAAAGGTTCCTTTGCCACTTTTAAAAGTAGAGCTTTTGATTTAAAATATTTGAAAGAAATTTCTTTATATTTGAAATTGGTATCTGATAAGATATTGGGGGGTGTTAAGTTTGAACTTTCAGGAAGTGATATTTAGGCTTGAAAGGTTTTGGGCTGAACAGGGATGTGTTATCCAACAGCCATATGATATCGAGGTTGGGGCGGGGACCATGAATCCTGCCACCACTTTGAGGTCTTTAGGACCGGAACCCTGGCGTGTGGCCTATGTGGAGCCCTCTCGTCGTCCTACCGATGGGAGATATGGCGAGAATCCCAATAGGCTTCAGCATTACTACCAATATCAGGTGATATTGAAGCCAGCTCCTGATGACGTTCAGGAACTTTATCTCAAGAGCTTGGAAGCCCTTGGTATAGATCCAAAAGAGCATGATATTAGGTTTGTGGAGGATGATTGGGAGGCCCCTACTTTGGGCGCATGGGGTATGGGATGGGAGGTATGGCTCGATGGTATGGAGATAACCCAATTCACCTACTTTCAGCAGGTTGGGGGAGTTGACCTTGATCCCATACCCGTTGAGCTGACCTATGGGATTGAGAGGATAGCCATGTTCATTCAGAAGGTTAAATCCGTCTTCGAGCTTAAGTGGGTTGGGTCGGTTACCTATGGAGACATACATCACAAGGGAGAGGTTGAGTACTCAATATATAACTTTGATGAGGCTGATGTGGATATGCTTCAAAAGCTCTTTGAGATGTATGAAAGGGAGGCTGCAAGACTTGTTGAGAAAGGGCTGGTTCTTCCTTCTTATGATTACGTTCTTAAATGCTCTCATACCTTTAATCTCCTTGATGCGAGAGGGGCTATAAGCGTTGCCGAAAGGACTCACTATATCTCAAGGGTTAGAAATCTTGCTAGGAAGTGCGCCTTAGCTTATATAAAGCAAAGGGAAGAGATGGGCTTTCCATTGCTTAACAAGTTTTGAAGGGGGTTGTTTTGAAAATGGTGAGGGACTTAGTTTTTGAGATAGGGACTGAAGAACTACCAGCAAGAAGCATCCCTGAGCTCCTTCATTTACTTAAGGAGTTATCCCTTTCAATATTTAACAGTGAGCGCTTGAAGTTTGATGAGGTGGAGACCTTTGGTACGCCAAGGAGGCTCATTCTGTTCGTAAAGGGGCTTTCCGAGGATCAAGAGGATCTGATCGAAGAGATTAAGGGACCTGCAAGAAGAGTTGCTTTCGATGCTAATGGCTTGCCTACACAAGCCGCAATTGGCTTTGCCAGATCAAGAGGGGTTAGGGTAGAGGATCTTGTTGTGAAGGATACGGATCAGGGGGAGTATGTTTTCGCCATCAAAAGGCATAAAGGAAGGAAGACAGCGGAAGTTTTGGCTTATCTTTTGCCTCGACTTGTTACATCTTTACCCCTTCCTAAGTCTATGAGATGGAAGGGGAGCCTGAAGTTTCTAAGACCCATACGCTGGTTTTTGGCTCTCTATGGAGATGAGGTAATAGAGTTTGAGCTTGANGGAATTAAAAAGCGGTAGAAGGACGCGGGGGCATAGGTTTATGGGACGGGCTGAGTTTGAGGTGAAAGATGTGAAGGACTTCTTCTTTAGTTTAGAGAGGGAGTTTGTCATATTTGACCCAGCGAAGAGGAGGACCATAATAGAAGAGGGGGTTAAGAAGCTTCAGAGAAGNGTCGGGGGAAAGGAGTTGGTAGATGAGGATCTGCTTGAGGAAAACGTCTTTTTAACGGAATACCCAGTTGTAGTTAAGGGGGATTTTAGGGAGGAATTTCTCAAGCTTCCGAGCGAAGTTCTCGTTATGGTTATGAAGGTTAATCAGAGGTACTTCCCGGTTTACTCTGGGGATGGTAAACTTTTGCCCCATTTTATAGCTGTCAGCAATAATAGGGCATCAGTTATGGATCCCATAATCGAGGGGTATGAAAGNGTTTTAGAGGCTCGCTTTGAGGACGCAGACTTTTATTATAAAAAGGATCTTGAGGTTCCCCTTGAGGATAGNGTTCCCCTTCTTAAGGGCGTTGTATTTCTTGAGAAAGTGGGGACGATGTATGATAAGATGGAAAGGATAAGGGCCTTATCGCTTGATATTAATGCCATTCTTGGTTTTCCTGTCTCTTCAGAAGTGGTTTCTAGAACCGCTTATCTCGCCAAAGCTGACCTCGTTACAGATATGGTTAGCGAGTTTCCAGAGCTTCAAGGGATAATGGGAAGAGAATATGCTTTAAAGTTCGGTGAGAGTGAGGAAGTAGCTTGGGGTATATATGAGCATTATCTTCCGCGCTTTGCTGGAGATGAACTGCCCAAGACGTGGACGGGCACAATTGTGAGCTTGGCTGATAAGATGGATACGATAGTAGCTTGTTTCATGGCTGGTTTGGCACCAACCGGTTCTCAGGATCCGTACGCTTTAAGAAGGCAGGCTCGTGCCATAAATGAGATAATATGGCAGAGGGGATTAACCCTGTCCTTGGATTACTTGGTTTTAAGGAGTGTTGAGCTTCTTAAGGCTCCCAATGGTGTGAAGGAGGAGGTATTTGAATTTCTTAAAAATAGAATATTTAACCAGCTGAAGGAGAAGGGTTTTGAGCACGCGCTTTCTGAATGNGTTATAGCTTCAGATTGGTTTAAGCCATATGAGCTTTTAAGGAGGGCTTCCGTATTAAGTGAGTTCATTAACAGGGAGGATTTCAGGAGGTTCGTTTCAGCCTTCGTAAGGGTGGTTAACATATTGAAGGGGTTAAGCGTGGATGGAGAGGTTAAGGAGGAGCTTTTAGTCGAGGAGGCAGAGAGAGAGCTTTACGAGGCCTTTTCTCAAGTCAAACCTAGGGCGGAAAAGAGCTTCCTTAGTGGAGATTACCCTGAGTTTTTTGCTGGAGCTTTTCTCTCTTACTGATCTTATAAATCGCTTTTTCGACAAGGTTTTAGTCATGGCTCCTCAGGAGGAGCTTAAATTAAACAGGCTAAGGCTCCTTAAGTCCATAAAGGAATGTGTTGAAAGGATAGGTGCTATCTGGATGCTGGGGGTTTAGTAATGCCTGGGGGGATCTTTCGAATTTTCGTGGTTTCCGATTCTACAGGTGAGACAGCTGAGTTGGTTTGTAAAGCTGCGTTGTCTCAATTTGAGGGCCTTAATTATACTTTGGATAAATTCCCCTCTATTACGAGTNAGGCCAATATAGATGAGATTATGAATCTGGCCTTGAAAGAAGGTGCATCCTTGGTAATTTATACCCTAGCCTCTTCAGCCCTAAGAGAATACATGATGAGGAAGGCCAAAGAGGCAGAGATATTTAGCGTTGACGTTTTAGGCCCTGTTATATCCTCGATTGAGAGAGTCTCTGGGATGAGGGCTAAGGAGCGTCCTGGTCTTTTAAGGAGGATGGATGAGGCCTACTTTAGAAGGATAAGGGCTATAGAATTTGCAGTAAAGTGTGATGACGGTAGATATCTTCCTGGAATTAAGGGCGCGGATGTGGTTTTAATAGGGGTTTCCAGATCTTCAAAGACGCCCGTGTCCATGTATCTCGCTTATAGGGGCATTTTCGCTGCTAACGTTCCTCTTATCCCGGAGGTGGAGGTTCCTAAGGAGTTGTTGGAGATAGACAGGAGGAGAATCTTCGGCCTAACGATTCACCCTGAGAAGCTTGTTCAAATAAGACAGGAGAGGTTGAAGCTGATGGGCCTTGGACCAGAGGTCAATTACGTTAAGCTGGAGAGGGTTCTTCAGGAGCTTGAGTATGCGGAGGGGGTGATGAGGAGGCTTGGTGTGCCTGTGATAGATGTTACAAATAAGGCGATAGAGGAAACCGCTCATGAGATTATATATCACTTGGAGAGGAGGGGGCTCCTCGATGGCAGAAAAGCTGATATATCTGTTTGAGGAGGGGAGTGAGAGTTTAAGGGCTCTGCTTGGTGGAAAGGGTGCTGGGCTTGCGGAGATGACAAAAGCTGGCTTACCTGTTCCTCCCGGTTTTACCATTACAACCGAGGTTTGTAGAAAGTACTTGAAGCTTGGCAAAGAGGTTCTAAAAGAGATAGAACCTGAGGTCAGGAAGAAAATGGAGATCCTTGAGGAGAAAACTGGTAAAAGGTTTGGTGATGTGAATAATCCTCTTTTGGTTTCCGTTAGGTCTGGTGCTCCTGTATCGATGCCTGGGATGATGGATACCATTCTTAACCTTGGTCTCAACGATGAGACGGTTAAGGGGCGTTATAGCTCAAACGGGTGATGAAAGGTTCGCTTATGATAGCTACCGTAGGTTCATACAGATGTTTGGGAACGTCGTTATGGGAATTCCTCACGAGGAGTTCGAGCATATTATAGAGAAATGGAAGAGGGAGAAGGGTGTTAAGTATGATACTGAGGTAGATGCTGTAACTTGGAAGAAGGTCATCGAGGATTATAAGGAGTTGGTCAAGAAGAAGACCGGCAAAGAGTTTCCACAGGATGTCTGGGAGCAGCTTTTTTATGGCTATAGCTGCCGTTTTTGAATCGTGGAACAACGAGAGAGCTAAGGTTTATAGAAAGATACATGGTATATCGGAAGAGATGGGAACCGCGGTTAACGTACAGACCATGGTTTTCGGTAACAGGGGCAATGACTCTGGAACAGGTGTGGCATTTACTAGAAATCCATCGACCGGCGAGAAGAAGATATATGGTGAGTTTTTGCTTAATGCCCAAGGTGAAGATGTGGTTGCAGGTATAAGGACGCCCCTTCCTATAGAGAAGATGGCCGAGGCTTTGCCTGAGATTTATGAGGAGTTAAAGAGGGTTTGCGATCAGCTTGAGAGGTATTACAAGGACGTTCAGGATATAGAGTTCACCGTTGAAAAGGGGAAGCTTTATCTTCTTCAGACGAGGTCTGGAAAGAGAACCGCTCAGGCAGCGGTGAAGATCGCTGTGGATATGGTTAAAGAGGGGATAATAGATAAGGCTACGGCTGTAAGGATGGTTTCGCCGAAGCAGGTTGAGACCCTCCTTCATAGGCAGGTAGACCCGAGCGCCAAATATGATGTTTTGGCCAAGGGGCTTCCGGCTTCACCTGGTGCTGCCTGTGGTAAGGTGGTTTTCACTGCCGATGAGGCTAGCGAGTTAGGAAGCAGGGGTGAGAAGGTGATCTTGGTCAGACCTGAGACGACTCCCGATGATATTCATGGTCTTTATGCGGCACAAGGGATATTGACTAGTAGGGGTGGCATGACGAGTCACGCTGCGGTTGTGGCAAGAGGTATGGGTAAGCCTTGTGTTGTTGGATGTGAGGCTATAAGCATAGACCTTGAGAAGGAGGTTTTCACTGTAGGGAATGTAGTGGTTAAGAAGGGGGACGTAATAACCATAGATGGGAGCAGGGGGATAGTTATACTTGGAGAGGTCCCAATGGTTGAGCCATCGATGAGCCCCGAGTTTAGGGAGCTTCTTTCTTGGGCTGACGAGATCGCGCGCCTTCAGGTTTGGGCTAACGCTGATACGCCTGAAGATGCGAGGAGGGCAAGGGAGTTTGGAGCTAAGGGTATAGGTCTCTGTCGTACTGAGCATATGTTTATGGCTGAGGATAGGCTTCCCGCAGTTAAGAGAATGATAATGGCTATGACGAGGGAGGAAAGGGAAAGCGCTTTGGATGAGATTTTGCCTATGCAAGAAGGAGATTTCTACGAGATACTCAAGGCTATGGAAGGTTATCCTGTGACCATAAGGCTTCTTGATCCGCCTCTTCATGAATTCCTGCCCAAGGAGAGGGAGATACTTGAGGAGCTCATGGAGCTCGAGAAGGAGCCTGAGAAGAACGCTTTGCTTATTGAGGAAAAGAGGGAACTTTTAAAGAAGGTTAGGGCTCTTCAGGAGGCTAACCCCATGCTTGGCTTTAGAGGTTGTCGCCTTGGTATAGTCTACCCGGAGATATACGAGATGCAGGTTAGGGCGATATTTAGGGCGGCTACTAGGCTTGTTAAGGAGGGTTGTAAGGCGCTTCCAGATGTGATGCTTCCTATAGTTGGGCATTGGAAGGAGATGGAGATTTTAAGGGAGATGGTGGTTAGGGTTGCTGAAGAGGAGATGAGCAAAGCGGGCGTCAGGGTTGAGTACCATGTCGGAACTATGATTGAGTTACCCAGAGCAGCTCTAACCGCCGATGAGATAGCTAAGTATGCTGAGTTCTTCTCCTTTGGTACGAACGACCTGACTCAGACTGTTTTTGGTTTCTCGAGAGATGATGTAGAGGGTAAGTTCTTGCCACAGTATATAGAGAAGGGTATCCTTAAGCATAACCCATTTGAGGTGCTTGATAGAGATGGTGTTGGCGCTTTGATGAAAATAGCTGTTGAAAAGGGTAGGAAGACCAGACCTAACCTTAAGATAGGAATATGTGGAGAGCATGGTGGAGAGCCATCTTCTATAGAGTTCTGCCATCAGATAGGCTTAAACTACGTGAGCTGTTCTCCCTTTAGAGTTCCTGTTGCACGCCTTGCTGCTGCTCACGCTAAGCTGAGCGAAGATGGGAAGGGATGGTCATCAGAGAAATAACTGAAAGCATAGAGGAGAGTACTCTATCCCCCTACGCATCTTTGGCGAAGCGTAGCAGAGGAAGATTAAAGCCTGAGAAGGAGTGCGATTTAAGGACCTGCTATCAGAGGGATAGGGATAGAATAATTCATTCTAAGTCCTTTAGGCGTCTGAAATATAAGACGCAGGTCCTTCTATCTCCTCAGGGAGACCACTATAGGACGAGGTTGACTCATACTCTTGAGGTCGCTCAGATAGCGAGGACGATAGCGAGGGCCTTGCGTCTTAATGAGGATCTAACTGAAGCCATAGCTTTAGGCCATGATCTTGGACACACTCCGTTTGGGCATATGGGGGAGGAGGTTCTGGATGAGATATCGAGGGAGATAGGCTTGGGTGGCTTCAAGCACGCTGAGCAGAGCCTGAGGATCGTGGATAGGCTTGAACGAGACGGAAAGGGGCTCAATCTTACTTTGGAGGTTAGAGATGGTATATTGAAGCACTCCAAGGGGCAAGTGGATTTTAGCCTTGGGTTTTCATCGGATCCCCCCTTGACTCTTGAGGGAATGGTAGTTAGAATTTCAGACTGTATAGCTTATTTGAATCATGATTTGGATGATGCTTTAAGGGCCAATCTTGTTTCCGTCGAGGATCTTCCAAGGGAGGCTGTAGCTTTCCTGGGTAAGACTCATGGTGAGAGAATAGACAAGATGGTTAAGGACTGCGTTAGGATGAGTATGAATAAAGGTGAGATAGTTTTGAGCCAAGAGCTTCTTGATGCGATGGAAGAACTCAGGAAGTTTCTTTACGATAGAGTTTATATGGGTGATATCGCTCAGCGGGAGAAACCGCGCGTTCGTTTCATGCTTAAGAAGCTCTTCGAGTTCTTTATGGAGCATCCGGAGCACTTGCCTTATGGCTTTAGGGAGAGGAGCCTCTCTGACGGGCGTGAGAGGGTGATAATCGATTACATAGCTGGTATGACCGATAGATATGCTTTACAGGTATTCGATGAGCTTCTTCTCCCCCATCCTTGGAGGAGCGAAGCCTGGTATAACATCTAAAGGGGAGGTGCTTTAAATGGGTGTTATAATGTTCTCAATTATGGTTGGGATACTGGCGCTTATTTTTGCGGCTTACGCCGCTAATAGGGTGGGGAAGGCTGATCCTGGTCCCGAGAGGATTAGGGAGCTATCGAACATAATTCACGGTGGCGCTATGACCTTCCTCTTCAGGGAGTACAAGGTTCTTGTTCCCTTTGTAATAATAGTTGCTCTGNTATTGGTCTGGAAGGTGAGCCTCTCCACGGCTATCGCTTTCGTGTCAGGGGCNTTCTGCTCAGCACTTGCGGGATATGTGGGCATGAACATAGCNACGAAGACCAACGGTAAAACTGCNTATGCGGCTACGCAAGGCGTTGCTCCTGCTCTGAGAATCGCTTTCATGGGCGGGACGGTTATGGGTATGTCGGTTGTGGGTCTCGGGATATTGGGGGTTGCGGTTCTTTACTCTATTTTTGGTGATCCCAATATAATAAATGGTTTTGGTTTTGGGGCAAGCTCTATAGCTTTGTTTGCTCGTGTTGGTGGTGGAATTTACACTAAAGCTGCTGACGTTGGAGCGGATCTTGTAGGAAAGGTAGAAGCTGGTATTCCTGAGGATGACCCAAGGAACCCTGCAGTTATAGCCGATAACGTGGGAGATAACGTTGGGGATATAGCCGGTATGGGCGCTGATCTCTTCGAGTCCTACGTGAACTCTATAATAGCTGCTATGATCATCGGGGCTGTCGTTTACGGGGTTAAGGGTGTGGCTTATCCCCTTATCCTCTCAAGCATGGGTATCCTTTCTGCCATAGTAGGGACCTATTTCGTACGTATCAGAAAGGATGAAGATCCTCAGCTTGCCTTAAGAAGGGGAACTTATATAACAGGGATCCTCATAATAGTTTCTAGCTTCTTTATAACGAGATTTCTATTTGATAGTTTGAATCTATTCTGGGCTGTGGTTGCAGGAGATATCGCTGGAATCGCCATAGGGCTTTTAACGGAATATTATACCTCTTCTCTGTATAACCCGGTTAAGAGAATAGCTGAGTCCGCTCAGACGGGAGCGGCTACCGATATACTTATGGGCATAGCCGTAGGTATGAAAAGTACCGCCTTACCCGTTTTGGTTCTCGTAGGTTCCGTACTCGTTTCTTATCACTTTGGTGGTCTTTATGGGATAGCCGTGGCAGCGGTTGGGATGCTCGCTTTAACGGGTATGAATCTTTCCATCGATGCCTATGGGCCTATAGCTGATAACGCTGGGGGTATAGCTGAGATGGCTGGGCTTCCACCGGAGGTTAGGAAGATAACCGATAGGTTAGATGCTGTTGGAAATACGACAGCTGCTATAGGTAAGGGGCTTGCGATAGGTTCTGCTGCCCTTACAGCTCTAGCTCTGTTCTCAGCTTATAGTACTGCCGTTGACCTTAAGGTCATATCCTTGATATCTCCTAAGGTTATAGCAGGTGCTTTCATAGGTGGTATGCTTCCATTCCTCTTTTGCTCCTTCGCTTTAGAGGCTGTTGGTAGAGCTGCTTACTTTATGGTTGAGGAGGTTCGTCGTCAGTTTAGGGAGATACCAGGTTTACTTGAGGGTAAGGCAAAACCTGACTATAATAGATGTATAGATATAAGCACGGCTGGAGCTTTAAAGCAGATGGTGCTTCCTGGAATGTTGGCTATAGTCTCTCCGCTCCTCGTTGGTTTCATTCTGGGCAAGGAAGCGTTAGGAGGGCTTTTGGCTGGTTCCATAATAACGGGAGTTCTNCTTGCCGTTTTCATGGCCAACGCTGGTGGCGCTTGGGATAACGCTAAGAAATACATAGAAGAGGGACACTTTGGTGGCAAGGGGACTCCTACCCATGCTGCTGCAGTTGTTGGAGATACCGTGGGTGATCCTTTTAAGGATACGGCTGGACCTTCCCTTAACATTCTAATCAAGCTTATGTCTATAATAGCTTTGGTTTTCGCTTCTCTCTTTTAATTTTGAAGATCATCTAACTTTAGCTTAAACCCATAGGGGACTTCAACCCCGGGTTGAAGTCCCCTATAATTGTCTTGGGAGGTTTAAGGAGCTTGCGACTTACGCCTGATTTCATTGAGGAAGTTAGAAGGAGAAACGATATAGTGGATGTCATCTCGGAGTATGTGACCCTTAAGCGAGCTGGTAAGAACTATAAGGCCCTCTGCCCCTTCCATAGCGAGAAGACACCATCTTTCATCGTTAGTCCGGAGAAGCAGATATTCCACTGCTTCGGCTGCGGTGCAGGAGGGGATGTCGTCGGTTTTGTGATGAGGATGGAGAAGATCTCTTTTCATGATGCGGTTTTGAAGCTCGCTGAAAGGGCTGGTATATCCTTAAGTGAGCTTGACCCCACGAGCTTAACGAGGGAGGCTCGTGAGAGGGAGAAAATTTATAAGCTTAATGAACTCGCTTTGGCTTTCTTTGAGACGAAGCTTTGGGATGAGGAAGGGAGTGAAGCGCTATCCTACTTGAAGAGGAGGGGTTTGGATCTTTCTACAGTAAGGCTCTTCAGGATAGGATATGCTCCATCCTCTAAGGATGCGTTGATGAACTTTATGTTTAATAAAGGTTTCTACCCTGAGGACCTCTTAAGGGCTGGGCTTGCTTCCCTTTCCTTAGATGGCCGCTATTATGATAAGTTCAGGGGTAGAATTATCTTCCCCATAGCTGATGAGAGGGGAAGAATCCTTGGCTTTGGTGGGAGAAGCCTTGAAGGAGAAGAGCCCAAGTATCTAAACTCTCCAGAGACAGCCGTTTTCAGCAAAAGAAAGGTCCTATTTGGGATAGATAAGTCATTAAACTATATAAAGGCCGAGGATAGTATCGTTCTAGTCGAAGGGTATATGGATATGATAAAGCTATTCCAGGCGGGGGTGCGATTTGTCGTTGCTTCCTTAGGGACCTCTTTAACCGAGGCTCAAGCGAACTTGATAGCGCGTTATGCATCCAAGGTTTTCATAGCCTACGATGCTGATGCTGCGGGGGAGTCTGCTACATTAAGGGGGATATCAATTCTCGTCAACAGGGGGTTAAAGGTTAGTGTCGTTGATCTGCCTGTGGGGATGGATCCCGACGACTTCGTTTCGGAGAATGGTGGTGAAGCTTTCAAGCTCCTTCTTAGGAGTTCTCGCAGCTTTTGGGACTTTAGGCTTGATCTGATATTTAAAGATTTCAATCCTGCGAGCATCGAGAGCAAGAGGGAAGCGTTAAAGAAAGGGNTAGACTTCCTGTTGGAGCTTTCTGAAGTTGATAGGGATATCATTCTCCAGAAGCTTTCTGAAAGGTTAGGACTCTCAGAGAGGACGCTTCGGAGGGTTCTTAGCTCTCGAGGGAGGGGCGAAAAGGTAAGGGTTTCGCTTCCACCTATATCTAAGAAGAACGGTTTTCAAAGGGCTGAGGAGGAGGTCCTTTTGCTTGTTCTTAAAAGACCCGCTTTTCTGGAGAAGCTAATTAAGTTTGGTGGTTTGGATCTCTTTGAGGATGAAAAATTAAGGTGGATTTTAGAGAGGATTTTAAGGGGTTTTAGCGAATATAAAATAATGGAGGAAGCTCAAGGAGAGGAGAAGATTGTTGGTTTGCTTTCCTCTCTTCTCTTAAGAGAACTTCCCTGTGAGGAGGAGAGAATAGAGGTTTATTTCGATGGTTTGTTGGAATCTTTGCTTTTAAGGAAGCTTAAGAAAAGGCTCGACGAGCTTGAAGGGACTTTAAGGAGAGAGGGGTCGCTTTCCCCCATCTCAATATCGGGAATATTTGGAGCTTTTGAAGAAGTTTCACAAGAGGGGGTGTTTGATTGATGACGGAGGCAACAAATAAGAAGGTTGAGATGATTAAAACCCTTTTAGAGGAGGGGAAGGGCAAAGGTTATGTAACCTATGATGAGATAGAGGAGGTTTTGGGGAAGGATGTCATATCTCCTAATGAATTGGACGAGCTTTATATTAACCTTATGGAAATGGGCGTAGATGTGGTAGACTCTCCAGAGACTTATGATAGGGTCGTTAGTAGGGAGAAGGAGGAAGAGTTAGAGCTTGAGGATCTGGATTTGGAGCTGGGGGATGAGATAGCGATTGATGATCCTGTTAGGATGTATCTTAAGGAGATAGGTAAGATCCCTCTTTTAAGCGCGGAGGAAGAGGTAGAGCTTGCTAAGAGGATGGAACAAGGCGATATGGAGGCGAAGAGGAAGCTCATAGAGTCTAACCTCAGGCTCGTTGTCAGTATAGCTAAGAAGTATATAGGTAGAGGGATGCTTTTCCTGGATCTTATTCAGGAAGGTAATCTTGGGCTTATAAGAGCCGTTGAGAAGTTTGACTACAGGAAGGGTTATAAGTTCAGCACCTATGCAACTTGGTGGATAAGGCAAGCCATAACAAGAGCTATCGCCGATCAAGCGAGAACCATAAGGATACCAGTTCATATGGTAGAGACCATAAATAAGCTTCAGAGGGTTTCAAGGCAGCTCGTTCAGGAGCTTGGAAGGGAACCAACCATAGAGGAGATAGCCGAAGCTATGGAGATGCCTCCTGAGAAGGTTGAGGAGATAATGAAAGTGGCTCAGGATCCGGTTTCCCTCGAGACGCCAATAGGGGAAGAGGAGGATAGTCATCTTGGAGATTTCATCGAGGATAAAATTATCCCTTCTCCCTCTGAAGCTGCGGCAAAGCAGCTTCTTAAGGAGCAACTTGAGGCGGTCTTAAACACCCTTTCAAAGAGAGAGAGAGAGGTATTAAAGCTTCGCTTTGGACTTGAGGATGGAAGACCTTCTACCCTTGAGGAGGTTGGTAAGCGCTTCGGCGTTACAAGGGAAAGAATAAGGCAGATTGAAAGTAAAGCCCTGCGTAAGTTGAGACATCCTACAAGAAGTAAAAAGCTTTAAAGATTTCTTAGACTAATTCCTCTAAAAATTCTATTATTCTTTTTGAAGCCTCCTCTATATCTTTTCTGGAAGCAGCATAAGATATCCTTATATATCCTGGAGCAAGGAACGCCTTTCCTGGGACTATAGCGACGAGCTTTTCTTCGAGTAACTTTCTTGCTAAGGTTATATCGTCTTCTATTACCTCTCCTTTAAAGCTCTTTCCCAAGGCTTTAGTAATGTTTGGAAAGAGATAAAAGGCTCCCTTCGGCTTCCTAAAGGTCATATATGGGGCTTTCTCAAGTAGCGAGCATATGAGCTCTCTTCTTTCTTTGAACTCCCTTGCCATCTCCGTTACCTCGTCTTGAGGACCCCTCACTGCCTCTAATGCTGCTTTCTGGGATATGGAGCAGGGGTTCGATGTCATATGCCCCTGTATTATACCCATGGCCTTGATTAGGTTAGCTGGACCTAAGCCCCATCCCATTCTCCAGCCAGTCATAGCGTAGGCTTTGGAGGCTCCGTTCACTATTAATATATTTTCTTTCGCCTCAGGGATAAGATGGACCAGTGGAACGCATTCCTCATCATAGGATAACTTGTCGTAGATCTCATCGCTAATTATGAAGACGCCCTTTGATGTCGCTGTTTCAGCTATCTTTATAAGAACATCCTTTGGGTATACTGCACCTGTTGGGTTATGAGGGCTGTTTAAAATTATGGCTTTCGTTTTAGGCGATATTTTTCTCTCTACTTCCTTTGGGTCTGGGATAAAATCGTTATCCTCCTTGGTCTCGACTATTACCGGTTTACCTCCAGCGAGCTTTATCTGCTCTATGTAGCTCACCCAGGCCGGCGTTATAACCAAAACTTCGTCTCCCTCATCGCATAGGGCAAACAGGGCATTGAATATAACATGCTTTGCTCCATTGGAGATGATCACTTCATTAACGTTGTACTTTATTCCCCACTCTTTTTCAAACTTCTCCGCGATCGCTTCCTTTAGTTCGGTTATCCCAGATTCTGGGGTATAGTGAGTGAAATCGTTTTCTATAGCCTTAATTGCTTCATCCTTGATGTTTCTTGGGGTTGGAAAGTCGGGCTCTCCTGCTGACAAGCTTATAACATCCTTTCCTTCCCTCTTCATCTTGATAGCTAAAGCTGTGATTGCCAAGGTTGCTGAAGGCTCTATGGTTTCGAGTTTTCTCGTGAGCTTGACCAACTTAAGATCCCCCCTCCGTAGAGGATTATATAGAAGGTATTACCCTTCCCTTTTTGGCTTTTAAAGGTGATCTTTCCTATACCGTTAATAGCTCTTAAAGCTAAGGGTAAACCCAAACCTAAGCCGCTGTGCTTTCTAGTTAAGAAGCCCTCTCCTTGGTAGAAGAGTTCAAATATCATATCTTTTTTGTCTTCTTCTATTCCGGGACCGCTATCTTTTACAGCTATGATAGCACGATCTTTGATAATTTTCAACGTTAATTCTATGTAACCATTTTGGGCAAACTTAAAGGCATTATCTAAGATCTCCCTTAAGGCTATCTCGAGCCTATAGGGGTCAGTTTCTATGGTCGTATTATTACTTAGTATATTAATCTTGAAATCTATTCCTTTTTCTCTCGCTTTTTCCACAAATTCCATTCCAACCTTTTCTAGGAGTTCCCTTAAATTTACTTTAGATAGGTTGATGTCGGAGCCGAGCCTTGAATAGGATAGCATCCTTTCCATCGTTTTAAGTAGAGTCTGAGCTTGAGATCTTATGATGGTGAGTTTCTCCTTAAGCTTAGGAGGGATATCTTCCTCTAGGAGTATCTCCGAGTAGCCGATTATCGAGGTTAAGGGTGTTTTAGTTTCGTGAGACGCTATCGCCAGGAAGGCGGTTTT
>Ga0065718_1000522_pt1 | contig 32070 bp, 29 predicted proteins | sample GBSCel77sediment_2_FD_59105 | JGI IMG/M metagenome (GOLD analysis project Ga0065718, IMG submission 59105) | Hot spring sediment microbial communities from Great Boiling Spring, Nevada - cellulolytic enrichment CS 77C v3 (version 3) | ecosystem: Environmental > Aquatic > Thermal springs > Hot...
CCAAGCTCTTCTGGATCGGTTGTATTAAGGTAGATGGCAGGTATTATTACGTCTGTATCTATGTCGTTTCCGAACTTCCAAGCTTTCCCTTTGATCATCCCTTCATCACCTCTTCTGGGCTTGCTATTTCACCGGCTACGGCGCTTGCTGCTGCAACAGCTGGCGAAGCCAGATAAACGTAACTATCCTTATGTCCCATTCTCCCTATGAAGTTTCTATTAGTTGTAGAGATACAGGTCTCTCCCTTAGCCAGCACCCCCATGTGACCTCCTAAGCACGGTCCACAGGTGGGGGTTGAAACGGCCGCTCCGCTTTCTATAAAGGTCTCGATATATCCAAGCTTTAAAGCTTCCTTGTAAACTCTTTGGGTTCCAGGGAATATTATGACTCTCACATCGGGATGGACTTTCTTCCCTTTAAGGATTTCAGCGGCTATGGCTAGGTCTCTTAACCTTCCGTTGGTACAGGAGCCTATGACGACTTGATCAACCTTCACTCCTCTTAATTGGCTTACCCCTTTAACGTTAGCCGGGGAGTGAGGCATGGCTACTTGAGGCTCGAGCTCGCTTAAATCCCATTCATATATCTTTTCGTATTCGGCGTCAGGGTCACTCTTAAAGATCCTATAATTCCTCTTTGCTCTTCCATTAAGATACTCTATGGTTTTTTCATCAGGCTCTATTACTCCGCACTTTCCTCCTGCTTCTATCACCATGTTGCAGATGGTAAACCTGTCATCCATAGGTAGCTCTCTTATCACATCTCCAGAGAACTCCATAGCCCTGTAGAGAGCACCATCTACCCCTATCTGCCCTATGGTGAAGAGGATTATATCTTTGCCTCCAACCCATCTTTTAAGCTTTCCGTGATAGATGAACTTCATCGTCCTTGGAACTTTAAACCATAGCTTCCCCAGTGCCCAAGCCGCTGCTAGGTCTGTGCTTCCTACTCCTGTGGCGAAGCAACCAAGCGCTCCATAGGTGCAGCTATGAGAATCCGCTCCAATGATCACATCGCCTGGTAGAGTTAGCCCCTCTTCATGTAGTAGGACGTGTTCGATTCCTCCCCTTCCAACCTCAAAATAATGCTTTATCCCATATTCTTTCGCGAACTCCTTCACGAGCTTTGCTTGTTCTGCCGATTTAATGTCTTTGTTTGGGGTAAAATGGTCAGGGATGAGTGCCACTTTTTCCGGATCGAACACCTTCTTTGCCCCCATAAGCTTAAAATCCTCTATAGCTAAGGGGGCTGTGATATCGTTGGCGAAGGCCAAATCTATGTCGGCTTCAATCAACCTGTCTGGCTTAACTTCATCTTTAGTGTGGGCTTGAAGTATCTTTTCAATGATCGTTTTTCCCAAACGAAGTCACCTCTCTTTCTAAAATGATATTTCAATCCTTTATGAATTAAGTATATTATTCTTCATAGCTCTTTGTCAAGATAGAGGGGTATAGTTGTAACTTCCTTACTATTTTTCTTGACACTTATTAATGCTAATTCTAAAATTTAGCTTAGATTGCCCGTTATTTTTCGGAAGGGGGGTAAGAAATGCTTTTAACGGTGGATGTTGGTAATACGAACATAGTTATGGGTTTTTATAAAGATAGCGAGCTCGTTAGGGCTTGGAGGCTGTCTACCGATAGGGGTAGAACCAAGGATGAATATGCAATTCTCCTTGATTCGATAATGAGAATGTCCTCTATTGCTCCTAAGGATGTTAAAGGGGCGGTGGGAGCTAGCGTTGTTCCTCCCCTTGTGGAATCTATAACTAAGGTTGTGAAGGAGTGTCTTTCTCTTAACATCCTTTGGGTTTCCTATAAGCTTGATTTAGGGATAAGGTTAGCGGTTGAAAATCCAGCTACCGTTGGTGCTGATAGAATAGCTAACGCTGTGGGTGCCTACTTTTTATATGGAGCGCCTGTTATAGTCGTAGATATGGGAACTGCGCTTACTTGGTGTGCCGTGGATGAAGGTGGGAATTGGCTCGGAGGTGCGATATTTCCTGGGATAAAGGTAGCTTCAGAGGCATTATTTGCTAGGACGGCTTTATTGCCTAAGGTGGAGCTTAGGAAACCCATGTCTGCTATTGGAAAGACCACCGAGGAGAATATCCAATCAGGTTTTATATTTGGTTACGCTTCTATGATAGATGGTATGATAAGAAGGATAAAAAAGGGAGTTAGGAGAGCATAGCTTTGTTGTTGCTACAGGTGGGCTTATAGATCTGGTTGCAGAGGAGTCTAAGGAGATAAACTTGGTTAATCCATGGTTGACCCTTGAGGGGTTAAGGATAATATACGAGAGAAATTCGTGATAAGGCTATTTTTAGCTCCTATAGCTGGGATAACTAAAAGCCCCTTTAGAAAGCTTATAGGTCGTGATAACGTAATAGATTATGCTTATACAGAGATGATAAGCGGTGTGGCTCTGTATCATCTTGATCCCAAGGCTTTGAGCTTGATTGATATAGCTCCCGATGAAAGTTCTGTTGGGGTGCAATTAGTTGGNGGAGACCCAGTTAAGATGGCCGAAGGGGCTAAAATAGCCGAGAGGTGGGGAGCTTCAAGCATCGACATAAACATGGGTTGTCCTGCTCGTAAGATCTTAAAAAGCGATGGTGGAGCTAAGCTTCTCTTGGACTTGGATAGAGCTCTTAAGGTTTTCTCTAAGGTTAGGGAAGCGGTAACCATTCCGGTGAGCGTTAAACTTAGGAAAGGCTGGCGGGGTAGGGAGACCTTTTTTGGAGCTATCCAAGGTGTTGGAGAGGGAAGGAGTATCTTGGATAACACTTCATGCCAGNTATGTGGAAGATGGTTCCGAAGGGCCNGTTGATTGGGGTAGCATAAGGAGACTTAAAGAAGAGATTTCCGTTCCAGTTATAGGGAACGGAGGGGTGAATAAAGCTGAAGATGCTTTAGCGATGGTTGAGTTCACAAAGTGTGATGGCGTTATGCTTGCAAGTGGGGTATTAAGAAACCCCTTTCTTCCGAGGCAGATAAGGGAGCTCGAAAGTAAGGGATACTATACTAAAGAGTCATCCTTAGATAGAATAAACTGGCTTTTAGATTTTTGCCATGAGGTTAAAAGCTTATATGGGGATGATAAGGGAGCTAAGTACGTTAAGGCGATAATCCCGTGGATCTTAAGAGATATGAGTAGTTCAAGTTGGCTAAGGGGATATATATTGAGACTTGGGAGCCTCTCTAGCATGATGGAGGTTCTTGTCTCCGTAAAGTCAAAGATGGGAAGGGGTGAATAAATTGGGCGAAATCGATGAGATTTACAGACAGAGGCTTGTCAAGCTTGAGAGGTTGAAAAAGGAGGCTGGTTATGATCCTTTTAAGGTAGACAGGTATGTTAAAGCTAATAGCTCGCAGGAGATAAAGGATAGGTTTGGTTATCTGAAGGAGGATGAGGTAGCAGAAGAGGAAGTTTCTTTAGCAGGTAGGATAATGAGGCTTAGGTTTCATGGAAAGGCGAGCTTTGCACACATCAGGGATGAGACAGGTGATATTCAACTTTACTTTCAGTATGACAAGCTTGGAGAAGAAAAATATGGCTTTTTCAAAACGTGGGTTGACACGGGAGATATACTTGGGGTTAAGGGTTTCCCTTTTAGGACGAAGAGAGGNGAGCTTTCCATTTGGGTTACGGATTTCTCTCTCCTAAGTAAGGCCTTGAGAGCTCTTCCTGAGAAATGGCACGGCTTGAAGGATGTGGAAACTCGTCACAGGCAAAGATATCTTGACCTTATGGTTAACCTTGATAGCAGGAGAAAGTTCGTCATAAGAAGTAAAGTTATAAAGCTCTTCAGGGAACTTCTTGACGCGAGAGGGTTTATGGAGGTTGAAACCCCTATTCTTCAACCTATAGCGACAGGCGCTGCAGCGAAGCCCTTTATAACCTACCATAATGCGCTAGATATGAACCTTTACTTGAGGATAGCTCCTGAGCTTTACTTAAAGAGGCTTCTTGTGGGTGGTTTCGAGAAGGTGTATGAGATAGGTAGGAACTTTAGAAACGAGGGGATATCTACTCAGCACAATCCAGAGTTCACATCCCTTGAACTTTACTGGGCTTATGCCAATTATGAGGATATGATAAAGCTCTTCGAGGATATATTGAGTAAGATAGTTAGGGAGATAACCGGAGGGCTTAAGCTTGAGTATAATGGGATGGAGATAGACTTTACCCCTCCATGGAGAAGGATAACCATGAAGGAGGCCATAAAGCTGTATGCTGGTATAGACTTTGATAATATAGGAAACTTGGAAGAGGTCAAAGCTATAGCTAAGAGTAAGGGAGTGGAGCTTGAAAAGGCGGATAGTCTTCCCGCTGCCATGTTTGAGTTATTTGAGGAACTCGTTGAGGAGAAGTTGGTTCAACCGACCTTTGTTATAGGATATCCTGTGGAGGTTTCGCCTCTCGCTAAGAGAAATGCGGGGAACCCCGGTTTGACTGATAGGTTCGAGCTATTTATAGCTGGTTTTGAGGTTGCTAATGCCTTCTCTGAGCTAAACGATCCCATAGACCAGAGGCGAAGGTTTGAGGAGCAAGCTAAGAGGAGGGAGAGGGGGGATGAGGAGGCCCATCCGATGGATGAGGACTTCGTCAGGGCTTTAGAGTACGGTATGCCCCCAGCAGCGGGAATAGGAATAGGAATAGACAGATTTGTTATGATTTTGACTGGCTCTACCTCTATAAGGGAAGTTATCCTCTTTCCTCATCTGAGACCGGAAAGGGGGATTGATGAGGATGGGGAGGGAGATACCGAAGAGCGTACTTGAGGAGGTAGAAAGGTTAAGGAAAGAGATAGCATATCATGACTATAGGTACTATATCCTGAATGACCCTGTCATCTCCGATGCTGAGTATGATAAGCTTATGCGTAGGCTTAAAGAGCTTGAGGCAGCCTATCCTGAACTTATCACTCCAGACTCCCCTACTCAGAGGGTTGGAGGGGCTCCCGCTTCGGAGTTCAGAAAGGTTAGGCATGAGGAACCCATGCTGAGCTTAGATAACACTTTCTCTAAGGAGGAGCTTTTGGCTTTCGATCAGAGACTTAAGAAGTGGAGCGGAGAGTCAGAGATAGAATACGTTGCAGAGCATAAGATAGACGGTGTATCGGTGTCTTTGATTTACGAAGATGGGGTTTTTACCGTTGGAGCCACGCGAGGTGACGGTTTAACTGGTGAAGATGTTACCGCTAACCTCAGGACCATAAGAACTCTTCCTCTCAGGTTGATTCGTGAGCTTCCGGGAAGGCTTGAGGTTAGGGGGGAGGTTTTCCTTACTAAGGAGGAATTCGAACGCATAAATAAGGAAAGGGAGGAACTGGGCTTACCTCTTTTTGCGAATCCAAGGAATGCGGCAGCTGGATCTCTTCGCCAGCTTGATCCAAGGGTTACGGCTTCTCGAGCTTTAGACATATTCGTATATTACTTGATCAATCCTGAGAAATGGGGAATATATACTCAATGGGATGCGCTCAATTTTATAAAGGATCTGGGATTCAAAGTGAACCCCTATTCTAAGCTATGTAAGGATGTAGAAGAGGTTTGGAGATATTGTGAAGAGTGGGAGAAAAAAAAGGGTAGCCTAAGCTACGCTGTTGATGGTGTGGTCCTTAAGGTTAATAGGATAGATCTATGGAAGAAGCTTGGTGCAACGAGTAAGAGCCCGCGCTGGGCTATAGCCTTCAAGTTTCCTCCTGAGGAAGCCGTGACCAAGGTTTTAGACATAATCGTTAATGTTGGGAGAACAGGTGTTTTAACCCCTGTGGCCGTTCTTGAACCGGTTCACCTTGGTGGTACTATAGTCAAGAGGGCATCCCTTCATAACGAGGATGAGGTCCGTCGTAAGGATGTTAGGATAGGAGATTGGGTTATAGTTAGAAAGGCTGGGGAGATCATACCTGAGGTGGTCAAGGTTATAGCTGAAAGGAGAACCGGAAGTGAGAGAGAGTTCAAGATGCCCGACAAGTGCCCTGTTTGCGGTGCTACCGTGGTGAGACCCGAGGATGAAGTCGCCCATAGATGCATAGGCATAAACTGCCCAGCTCAGCTTAAAGAGAGGATAAGGCACTTCGCAAGCAGAGATGCTATGGATATAAGAGGTTTAGGGCCAGCCATAATAGAGCAGTTGGTGGAAAGAAAGCTTGTTAAGGATATAGCTGATCTATATTACCTGACTTATGATGATATCCTTTCCCTTGAGAGGATGGGACCTAAGAGCGCTTCCAACCTCGTAAAGGCTATAAATGCTAGTAAGAATAGACCTCTCGCTAACCTGATATTTGGCCTCGGTATAAGATACGTTGGTAAGGTTGTGGCTAAGCTCCTTGCGGATAACTTTAAGACGATGGATAAGCTCTCCAAAGCTTCTTACGCTGAGCTTATGGAGATAGAAGGAGTTGGTGAGAAAGTAGCTACAAGCGTATATAAGTTTTTCAGAGAACCACAAACCTTAGAGCTTTTGGAGAAGATGAAAAAGGCTGGAGTTAACATGGGTGAGGAGCTTAAGGAGAGGGAGATAAGAGAGAACTTCTTTAAGGGAAAAACCGTTGTTTTCACTGGAGAGCTTAAGAGCTTTACGAGGGCAGAGGCTTCCAAGGTTCTTGAGAGCCTTGGGGCTCAGGTTTTAAACAGCGTGAGTAAGAAGGTAGATTTGTTGATAGTTGGAGAAAACCCTGGGTCTAAGCTGGATAAGGCCCTATCTATGGGAATCCAGATAATGAGGGAGGACGAGCTCCTGGAGAAGCTTAAGGAGATGGGAATCGAAGGTGAGGTTAAAGTAAAGAGGGAACCCACTTTGTTTTAAGGAGGGTAAGGTGAGAAATGAAGGTCTCGAGGGGTGACGTTGAACACATTATGAAGTTGGCGTATTTGGATCTAAAGGGAGAGGAGAAGGAGAAAATGATACATCATTTCAGTAGGATACTAGAGTATTTCGCTAAGCTTCAGGAGCTGGATACCGCTAACGTTGAGCCGTTAAGCCATGTTATCGAGGAGTCCACTCCCTTAAGGGATGATGAAGTGGGAGAAGGATTATCGCAAGAAGATGTTTTAGGCATGGCTCCTGATAAGGAAGGGGGATACATTAAGGTTCCAAGAATAGTTTAGCGAAGGGGGGAGATGTTTTGGAGTTATGCGATATGCCAGCTTGGAAGCTTAAAGAGATGATATCAAAGGGGGAGATTGGGCCTGAAGATGTTCTTGATTCCGTGTTTAATAGGATAGATGCCGTTGAGGGGACGTTAAATTCTTATATAACACTTCTTAGGGATAGTTCCTACGCTCAGGCCAAGGAGGTTAAAAGGAGGCTTAAGGAGGGTGAGAGTTTACCCCTTGGTGGGATCCCAATTGCTATTAAGGACATAATTTGTACCAAGGGGATTGAAACTACATGTGCTTCAAAGATACTTAAGGGATTTCGTCCTCCTTACGATGCTACGGTTGTGGCTCGAGTTAAGAGAGCAGGTGGGATAATAGTAGGTAAAACGAACCTTGATGAGTTTGCGATGGGCTCTTCTACTGAAAATTCTGCCTTTGGTCCTACGCGAAACCCTTGGAATCCGGAGACCGTTCCTGGTGGATCAAGCGGTGGCTCTGCGGCTGCTGTAGCTGCCGGTGAGGCCATATTAGCTTTGGGTTCAGATACGGGTGGGTCGGTTAGACAACCTGCGGCCTTCTGCGGTATAGTTGGCTTGAAGCCAACCTATGGTTTAGTTTCAAGATATGGTCTTATAGCTTACGCTTCCTCTCTGGATCAGATAGGTCCCATGACCAAGGATGTCAAAGATTGCGCGCTCTTGCTTCAGGTTATAGCAGGAAAGGATGACAAGGATTCCACCTCTATAAAGTTGAATCTGCCTAACTATCTTGAAGCTTGCGAAGTTAAGGATCTTAANGGTATAAAGATTGGGCTTCCAAGAGAATGCGTCAGTGAATCTATCGATAGATCGGTCGCTCGCGTGATAGAGGAGGCTAAGAGGGTTTTTGAGAAGCTTGGGGCTAAAGTGGTGGAAATATCTCTACCTCACATTGAGTACGCTCTTCCTACTTACTACATAATAGCTCCCGCTGAGGCTAGCTCCAACCTCGCGAGATATGATGGTGTTCAATATGGACTAAGGCTCAAGGCTGGGTCGTTGAGGGAGATGTATCTCGAGACGAGGACGAACGGTTTCGGTGAGGAAGTTAAGAGAAGGATAATGATAGGAACTTATGTTCTAAGTGCTGGATATTATGATGCCTTTTACCTTAAAGCTTTAAAGGTGAGGAGATTAGTTAAGGAAGATTTTGATGAAGCTTTCAAAGAGGTTGATTATATATTAACTCCCCACATCTCCAACGCCAGCATTTAAGATAGGAGAGAAGATAGATGATCCTATACTTATGTATCTCTCTGATGTATTTACGGTTCCCGTTAACTTGGCTGGAATTTGCGCTATATCTATAAATGGTGGGTTTTCGGATGATGGGCTGCCGATAGGTATTCAGATAATAGGAAGGGCTTTTGACGAATATGGGGTTCTGGGGGTTGCATCTGCCTTCGAAGCTGAAACCGAGTGCCATAGTCGTAGGCCTTATCGGAGGTGAGCGGATTTGGAATTGAAACCCGTTATCGGCCTTGAGATTCATTGTCAGTTGTTGACCAAAACTAAGCTGTTTTGTTCTTGCCCTACGGATTATGTTGGTAGGGAGCCTAACACCATAGTTTGTCCAGTTTGCTTAGGGCTACCTGGTTCTCTCCCCGTTCTAAATAAGGAAGCGCTAAAGCTTGCTTTAAGAGCCGCTTTGGCTTTAAACTGTACTATACTGAAAAAGACTAGGTTTCACTAGGAAAAACTACTTTTACCCTGACCTCCCAAAGGCTTATCAGATATCTCAGTATGATATTCCCTTAGCTGTAAACGGTTATCTTGTGATCGATGGGAAGAGGATAAGGATAAGAAGGGTTCACATGGAGGAGGATGCTGGGAAGCTGGTTCACCCCACGAAAACCGGTAGGCTGGAGGGAGCGGAATACTCATTGGTCGATTTCAACAGGTGTGGTGTTCCTCTGATAGAGATAGTTACCGAGCCAGATATTTCGTCTCCTGAGGAGGCTAGGAACTTCGTTATGGAGTTAAGAANTCTAGTTCAGCATCTTGGCGTTTCTGACGGAAACATGGAGGAGGGGTCTTTAAGGTGCGACGCTAACATATCCATATCTGTAGACGGAAAGTTTGGAACAAAAACAGAGATAAAGAACATGAACTCCTTTAAAGCAATTGAGAGGGCCTTAGCTTATGAGATAAACAGGCATATGGAGGTAATCCTTTCGGGCGGGGAGGTCATTCAGGAGACGAGGCACTGGGATGATTCGAAGGGTATCACTACCTCTTTAAGAGGGAAGGAGGAAGCGCATGATTATCGCTATTTTCCCGAACCAGACCTTCTTCCATTATTCATTTCTGATGAAATGGTATCTGAGATAAGTAAAACTATGCCAGAGCTTCCCTGGGATAGGAGAAATAGATGGAAGATGGATTTTGGCCTAGGAGATTATGAAGTTTTTGTGCTCAGCTCATCTAAGGTTTTGGGAGATTTCTTCGATGCCTGCGTTAGGGAAATAGGTAAGCCCAAAGAGGTTTCCAATTGGATTCAGGTGGAGCTTTTGAGGATAGTTGATGATCTAAGGCTCAAGATAGAGGATTGTTACTTCGCTATTCCTTACCTTAAAGAGGTTTTGGAGCTTTTAGAAAAGGGCGTGATTAACAATCAGGTTGCGAAAGCTGTGTTTGAGGAATCGATAAGGGAGAGGAGGGCACCAATAGATATAGTTAAATCTAAGGGGTTGGAGCAGGTTAGCGATGAGGAGGCTTTAAAAGATGCGGTTAAGAGGGTTTTGGAAGAGAATGAGGATGCGGTGAAGTCATACCTAAGTGGGAAGGATAAGGCTTTTAACTTCCTTCTTGGGCAAGTGATGAAGGTTACCAAGGGCAAAGCTAACCCAGCCGTGGTTAGAAAGGTTTTGGAGGAGGAGCTTAAGGCCCTTTCATGAGGCTTTCTATAGAGAGGATGGTTTATGGAGGATATGGCATTTCCCGTACACCTCAAGGGGTTGTTTTCGTGAGGGGAGCTTTAAAGGGTGAGGTTGTTGAGGTGAGGGTGACCGAAATTAGAGGGGATTACTCCTTGGGTGAGGTTAGTGAGGTCATAGACCCTTCTCCCTTTAGGGTTTCTCCTCGCTGTCAGTTCTTCGGTTTATGGTGGGGGTTGTGATTGGCAGCATATATCCTATGAGGGGCAGATAACTTTTAAGGAAGAAGCCTTGGAGGAGGTCTTTGAGAGGATAGGAAAGGAGAAGGTTAAGCCTGAGCTGATTTATAAGGGCCAAGCTTGGGGGTACAGATATAGGGTTCGATTCCATGCAGATCATAGAGGTAGGCTTGGCTTCTTTAGGAGAGGAACGAACGAGGTCATTTGGATAGGAAGTTGCCCTGTTCTCGTTTCTACGATTAATGAGGCAAAGCTGGTCTTAGATGAGATTGGCGCTTTCGAAAAGGGTACGGAGGTTTCCATAAGAAGCAATTATGGTAGGGATAAAAGCGAGGTCTTGGTCTCTTGTAGCAAGATTAGGAAAGAGAGGAGGAAAAGGTTAAAAGAGCTGCCCTTCTTTATAGTCGAAAGAGGGTTCACACTAAAGGGTAGGTCTTACACTTATGAGAAATGGTGTGGCCTTAATCTTAAGTTTTCCTATGATTCTTTTTCCCAAGTTAATCCTAAGGTTGCAGAGGAGTTATATCTTTTTATAGTTAGGGAGCTTAAAGAGTTTGAGAAAATATGGTATCTTTATAGCGGGGTTGGGATTTTGGGGATGTTGCTTGCTCGCGAGGGTAAAGAGGTTAAGCTTATCGAAGCTAACGAGTCTGCTGTTAAGGATGCTCAGGAAAATCTCAAGGAACATAGTCTCTTAGGGTTAGCCGAAGTCATAAGGGGAGATGCAGAGGAGGTCTTTCCATCTTTAGTTTCCGATTTCGATGGAGAGGCGCTTGTAGTTGATCCGCCAAGGCAGGGTATTGGAAAGGGCATAATTCAAGCTTTAAAGGGAAGCAGTATTAAGAAGGTGGTCTATGTTTCCTGTCATCCTCCAGTATTGGCAAGGGACCTGCTTCGCTTAAGGGGAGCAGGTTATGATCTTGAATCCTTGAAGTGGGTTGATATGTTTCCTCAAACGTCTCACATAGAGGCAATTGGGATATTCTGTAAAAAAGGAGGAGGTTAGAAGATATGGGGTACGGGCCTTCTGACATTAGAAACGTAGGTTTAGTTGCACATGGTAGTGCAGGAAAAACGTCTCTGGCTGAGGCTATTCTCTTTAATGGAGGATCGATCACTAGGTTAGGTAGGGTGGATGACGGAAATACCGTAATGGATTTCGACCCAGATGAGATTAAGAGGAAGATATCCATTAACGCGGCAGTTGCCTTCATCGACTATAGAGGGAAGAGAATAAACATAGTGGATATGCCTGGGTATGCCGACTTTGTAGGAGAGGTTTTGGCTCCCATAAGGGTTTGCGATAGCATTATAAGCGTTGTTTGTGCTGTTTCCGGTGTTGAGGTGAATACTGAGAAGACGTGGGAGTATGCAACGGAGCTTGGTCTACCGAGAATGGTTTTTATAAACAAGCTTGATAGAGAGAGGGCTGATTTTTACAGGGTTTATGAGATGGTTAAGGACTACCTTTCTCGAAATGCGGTTCCCATAACCATCCCAATAGGAGCTGAACAGTCTTTCACGGGGGTTGTTGATCTACTTAAGGAGAAGGCTTACATATATGAGAGGGACAGGAGTGGGAAGTTTCGAGAGGATAAGATACCTGCCGACATGGAGAAAAGAGTCGCTGAGATAAGGGAGATGTTGATAGAGAAGATAGTTGAGACCGATGAGGAGCTCATGGAGAGATATCTTGAGGGGAGTGAGATATCCCCTGAGGANATAACGAGGGCGATGAGGAAGGCGGTTTTAAGCGGNGAAGTCGTCCCTGTGCTTGCTGGATCTGCTTCGGAGAATATAGGTATAAGACAGCTTATGGATTACATTGTTGATTTGCTCGCCTTCCCCNTCAGATAGNCCTCCCGTGAAGGGAAGTCATCCTGATACTGGAGAGGAGATATTGAGGAGTCCAAGTCCATCTGATCCCTTTTCTGCATGGGTATTTAAGGTNGCTTTGGANCCCTATGTGGGTAAGCTCGTATATATGCGGGTCTGGTCTGGAGAAGTTGCTGCCGATTCTAACGTTTTAAATTCAACTAAGAAAGAAGAGGAAAGGTTAAGCAATCTATCTTACCCGATGGGGAAGAGCCTGATTAAGGCTGATAAAGCTATAGCTGGTGATATCGTGGTTATAGCTAAGCCTAAGGTGAGCGGTTTCGGTGACACGCTTTGCGCTAAGGATGCTCCTATAGTTTTCCCGAGCGTTAAGTTCCCTGAGCCGGTTTACTTCCTCGCTATAGAGCCTAAGACGAAGGGAGATGAAGATCGCTTAAGCAACGCTCTCCAGAGATTGATGGAAGCGGACCCGACTTTCAAGTCTTACAAGAACGTTGAGACGGGGGATACGGTTATAGCTGGCATGGGTGATATTCATCTTGATGTTGCCATCGATAGGATGAAAACGAGATATAACGTAGATTTAAACGTGAGAATGCCCAAGATTCCTTATAGGGAGACTATTAAGGGGAGGTCTAAGGCAGAGGGTAAATATGTTAAGCAGAGCGGCGGTCGCGGTCAATATGGATGGGTATGGATAGAGTATGAGCCATTGCCTAGAGGAAGCGGTTTTCAGTTCGAGGATAGAATAGTTGGTGGAGTCGTTCCTAAGCAGTATATCCCAGCGGTAGAAAAAGGGCTTAGGGAGGCTATGCAGAAGGGTGTATTGGCTGGTTATCCAACCGTGGACTTTAAGGCCATACTTTACGATGGTAAATACCATGAGGTGGACTCCTCTGAGATGGCTTTTAAGATAGCTGCTTCCTTGTCCTTTAAGAAAGGTATAGCTGAAGCCAACCCAGTTTTGCTTGAGCCTATAATGGAGGTGGAAGTTACCGTTCCTGAAGATTATCTTGGTGACGTTATGGGTGATCTCAATAGCAAGCGTGGTAGGATATTGGGTATAGAGTCAAAAGGCAGGCTTCAGGTGGTCAAGGCCCTGGTTCCTATGGCTGAGATGGCCAGATATGCTATAACTTTGCGCTCGATAACCTCTGGAAGGGGAAGCTTTAGGATGAGCCTATCGCACTATGAGGAGGTTCCTCCTGAGATAGCCAAGAGGATAATCGAAGAGGCTCAAAGGGAGCAGGAGGAGGAGAGAAAGTAAAGTTTTGGGGAGGGGGTGTCTATGTTGAATAGAGAGGATATACTGAGGGATCTTGCGATAAGGGATGCTAAGACGAAGATTTTCTTTCTGGTCATAGACGGGCTTGGTGGCTTGCCGGTGAATGGTAAAACGGAGCTCGAGGCTGCTAATACGCCAAACATGGATAAGCTTGCCTATGAGTCATCTTGTGGTTTGCTTTACCCCGTCATGCCTGGTTTGACGCCAGGGAGCGGTGCCGGGCACCTTGCTCTCTTTGGTTATGATCCTATAAGATATGATATAGGTAGAGGGATACTTGAGACGCTTGGTGTAGGAGCGGACGTTCGAAAGGGGGATCTGACCTGTAGGGGAAACTATGCAACTTTAAAGGATGGGATGATAATCGATAGAAGAGCAGGGAGGATTTCAACGGAGGTGAATCAGAGACTTACTGCTAAGCTTTCCATGGAGATAAGGGAGATAGATGGGGTCAAAGTATACTTATACCCTGGCATGGAGCACAGATTTGCGGTGGTTTTCAGGGGAGAGGGGTTGTCTGATAAGATTAGCGATGCTGATCCGCAGAAGAATGGCTTACCACCTGAGAGAGCTAAGGCTCTCTCTCCTGAAGCTAAAAGATCGGAGGAGATAGTTAATAAGTTTATAGAGAAAGCGAGCGAAGTTTTAAAGGATGAGTGGCCTGCTAACACTATTCTTCTAAGGGGGTTTGCTTTGCCGCCAGATATCCCTACGATGGAAGAGCTTTACGGGCTTAAGTGTGCTTCGGTAGCTTACTACCCTATGTATAGGGGGGTAGCTCAGCTTGTAGGGATGGAGCCGATCGAGACTGGTCCTGAGCCCGAGGATGCCTTTAATGCGGTTAAGGAGAATAAAGACAAGTATGATTTCTTTTATATACACGTAAAGAAGGCTGATTCCTACGGTGAAGATGGAGCTTTCGATAAGAAAGTTGAAGTTATAGAGAAGGTTGACAAAGCCCTTCCGATTCTGCTTGAGGCTTCCCCAGACGTTTTAGTTATAACAGGAGATCACTCCACACCCGCTCTTCTTAAGTCCCATAGTTGGCATCCAGTTCCCGTCCTTCTTTGGTCTCCCTATGTCTTGCCGAGCAAAATATCATCCTTCTGTGAGAGCGAGTGCCTCAAGGGAAGCTTGGGTATAATTTATGCGATTGACCTTATGCCCCTTGTTTTGGCTAACGCCCTAAGGTTAAAGAAATATGGAGCTTAAGGAGGGTAGTTTTAAATGGTCTGCAAGTTAAAGGGTAGGCACTTTTTGACGTTAGCGGATTTTACGAGGGAGGAGATAGAGACCTTACTTGAGACCGCTAAGGATCTAAAGCTTAAGGCTAAAAGGGGGGAGTTTCCTCCGCTTCTCGCTGGTAAAACACTTGCCATGATCTTTGAGAAGCCATCTACGCGGACCAGGGTATCCTTTGAGGTAGCTATGCTTCAGCTTGGAGGGCATGCTCTTTATCTTAGCAAAAACGATCTTCAACTTGGTAGGGGAGAGACGGTGGCGGATACTGCTAGGGTTTTGTCTCGCTACGTTGATTGTATAATGGCGAGGGTTTACTCTCACTCCACGGTTGAGGAGCTCGCTCGATTTTCCTCTGTACCCGTTATAAATGGTCTTTCCGATAAATATCATCCAACGCAGGTGCTTGGTGATCTTCTAACAATATGGGAGAAGAAAGGCAAGTTTGAGGGACTTAAACTTGTCTTCGTAGGTGATGGGGCAAACAACATGGCTCACTCCCTGCTTTATGGCTCCACCATAATGGGGATGGATATAACTATTTGCTCTCCTAAGGGTTATTATCCTGAGAAGGATGTTTTAGATAAAGCTAAGGAGTTTGCTAAAAGAAGCGGATCTAAGATAGAGATTTTAAGCGATCCTAAGGAAGCGGTTAGAGGTGCAGATATCTTATACACCGATGTTTGGGTTAGCATGGGCCAAGAAGCTGAAAAGGCTGAAAGAATGAAAATATTTGAGCCTTATAGGGTTAATAATGAGCTCGTCTCCTTGGCTAAGGAAGATGTTATAGTTATGCACTGTTTACCCGCTCATAGGGGAGAGGAGATAACCGATGATGTCATGGATGGGCCCAACTCGGTAGTTTTCGATGAGGCTGAAAACAGACTTCATGCCCATAAAGCAATATTGGCTCTTATAGTTATTTGAGCATGTATCCTCTTTTAGAGGTATACCTTGAAAAGATAAAAGACAATGCCTATAAGGTTTTAGACCTCTGTAGCTCTAAGGGTATAGACCTCGTTGCTGTGGTTAAAGGATGTTCTGCCTTTCCAGAAGTAGCTATAGCTTTAATGGATGCAGGGGTTAGGTTTCTTGGGGATTCGCGAATTCAAAATGTTAAGAAGCTCAGAAAGGCTGGTATCGCTGGCCCTATTATGCTTTTAAGGATTCCTATGCTTTCAGAAGTTAAAGACGTGGTTGAGTTAGTTGATGTGGCCTTGGTTAGCGAGATAAGCGTTATAAAGGCGATAGATTATGAGGCTGGTAAGCTTGGGAAACGTTTTAGGGTCGTACTTATGATAGATATGGGGGATTTGAGAGAAGGCGTTTGGCCGACTAACTTGCTTTCCTACCTTGACTTGATCAAGGGGCTTAAGAATGTGGAGCTTTGGGGGGTTGGAGCCAACTTTGGTTGCTTTGGTGGAGTTTTACCTACACCAGAATCGGTATCCATGCTTGTAGATTATGCTTCCTTAGCCCGAGAGTATACCCACTTTGATGTTCCTATAGTTTCAATCGGAGGAACGGTAGCTTTATTTCTGCTTGAAAATGGGGTTATGCCTGAGGGGGTTAATCAACTTAGGATAGGCGAAGCTATTCTTCTCGGAAGGGATGCTACGAGAGAGAGGAAGATTCCTTATCTGAGGCAAGATACCTTTTTACTTAAGGCTGAGATAGTAGAGCTGAAGTTCAAGCCTTCCGTTCCTATCGGTGAGATAGGTGTTGATGCTTTTGGAAAGAAACCCCAATTCGTGGATAAGGGGGTGAGAAGGAGGGCCATATTGGCCTTGGGTAAACAGGATGTGATTATCGATGGGTTATTTCCTCAGGCTGATGGTATTGAGGTCTTAGGGGGATCGAGTGATCATACTGTAGTAGATGTGACGGACTTTCCTAATCCGCTTAAGGTTGGGGACATTATAAGTTTCGAGCTTAGCTATGGCGCAATGTTAATGGCTTCCACTTCTCCTTATGTGAGCAAGGTTTTTTTTAGTCTGAGTTGAGAAAGGAGGTAGGATTTAGAGATGGAAGCCCATCCCTATGGTTTCCTATCGTTACTCCCGCCACTGGTGGCGATAGTTCTCTGTTTCTTAACTAAGGAGGTTTTGTTTTCCCTCTTCGTGGGGATATGGATCGGGGCAACCATGGTGGCCGGTTGGAATCCGTGGAATGGTTTCTTTTCCACCTTCGATACCTATGTGTTGAGGGCTTTAGTTCCTAAGGATGGTGGGACCTGGAATATGGCTGTTATAATATTTTCCATGACTTTAGCTGGTGCAGTAGGGGTGATGAGTAGGAGCGGAGGAACTTTAGCGATAGCTCAGAGCTTAGCCAAGAGGGCTAAAACGCCCAAGGGAGCGCAGTTTTTCTCATGGCTTATGGGACTTATAGTGTTTTTTGATGATTATGCTAATACCCTTCTAGTAGGCAATACTATGAGGCCTCTTACCGATAGTTTGAGGGTTTCTCGTGAGAAGCTCTCCTATATAGTTGATTCAACCTCATCCCCCGTGGCTAGTTGGGCTATAGTATCGACATGGATAGGTTATGAGCTGGGTTTGATTCAGCAGGCTTTCGAGAAACTTGGTATTCAGGAAAATGCCTATCTTGTCTTCTTAAAGAGCATTCCCTATAGGTTTTATTGTCTGAGCGCGGTGGTGATGGTTCTCTTCATAATCTTGCTCGGGAGAGATTACGGTCCCATGTATCACGCTGAGGTCAGGGCAAGGACAACGGGTAAGCTTTTAAGGGATGATGCAAAGCCCTTAGCTTCTTCTGAGTTAACAAAGCTTTACGTTCCTGAGGGTAAACCTGTGAGGGCGATTAATGCTTGGATTCCTATATTAACCATGATAGTAGCTACCTTTGTTGGTTTGTGGTATAACGGTGGGGGTATGGAGAAGCCCTTAACCTTTACGGGGATTCGTGAAGCTATAGGTAACGCGGATGCATCTTTGGCGCTTATCTGGTCTTCATTCGCTACGAGCGCTGTTGCCATAATAATGGCAGTTTCGCAAAGGATACTTACGCTCTCGCAAGCCTTCGAGGCGTGGGTTGATGGGGCGAAGAGCTTGATAATAGCTGTGATGATACTTACCCTTGCTTGGTCGATCAAAGGCGTTTGCGACGATGTTAAAACTGCTGAGTACATAATCAATCTATCTAAAGGGGTTTTATCCCCTCAGATTGTTCCCTTTGTCGTTTTCTTGGTTGCGATCTTTGTTTCCTTCGCTACAGGAACTTCCTGGGGAACGATGGGAATACTTATGCCTCTTGCTATACCTTTGGCCCATGCTTTGAATGCTTCTATGATAGCGACGATAGGAGCTGTACTCACTGGAGCTGTTTTTGGGGATCACTGTTCTCCAATTTCAGATACGACCATAATGTCTTCCATGGCTTCCGTGTGCGATCATATGGATCATGTTAGCACTCAACTTCCTTATGCTTTAACCGTAGCGGTTGTGGCTGCGCTATTAGGTTATATCCCAGCAGGCTATGGTTTGAATCCTGTTATCTGCTTGTTAATGATATGGGGAGCTTTGCTGGCCATTGTGTTTCTTTTTGGAAAGCCTACAGACATTGGATCTTTGGAGTTTAAGCCCGAGGAGAAGATTTCTTTAAATTGATTCATCTAAAGCAGCTCAAGGGATATTTTTTATTCCTTGGGCTGCTTAGTTTATTTTGGAGGGAGATCCTTTGGAGGAAAAGGACAAGCTTGCGAGTGAGTTTCTCAGTTTAATCGAAAGGAAAGATTGGGCTAAGGCGATTTCCGTTGGTAAAGCGCTTGTTCGCATCGACCCTAAGAATAGCGAGTATAGGTATAAATTGGGTTTAGCTTTCTTCGAGCTTGGTAGCATCGAAGATGCTAAGAGAGAAGTGGAAAAGGCGGTTTTTATAGATCCCTATTTCGCTGAAGCAAGGAGCTTATTGGGGGAGATACTATATCGCTTGGGTAGAAGGGAGGAAGCCTTAAGGGAACTTAAGAAAGCTATAGAGTTGAAACCTGAGCTTGATAGAGCTTGGTGGAGCTTAGGTTACATATACGATGAGATGGGAAACTTTGAGGAGGCGATAGTTTGCTATAGGAAAGTTATAGAAATGAACCCTCGCAATGCTGATGCCTATAATGATCTGGCTGTAGTCTTGCTGAGGCAGGGATTGATAGATGAGGCGATAGGGAAGCTGGAAGAGGCAGTTAGGGTTGATCCTGATCATTATGGAGCACGGGTTAACCTGGGTTTATTATACATGGAGAAGAGACTTTATTCTCGTGCAGTTGATATCTGGAGAGACGTCTTAAGGTTGAATCCTCAGGATATAGATGCCCATGTTTTTCTTGGGGATTCTTATGCAGGTAAGGGATTGTGGCTAAAGGCGCTTATGTCTTGGAAGAAGGCGTTAGAGCTAGCTCCAGAAAGGAAAGACCTGCACTTGAAGTTAGCGAAAGCTTACGCCGAGGAAGGTGCTTGGGATGCAGCTTTTCAAGAGTCGCAAAAGGCCCTGAAGCTTGGTTTTGAAGACGGGGAGCTCTATTATCTGATGGGAGAATACTACTATAGGACCGAGGACTATAAACAGGCGATCGATCACCTTGAGAGAGCGAGGGGCTTGGGATTTAGTGAGCGTGAGCTTTATAACATTCTAGCCAAAAGCTATATCTTTATGGAAAGGTTTAAGAGCGCCGTTGCCGTTCTTGAAGAAGCCTTGAAGGAGGGGTTTGATGATAGAGATATGCTTCTTCTCCTTTCCTTAAGTTACGTTAGGAGTGGTGAGCCTGATAGGGCGATTTCTGTGCTTGAGGATCTCTCTCGTAAGGAGCCTAAGAATCTTGAAATTTTAAAGCAGCTTGCCAAGCTCTATCAAAGTCAGGGGAGGTTCGTTGATGCTCAGAGCTGTTGGAGGAGCGTATTAGATATAAATCCGGATGATAAGGAGGCTTTGGAAGCCTTGAGCAAGCTTTCCGTTTCAGAACCCCCTTCTCTGAAGTTTGACCTTAAGGTTAGACCAGAGCATGTTGAGACTCACAGGCTTCTTGCAAGGGGATATATGAAGAGGGGTATGCTTGAAGAGGCTAAGCTCGAGTGGAATAAGGTTTTGAAGATTCATCCGAACGATGAGGAAGCTTTAAGAGCTTTAAGGGAAATCGAGGAGGAGAGAAAGGGAAATGCCCCTTAGATGGCAGGACTTAGCTGACATTATAATAATAGCTTACATAATATACAGAGTTTTGCTTTTTCTTAGAGGGACAAGAGCCTTTCAGCTTGTTAAGGGGCTTCTTTTGATATTTCTCCTAAATGGGGTGGCCAAATTTTTAGGTCTTCACGCCATAAGTTATTTTCTCGAAAGGGTTATAAGCCTTTCCTTTATAGTCATACCCATAGTTTTTCAGCCGGAGTTAAGGCGAGGGTTAGAGGGTTTAGGTGGCGGTTTTTGGGAGACTAGCAGGACTTTCTCTCGTAGGGAAGCCCAGATAGTGAGCGAGCTTTTCATTGCTATTACATCGCTTAAGGAGGGTAGAATCGGTGCTATAATTGTTTTTGAGCGTAAAAGTAGTTTGAAAGATTTTTGGGAGAAGGCTGTAAAGGTGAACGCTGAAATCTCAGCAGAACTTATACTCTCGATATTTAACCCTAAGAGCCCCTTGCATGATGGGGCTATTATAGTAAAGGGGGATAAGATAATAGCGGCAGGTTGTTTCTTACCGCTTTCTGATAGAGACCTTGATAGGCGTTTGGGTACGCGTCATAGGGCAGCTGTTGGGCTGAGTGAGGTTACCGATGCGTGGATAATAGTTGTTTCGGAGGAGAGGGGAGAGGTATCTTTGGCTGTAAATGGTAGGTTGGTTAGAAACCTTGAAGAGGAAGCATTAAGAAGGATTTTAGAGAGATACTATTTTGTGCGGCAGAAAGGTAGCTTTTGGAGCGAGTTTTTAGTTTGGCTTAGGGGTGAACGCGTTGGATAAGATCTGGCGAGTTTTTGAAAGCAGGGTCTTTTTAGGCTTGCTTTCTTTAATTTTATCGGTTGTTTTTTGGTATTACACGGTTTGGGTAGAAGGTCCTCAGGCTATAGAGAGAATCTTGGAGATCCCCGTGAAGGTAAAGAATCCCCCGGAGAAAGTCTTGATAGAGCAGGATGTTAACACTGTTGAGGTGAGTCTCAAGGGGAGCAAGAACCTCGTAGGAGAGATAACCCCTAAGGATGTGGAAGCTTTTTTGGAGCTTTCTGGGCTTAAGCCAGGCGTATATAGGCTGCAGGTTCAAACTCTTGTTCCTTCAGGCGTTCAGGTCGTCAGGGTTAAACCACCTTTCATTGTGGTATCTATTAGGGAGTTAGCGGATAAGGAGATCCCTGTGAGGGTTTTAACCATAGGTAGTCCAGCGGAAGGTTTTTTGCTTAATGAGGTAAAGGTTATCCCTAAGAGTGTCGTTGTTAGGGGACCAAAGGATTTGTTGGATAAGATCTCTTACGCTTTTGTTACCCTTGATGTTAGTGGAGTTTCATCGGACTTTGAGACCTTCTCAGAGGTTAGGATAGAGGGCGGTACCGAGCCTCGCTCCTCCTCGGATATATCTATACTTCCATCGAGAGTTAAGTTGGCGGTATCTTTGAAGCCGGGTTGGCCTACAAAGATAGTTAGGATAAAGGTGAATGTGATGGGGAAGCCTGCTGAGGCTTTTGATATAGCTTCCGTTGAAGCCATACCGTCGCATATAACCTTGATGGGACCATCATCAGTTCTTGAAAATATAGATGAGATCTTAACCCCCCCCAATAGACGTTTCTAATCTCGATAGGACGAACGTCTTTGAGGTAAACATTTCTCCTCCTGACGAAAGGACTAAATTCTTGGAGAAAAGCAGCGTTAGGGTTATAGTTGAGCTTAGAGAGAAAGTGTTGGAAAGGGAGTATCTTGTGCCGGTGAAGGTCACAGGTAGTAGCGTCTTCTTAAAGTGGAAGATTTCTCCCCCTCATGTTAAGGTTAGGGTCAAAGGACCTTTTAGAAGGGTAAGTTCGCTTAGCGCTCAAGACATCTTGGTCTCCTTAAACCTTTCAGGTTTGGAGAATAAGGAGGCGATGCTTCCCGTGGAGGTTTCTGCACCTCCAGGTGTAGAGATAGTCTCGGTTAGTCCTGAAGTTGTGAAGGTTTCTGTAGTTAAGGAGGGAGGGTAAAAAGTGGCCTTATTTGGAACAGATGGGGTTAGAGATATTGCTAATATTGGAAACATGAGACCCGAGATAGTTTTAAAGCTTGGACGAGCTTATGGTTTTTTGCGTTAAGNGGGGTAAGGAAAGGCCGGTTGTCGTGGTTGGTAGAGATACGAGAATAAGTGGTGATAGTTTGACATCAGCTCTTATATCTGGCTTACTCTCTTCAGGTTGCGATGTTATCGATGTTGGAATCCTATCCACTCCTGGTGTTTCTTTCCTTGTTAGAGAGCTAAGGGCTGATGGGGGAGCGGTCGTCTCAGCATCTCATAATCCCTATGAATACAATGGCGTGAAATTCTTTAATTTTCTTGGAGAGAAACTATCTTCGGATGAGGAATCAGCCATAGAGAAAGTGCTTGATGAGGATTGGGTTTTGCCGACGGGTATTTATGTAGGTAAACTTCATAAGGTAAACCCTAAGGATTACTATATACCTTACCTTCTGAAGGTAGCTAAGGGTGTAAAACTTAATGGATTGAAGGTGGTGGTGGATGCTGCAAATGGTGCTCTCTTTGATATAGCTCCAGCTGTATTTGAGGAGTTAGGGGCGGAGGTTATAAGGGTTGGTTGTGAGCCTGATGGGATAAACATAAATGCTGGAGTTGGCTCTACTTCTACGGGTGAGTTAATTTCGGCAGTGGTTAGGGAAGAAGCTTATATCGGTTTTGCCTTCGATGGGGATGGAGATAGGGTTATAATGGTTGATTCTCGGGGTAAAGTGGCTGATGGAGATATAATACTTTATCTTTCGGCCTCTGAGATCAGACCTAGAGCAGTTGTGGGAACTATTATGAGCAATCTCGGTCTTGAAGAGGTTCTATCCTCAATGAAGATAGGGCTTTTGAGGGTTCCTGTTGGTGATAGACGGGTTTATGAGGAGATGAAGAAAAGGGATTTACCCCTTGGGGGAGAACCCTCAGGGCATATTATTTTTAGACCTGAGGTGTATACAGGGGATGGAATGGTTACGGCTTTAAAGGTCCTGAGCTTTGGCGAGAGTCTTGAGCACTATATAGATAGCTTTCCTCGCTACCCCCAAAGGATTTGGAACGTCAGGGTAAAAGATAAAGAAAAGGTTTCCTCATCTTCCTTGCTTAAGGAGGAGGTGGATAAGATCTTGGAAGCATGGAAAAGGAGCGTCAGAGTTATTCTAAGGCCCTCAGGTACTGAACCCGTTATGAGAGTAATGGTTGAGGGTAAAGACCCTATGTTGGTTGATTCTATAGGTAAGAGGCTGGTCCAGGTTATTAAATCCGTCGATGAGGGAGATGCTTGAGCTATGAGGGTTATAATAGTTGGGGCTGGTGAGGTGGGCTTTAATCTATCTAAGGTTCTTTCCAATGAGGGGCACGATGTGGTAGTTATAGAGAAAGATGAGAGAAAAGCATCGGAGATAGAAGACGAGCTTGACGTTCTTGTAGTTAAGGGTAGTGGTTCTCATATACATACCCTTGAGGAAGCGAAGATAGAGTTAGCGGATATGCTTATAGCGGTTACCGATAGCGATGAGACGAATATAGTTGCCTGTCTTATAGCTAAGCAGTTTGGGGTTAAGAAGGTTATAGCGAGAATTCAGGAGATGCGGATGGATGAACCGACGGATGTAATTGCGCGGAAGATGGGTGTAGATTTAATTATAAATCCAACTAGAGTTGTGGCTTCTGAAATATTCCACCTCCTTCAGGTACCACCAGCCTCTCAAGTTATGGAATTTGCCTCGGGTAGAATTATGGTTTATCTCCTTAAGGTTATGAATGGTGCTCCAGCTGTAGGCAAGAGTTTGGTTGATATGGCTCAAGAGATCGATGGCACCTTTTTGATAGTTGGAATTTTGCGTAAGGGGGAGATGTTTGTTCCACATGGTAGGGACAAAATAGAAGTGGGAGACAAGGTTTTTGTAGTAGGTAGGAAGGAGGATCTTTATAGGTTGGCTCTTTATCTTGGCGCTGAGTGGAGGAAGCCTAAAAGGGTCATGTTGATTGGGGGTGGGGAGATAACTCAGTGGCTCGCTAAGGACCTCGAGAGTGCCGGGATTTCAAATATAAAGATAATAAGCAAGAGTCAAGAAAAGTGTGAAGAGCTTTCAAGGGAACTATCGGCAAGCCTAGTTATAAAGGGTGACGGGACGGATCTCTCTCTTCTTAGGAGGGAGGGAGTTTCGGATGTAGATGGTTTTGTGGCCCTAACTCAGAATGATGAGGTTAACTTGCTTTCGGTGCTTCTAGCTAAAAGTCAAGGGGCAAGGAAGGGTATAGCCCTGGTTAAAAAATCCGATTATGTGAGGCTCGTGGACTACCTTGAGAAGATAGATGCGATAGTGAATCCACGACTTGCAACAGCTAGCACTATCCTTAGGCACTTTTGGCGTGAGGATGTTTTGTCGATCTCTTTGATAGAGGAGGCTGATGTTAGAGTTGTTGATGTTAGGGTTGGAAGGGGATCTATGATAACCCGAGGCAGGCTTCGCGAGCTTTCTCTTCCTGAGAGGCTTCTCGTTGGAGCAGTGGTAAGGGGGGATGAGGTTATAATACCTCGTGGAGATACCCACCTTCTTGAAGGAGATGAGGCTATAGTTTTTCTCATGGGTGAGGCCTTAAGGGAAGTTCAAGAATGGTTCTCTGAAGGGAGTGAGAGCTAGGCTTGCGCTTCAAGATAGTTGCCTACCCCGTGGGGTGGTTGTTTTTCCTCTTGGGTTTATCTATGATTCCATCGCTACTCTGGTCATTTTATTTTAATGAAAATATTTTCCCTTTTGTTAAAGCGATACTTATATCTTTAGCACTGGGCGGTCTTTTGATACTATTAGGGGATAAGGAAGAAGAGTTTACCCCTAAGGAGGGGTTTGGTGTAGTTGCCTTTGGTTGGTTGGGTTGTGCTGCTTTGGGTGCTCTTCCCTACTACTTCAGTGGTTTCTTCTCCCAATTTGTTGATTGTTTCTTTGAGTCTATGTCTGGTTTTACGACTACGGGAGCAAGCATACTCAAGGATATCGAGTCTCTGCCTAAGGGAATCCTTTTCTGGCGAGATTTTACCCATTGGCTTGGTGGCATGGGGATAATAGTTCTTTCGTTGGCTGTGCTTCCTGCCTTAGGGGTTGGAGGAATGTATCTATTTAAGGCAGAGGTTCCTGGTCCTATTTCAGAGAAGATAAAGCCACGTGTCAGAGAAACAGCGAAGATACTTTGGGAAGTTTACTTCATAGTTTCAGCCACGGAGGTCCTTTTACTTTACTTGGGAGGGATGAGCTTCTATGAATCTCTATGTCATACTTTTGGAACAGTGGCCACCGGAGGCTTTTCCCCGCTTAATAAAAGTATAGGTCAGTATAATAATCTCTACTTTGAAGTAGTGGTAACTATTTTTATGTTCATAGCTGGGGCAAACTTTGCTCTTCACTATAGAGCTTTGAAAGGGGATTTAAGGGGCTTTCTTAAGGATGAGGAGTTTAAATTTTATGCCACTTTGGCTGGGGGCGGAATAGCTCTTACCACATTGTTCTTATATTTTGGAGGTAACTATGATAGCTTATCTTCTGCCCTAAGATATGCTTCCTTTCAGGTAGTTTCTATACTAACAACTACGGGATATGTGACTACTGATTACTCTTTATGGCATCCCTTTGCTCAATTATTTTTTACTTATACTTATGTTTATCGGGGGATGTGCTGGTTCCACTGGTGGAGCCATAAAGCATGTTAGAATATTGATTCTTCTTAAGTCCTTTAAGAGAGAGCTTTATAGATTGGTTCATCCTGAGGCCATTATATCTATCAAGCTCAACGGTAAAGCCTTACCCTCGGACATGATAAGTTCGGTTTTAACCTTCTTCGTAATGTACATTTTAATTTTCGTTTTCGCTTCGATTATCATAGCCTCTATGGGGTATGATCTAGTTACCACTATAGCTTCAGTAGCAGCCACCCTTGGGAACATTGGACCAGGTTTAGGGAAAGTTGGGCCCGTTGAGAACTATGCTTTCTTCCACCCCTTAGCGAAATGGATTTTAAGCTTCTGTATGGTAGCAGGTAGACTTGAGCTTCATGCTATTTTGCTTATATTCTTACCCGAGACTTATAGACGTTGACTCTTTCTCTTTTCCCAGGCGAGTTTTGCTAAACCTCCCGCCGTGTGAACGCTTATATCCTTCTCCTCTCCCTCAATCTTTTTTCTAACCGCTTCTGGATCTGCGGAGAGTATCCTTTTAACGGTTTCCTTAGTTATTCCCAATAGTGAGGCTATTTCATCTGCGGTTTTCTTACCTTTTTCGTGAAGCGCTATTACGTAACAAGCTTCCATGAGACTTGGGAGCCACGTTAGTTGCTTATACTGGATCATTTTCTTAGGTCCTCCAAGTTCCTTTATGACTTCTGAGAAGAGCTGAAGAGCAAGTTCGTCATAGTTTTCCTCTTGAGGTCTTAAGACCTCTACCATTCTTTTTCACCTTCCTCCTATTCAACCTCGGTTATTTTCGGCCCTATCCTCACCAGTCCAAGTTCTGTTATCTCAAGGATATGAGTATCCGTATCATGACCGCACATTCTTGAGCCGTCTATCCTGAAAGTCCTCACCAGTGATCCTACCGGTTTTCTGAATATCTTTTCATCCCTTTGAGTTTGAATGATCCTCTTCGCGGTAACCATATTAACATCGCATATGTGGCTTACTGCGTAGCCTCCTGCTGCTTCCGCTGATTCCGCTTCATGGCTGCTTCTTTTTTGTACTTATGAGCAATCCTGTTTGTCCTTGGCTTTTAAGGTAAGCTAAATACTTCTCTTACTATTGTCCTTGCCATCATTTCCTTAGCTTCGTAAAGACCGGTTATCGAGTCAATTATGACCGATTTAATTTCATACTCCTCTATCGCCCTCTCTAAGGTATTTAGCAAACTGGGAAGGTCTTCTCTCAGTATCTCGTAGCTTGCTGCGTCAATCAAGACTATTCTATCTTCTATCTCTTCCCAGTTCACTCCCATAGCGTTAGCTCTCATCTTCAGCCCCTGGATTAAAAAGGGAGCGGGCGTCTCTACAGTTACAAAGCAAGGGGGATATCCTAAAGAAGCTTGTTTAATAGCGAATTGTTCAGCCATTAATGATTTCCCCGTATCTGGCATGCCTGTCAGGTTTATTACTGCTCTGAAAGGATATCCTCCCAGAGCTTTCTTTATGGCTTTTCCATCCTTTATATCAACCGTGAAGAAGAGATCGTCTAAACCATCTACTCCTGTAGCTATGCCAAATAGCTTAGGAGCTCTATCTTTAAGATCGCGCGCTAAGGATATAGCTCTGTCCACTTACCTTGTTTTCTTTCATTTTTCTCCCCTCCAAGATTATTATAGCAAGTGAAGTTTAGTTTGCAAGGGTATAAGGTATCTGGATCTATGTTGATTGCTCTCCTTGATAGTGTTATAATTAAAATGCATAGTGATAAAAAAAACAAGGCATCTTGATAAGCTTATAGGGAGGTAATACCTTCAAGAGCTTCACCTTAAAGAGGCAGAGTCTAAGGGGGTGGTCTTCCTGTTGGGAAAGCTGCTAAAGGCAATTGATCGCGTAAACGAATGGGTAGGGGTGCAAACGAGATGGCTCTCTGTGATCCTTGTCTTNATTGGAGTGCTTGGAGCTTTTCGAAGATTCGCTCTTCATCAATCTACTGCGTGGGAATNTGAGCTTATAGTTATGGTTGGAGCGGCAATGTATGTTCTTTCTTGGGGTTACGTGCTATTGCTTAATGCTCATACGAGGATTGATATCATTTATAGCCGTCTTTCTCAAAAAGGAAAAGCAATCGTAGATATCGTATGTTCTGTTTTGTTTTTCTTCCCACTGATAAGTGCATTGGTTATCTCTTCTTACGATTGGATGATGTTTTCTATCTCGATTAGCGAAAAATCTGCTCTTACTTATGTTTATCCTCCACTTTATCCGTTAAGGATAGTGGTTTTCATTGGATTTTTGCTTTTCTTTTTGCAGGGGGTTGCGATGTTTATTCGCAACATCTATTACCTTATAAAGGGTGAGTCGCTATGAGCTTGACTCCTGAAATTGTTACTATCTTAATGTTCGGAGGGGTCTTTCTGGCAGTATTAACGGGCTTTCCCTTTGCTCTTGGCTTGGGAACAGTGGGATTTGTCATAGGGACCCTGCTTTTTGGCTTACCTGGTACTTTGGAGCTTTACTATACCCGCATCTTTGCACAGCTTACTAATTATACCCTCTTAGCTGTTCCCCTCTTCGTTTTCATGGGTAATATGCTTGAGCGCTCGGGGATAACTGAAAAGCTCTTTGACACCCTCTATATATTGCTTGGTAGATTGCGTGGCGGTTTGGCCATAGCTACCGTGTTAATGGGAACGATCCTGGCAGCCTGTGTCGGTGTTATAGCTGCCTCTGTTACGGCTTTGGCTCTTTTGGCTCTTGGTCCCATGATCAGGCGTGGTTACGATAAGGCGTTGGCTAGTGGTACTGTGTGCGCAGCAGGTACGTTGGGCATACTCATTCCTCCAAGCATAATGCTCGTGGTTTATGGTCCTGCTGCTGGCATTTCGGTAGGTAAGCTTTTCTTTGGGGCGTTTTTCCCAGGTTTTCTGCTTGCTTTTCTTTACTGCCTTTATATATTCATCTACTGCCTCATCAATAAGGAGGCTGGTCCGGCTATTCCACTTGAGGAGGTAAAGCATATACCAGCTATGGTTAAGCTTAAAATGCTCTTAGTATCGTTGCTCCCCCCGACGATCTTGATCTTAGCAGTTTTAGGAAGCATTTTCTTTGGCATAGCGCCTCCAACTGAAGCAGCAGCGGTTGGAGCCCTTGCTGCTACTCTTTTAGCTGTCTTTTATCGTAGATTTAGTTGGAATGTTTTAAAGGGTGTTGCCATCGACACGATTAGGCTCAGTGGTATGGTTTTCCTAATATTGTCCATGGCTACGGCTTTTGTAGGAGTCTTTCTTAAGGCGGGATGTGGTGATGTGGTTGGGGAGTTTATCTTGAAGGCGCCGGGAGGAAAGTGGGGAGTGTTCATCATCATAATGTTGATAGCCTTTTTCCTAGGAATGCTTATCGACTGGTTAGGTATTGTTCTCCTTTTAGTTCCCATTGTGACTCCTATAGCGGTTAAGGTAGGCTTTGACCCTATATGGTTTGCCATGATGATATGCGTCAACCTTCAGACCTCTTTTCTTACCCCACCTTTCGCTTATGCCATTTTCTTCCTCAAAGGTACAGCACCACCTGAGCTGGGTATAGAGACGAATCACATAATTCGTGGGGTCATTCCCTTTATCATTCTCATATTGGTTGCTCTCGCTCTTTGTATGGCTTTCCCGCAAATAGTTTTATGGCTGCCAAACAGAATGTTTGGTGGTTAAATACTCCTAAAAGGAAGGGGGTAGTGGACAAATGAAAAAGCTGTGGGTAGTGGTGGTGCTCGTTTGCTTCGTGGTTACTGCTCTTTCTCTATCTACAGTTTACGCACAGGATAAGAAGGTTTTCACGTTTAACGGTCAGTCTCGCATGCCTTCTGGGAACGTCTTCTTCGAGTCACTGGTAAGAGCTTGTAAGAGAGCCGAAGCTGCCAGGTGGGGGGAGGTTGGTTTTCAAGGTTCATCCAGCAGGGGCTATCTATGCAGCTACTAAAGAGCTCGATGGCGTTCACAGAGGAGTCCTTGACTTCGCTGATACTTGCTATATGTATTACAGGGATAGGTGGCCTGCAGCTCCGATATTTACAGCCAAACCTGGTGGCATGTCACCGATGGAGGCTNTAGCGTGGGTGATAGAGGGTGGAGGACATGAGCTTATCTTGGAGATGCTTAAGGGTTACAACGTGAAGATAATCAATGGAGCTGGACAGATGGCTCCTCCTGAGATCTTCCTAACCACCAATAAACTTCTTAATACTGTGGCTGACCTGAAGGGCTTAAGGATTCGTTCTGCAGGGGACGGAGCAGCTATTCTAAATAGGTTGGGAGCAGCTTGCACGTTGCTTCCCGTTGGTGAGGTTTTTTGAAGTCTATGCACCGTGGTGTCATCGATGCCTATGAGGTTGCAAGCCCTGCCGTTAACTGGACGATGGGTCTACAGGAAGCTGGGAAGTATATCTATCTTTCACCGGTCAGACACCCCTATGAGTGGAACCCCTTCTTCTTTAACAAGAAGAAGTGGGAAGAGCTTCCTGAAGATTTAAAGAACATCATTGAAGCTGCATGGAGAGAAGAAGCTTACTTTTACTATGCAAGGGCGATAATGGCAGATATCGATGCTTTGGAGAAGTTCCGTAAGGCTGGGATACAGGTTCTTCCTCTGCCTAAGGAGATCGAAGATGCTTTCCTGAAAGAAGCTGACGCCTATTACGCAGAACAAGCTAAGCAAGATCCATTTACCGCTAAGGTTCTTGAATCTTACAATAAGTTCAAGGAGACCTTTAGATCCATATGGCCAAGACCTTAGGAGGTAAAAGGGACCTGGATTAGATTTGTGGCGGGGTGGCAACACTTCCACCCCGCTTTTTGTGTTCCAGAGATGTTGAGTTTTAAGAAGCTCAAGGAGGGGGTGCTTTTCTTATGTTAAGAAGCAGAAATGTTATAGAGGGTTCTGAAAGGGCTCCTCATAGGTCTCTTTTTTATGCAGCTGGCTATTCTCCAGAGGAGCTTAAAAGACCTATAATAGGTATCGTTAACGCGGCTAATGAGGTTATACCCGGCCATGTTCACCTTGATTTCATATCTTATGCCGCGAAAAGAGGGGTCATGTATGCAGGGGGAACACCGATAGAGTTTCCCGTTATAGGTATATGTGATGGTATAGCGATGGGGCATGAGGGTATGAAGAGCCCTCTTCCCTCGAGGGAGATAATAGCTGATTCGATCGAGCTTATGGCGAAAGCACATCAGTTTGATGGTCTGGTTCTTATAACTAACTGCGATAAGATAATCCCTGGTATGCTTATGGCCGCTGCCAGGCTAAATTTGCCTTCTGTTATAGTCAGTGGGGGTCCGATGCTTTCATCGATTTACAAGGGGGAAAGCGTTGATCTATCGACGGTCTTTGAGTGGGTTGGCAGGTTTAAGAAGGGTGAGATAACGGAAGAAGAGCTTGAGAGCCTTGCTATGGTTGCTTGCCCAGGTTGTGGTTCTTGCGCTGGCATGTTTACAGCTAATACTATGAATTGTTTGTCAGAGGGGTTGGGCATGGCAATTCCTGGCAATGGGACTGTTCCTGCTGCCTATGATGGGATGAGAAAGAGAATAGCTTTTAAGGCTGGTGTCAGAGTTGTTGAGATGGTTAAAAGTGGAATTAAGGCAAGGGACATAATGACGGAAAAAGCTTTTGAGAATGCCATAGTTCTGGACCTTGCCTTAGGAGGGTCCACTAATTCGGTGCTTCACCTACCTGCTATAGCCTATGAGGCGGGAGTGGATTTACCCTTAAGCAAGTTTGACGAGCTTTCGCGAAAGACTCCCACTCTTTGTAAACTCTCTCCTGCCAGTAAGCAACACTTAGAGGACTTAAATAGAGCAGGGGGAATTCCGGCTGTTTTAAAGGAGCTTTCAAAGCTTAACCTCCTTCATCTTGATGCCATGACAGTGATGGGGGTACCGCTAGGCGAAGTTATAAAGTCCGCTGAGGTTCTTGATAGGAATGTTATAAAGAGCGTTGAGAATCCCTATAGTCCGCGTGGGGGTATTGCCATACTTTGGGGGAACCTGGCCCCAGATGGTGCGGTTGTGAAAGAATCTGCCGTGAGGAAGGAGATGCTCTATCACGTAGGTAAGGCTAGGGTCTTTAACTCGGAAGAGGAGGCTGTGGAAGCCATATATGGTGGGAAGATAAAAGAGGGAGATGTAGTGATAATAAGGTATGAAGGTCCCGCTGGAGGCCCTGGCATGAGAGAGATGCTCGTTCCCACATCTGCTATAGCTGGTATGGGTCTTGATGGTAGTGTTGCCCTGATAACTGATGGAAGATTTTCTGGGGCGAGCCGAGGGGCGGTCATAGGCCATGTTTCACCTGAGGCTCAAAGAGGAGGTCCAATAGCGATAGTTGAGGATGGGGATGAAATAGAAATAGATATCCCAAATAGAAGGTTGACCCTTCGTGTGCCAGATGAGGAGATCAAAAGAAGGCTAGCACGTTGGACTCCGCCTCCTCCGAAGTATAAGAGTGGGTATTTAGCAAGGTATGCCAAGCTTGTGTCTTCAGCTAATAGAGGGGCTATCTTGTTAAGCGAGTAAAAACT
>Ga0065718_1000374_pt1 | contig 32055 bp, 32 predicted proteins | sample GBSCel77sediment_2_FD_59105 | JGI IMG/M metagenome (GOLD analysis project Ga0065718, IMG submission 59105) | Hot spring sediment microbial communities from Great Boiling Spring, Nevada - cellulolytic enrichment CS 77C v3 (version 3) | ecosystem: Environmental > Aquatic > Thermal springs > Hot...
AAGAAACGGTGTAGGAAGTGTTTTCGTCATCGCAGGTGGAATGTTGGCTTCCATATAGGAGGTGTTTGAGCTTGATAAGCTTGGAAGATATCAAAAGTGCGTGGGAGAGAATCAGTCAATTCATTCACATAACACCTGTTGAGTCATCTAGAACTTTAAGCGAACTCTCGGGAAATAAGATTTATCTTAAGCTCGAAAACTTTCAAAAAACTGGTTCTTACAAGGTCAGAGGAGCTTTGAACAAAGTACTTAGACTAGGCGAGGTTGAGAGATCTAAAGGAGTTATAGCAGCGTCAGCAGGGAATCATGCCCAGGGTGTGGCTTATGCTGCATCCCAGGTGAGGGTCCCCTCAACCATAGTCATGCCGGAAACGGCTCCTATATCTAAAATATCTGCTACTAAGGGCTATGGAGCGGAAGTTGTTTTATGGGGGGAGGATTTTGATACTGCCTATAGTAAGGCTCTGGAGATAGCTAAAGAACGAGGACTCACCTTTATACATGCCTTTAATGATCCGGATATTATCGCTGGGCAAGGAACCATAGGACTTGAGATTTTGAAGGTCATGGAAGATGTCGATCTTGTCATCGTTCCTGTTGGTGGCGGTGGTCTAATCTCAGGGGTGAGCATAGCTCTTAAGGAGACGAACCCGCGAATTCGCGTCATTGGCATCCAAGCGGAAGGTGCTTCAGCTGTTTATTCATCCTTCAAAGAGGGAAGATTGATAGAGTTGTCTAAGGTTAGCACTATAGCTGATGGTATTGCCATTAGAAAACCTGGTGATCTAACCATGTCGATTATCCAAAGGTATGTTGATGACGTTATTTTAGTTTCAGACGAAGAGATATCTTCGGCTATACTCTTGCTCATGGAGAGAGCGAAGCTCGTTGTGGAGGCGGCAGGTGCTGTGGGAGTTGCTGCAGCTATAAGTGGGAAAATTCCGTTAAAGGGTGTTAAAGCTTTGATAATCTTAAGCGGGGGCAACATAGATGTAAATATGATTGCGCGATTAATAGAAAGGGGACTTATAAAGACAGGGAGGCTTCTGAGGTTTTCCACAACGTTACCGGATAGGCCAGGTGCTTTAGCGGGGATATTGAAAGTTATTGCTGAAGAACGTGGTAACGTGATCTCTATAAATCATGATAGGATAAATTTGAGGATAAGGCCAGCCGAAACTGAGGTTAGCATAACTATAGAAACCTCTGGAGGGGAGCATATAGAGAGGATTCTTAAGAGTTTAAAGCTTCACGGATATAAGATTAAATTTGAATGGTAAGGAGGGGTGAAAGATGAAAAGGAGAATTTCAACAAGTTTAGCACCTCAGGCTATAGGTCCTTATAGTCAGGGAATAAAGTAGTGGAAATCTACTTTTTTGTTTTCTTGGTACAGATTGCCATTGATCCTTCTACGGGAAAACTTGTAGAGGGAGACATCAAGANTCAAACTAAGAGGGTGTTAGAAAACATTAAAGCTATAGTTGAGGCTGCGGGTGGGAGCATGAAGGATATCGTTAGGACCACTTGCTATCTGACCGACATTAGCCTATTTAAGGATTTTAATGAGGCTTATGCGTCGTTTTTTGAGGAAGATCCCCCAGCCCGCACAACCATTGAAGTGAGCGCTTTACCGAGGCAAGGAGCTTTGGTAGAGATAGATGCTATAGCCTATATAGAACAATAAGCTAAAGGATAGGTAGGTATCTTTCAATCTCATAACTTGTTACTTGAATTCGATACTCATTCCATTCCTTCTTCTTATTGGCGATGAATTCCGTAAATACATGTTCTCCTAACGCTTCTCTAACAAGAGCACTATTTTCTGCAAGTACGAGGGCTTCGTATAGGCTTCCGGGAAGGGTTTGTATACCGCGCTTCTTTCTTTCCTCTTCGCTCATCTCATATACGTTTTCTTCCACAGGCTCTGGAGGCGTAAGACCTTCCTTTATACCGGCCAGGCCAGCTGCGAGCATTACTGAGAAGGCTAAGTAGGGATTACATGCTGGATCAGGTGATCGATATTCTATTCTTGTAGCTTCTTCTTTTCCAGGTTTATACCAAGGTATCCTTATTAAATCGGATCTATTCTTTCTTGCCCACGTTATATAAACTGGGGCTTCATATCCTGGGACTAATCTCTTGTAGGAGTTAACCCATTGGCACGTTATAGCTGTTATCTCGCGGGCGTATTTTAAGAGTCCAGCTAAGAATCCTAAAGCGATGTCTGAAAGATTATATAATCCAGTAGGTGAATAGAAAGCGTTCTTGCCATCCTTAAAGAGTGACATATGGGTATGCATTCCAGAGCCGTTTACACCGAATATAGGTTTGGGCATGAAAGTGGCATATACGCCATTTCGATAGGCTATTTCCTTGACTATAAATCTGTAGGTCATCACAGAATCTGCCATCGTTAGCGCATCTTTGTAACGTAAGTCTATTTCGTGTTGGGAGGGAGCTCCTTCATGATGAGCATATTCAACCTCTATTCCCATGGACTCAAGCGCTAATATCGTTTGCTTCCTTAGTTCGATGGCTTCATCTCTTGGTATCATGTCAAAGTATCCACCATGGTCTAATGCCTTTAGCTCTCTGTTGCTTTTGATGTAAAAGTACTCTAGCTCTGGTCCAACAAAGAACTCAAAGCCCATATCTCTGGCTTTCTGTAAGTTCTTCTTCAAGACATACCTTGGATCTCCCTCAAAGGGCTTCATGTCTGGTGTCATTATATCTGCAAACATACGCGCTGTTCCATCCTCTTCTGGTGACCAGGGTAGTTTCGCGAAGGTTGATGGGTCGGGCAAAGCTAACATATCGCTTTCATCGATTCTCGTGAACCCCTTTATTGAAGATCCATCGAAACCAAATCCTTCCCTGAAAGCCCTTTCCAGCTCCTTAGCTGTTATGGTAAATCCCTTTAAGAAACCGAGTATGTCTGTAAACCATATCTCGATGAACTTTATCTTTTCATCCTTAACCCTTTTTAATACAGCTTCTATTAACTCATCTCTGCTTTTTTTCATTCCTTTTCCCTCCCTTACATATCTTTAATTTTTTGTTTTCTCCCCTCCTAAGTGAGAGAGAGCAAAGCTCAATAATATAAAGTTCTCTTTCAAGAGATTTAAATAACTTTTGATCTCTGGGGTTAAGTTGTAATAAAGCTTTACTAAAATGATTTTAGGAGAGATGTTCGTTTTTATCGGGTTATCAGGGTCATCAATTACTATCCCCTTTAAGGAATGGAGCTTTTCTAAGGATACTCTCACCTCCTTTAAACCGATTGCTCTCAGAAGGTAGGAGAAATGTGGTGATAAAGTATAGATTTCTTCACATTTATACTTGGATATTGACCATTTGCCATCCTTAAAGCTCCCGTCTATTGCAGTAGTGTACCTTGCGAGGTTCTTCTGATAATACCCTTCTCCAGCTGGGTCTAACAATTTAAGTACCTTTGAAACCCTATAGATGAAGCTTTTTACCGCTAAAGGGTCGAAGTACTCAAAGTAGTTTTCATCGATCCGAGGGATATAGCCTAATAGGCGTTCCTGTGGGACGTTGCCAAGTTTCTGTATCGATTCGAAAATCTTAGGTTCAAGTTCTGGCCCCAGCCAGAACATAGCTTTACAGTCTTTCCAATTTGGGAAAAGCGATATTTCTACCCTTTTACCTCCTATGTTCTTAACTATGTCAGCTATTAGAGAACAAGATACCCCTACTTTAATATTGGGTTCGCTTGGTGAAGCAAAGACAGAGATCGCCCACAATGTTAAAAAAAGATTTACAATTATTTTCAGTTTCCACTTAATGTTTAGATCAAATTTAATAAACATTTTATATTCTTAAGGCTAGCTCTTGACGACTTCATGAGCATAGTTTCAATANCTAACTTCTCTATTTTATCATACCCTTTTCCCATTGACCTTTCTTCCACAACATAACATCTGCTGGTTAAAGCTTTCCATCTGAGATTATATTCCTTTTCCTTTTCTGTCAAGGTAGGTTTAATGTAAATTGTGATATAATCTAAAAGCGGTGATAAGCTATGGCTAGAAATAATAGGGAAAGAAGAGGAAAAGGGCCTAGAGAAGACCATTTTTATAGAAGATTTTTAAGGATAGCTGTTATCACACTTTTGGTTGTTATAGGCACGTTTTTAGGAGTAGTAGGTGGCGTATTGGTTTTTTGGTATCGGAGCTTACCCGATGTTTCGTTGCTTAAAAGGTATGAACCTAGCCTTACAACACACATATACGATTGTAAAGGAGTGGTGATAGCTAATCTTTTTGAAGAAAACAGGATATGGGTTCCGTTAGACAAAGTTCCTAAAAATTTAATTTACGCGGTTTTAGCTTCTGAAGATAGCGAATTTTACTATCATGAGGGGATCAACGTTAGAGGTATATTGAGAGCCCTATGGTCTAATCTTAAAAGCGGCAAGATAGTTGAGGGAGGAAGCACTATAACTCAGCAGCTTGCGAAGAATCTCTTTTTAACACCGAGTAAGACTTTGGAAAGAAAGATTAAAGAGATGATGCTTGCTTTTAAGATAGAAAATAGTTATTCTAAAGATGAGATATTAGAACTTTACTTAAATGAGATATATTTGGGACATGGTGCCTATGGTGTACAGGCGGCTGCGAAAACCTACTTTGGTAAAAACGTTTGGGAGCTTTCAACAGCGGAGTGTGCCCTTTTAGCAGCGTTGATTAAGGCTCCAGAAATATACTCCCCTTACAGAAACCTGGATAGGGCTCTTTCAAGGATGAGATATGTGATAAGAAGGATGGAACTGCTGGGGTACATATCTAAAGAAGAGGCAGAGAAGGCTTTAAGCGAGAATCTCATCTTTTCAGGAACTAAGGAAATTAGAGATTGGAAAGCCCCTTATTTTGTTAGTTTCGTTCTTAAGAAGCTCTTGGAAGATTATGGAGCTAAACAGGTTTATAGAGGAGGGCTTAGAGTTTACACTACCTTGGATCTTGATCTTCAAGCTTACGCAGAAGAAGCGATCAGCAAAGCTCCAGCAGAAGCTGCTTTGGTAGCTTTGGATCCTAAAACTGGCTTTATAAAAGCCATGGTTGGTGGTAAGGATTTCAAGAGAAGCCAGTTTAATAGAGCGGTTCAGGCGCGAAGGCAACCTGGTTCATCCTTTAAAGCTATAGTTTATACAGCTGCCTTTGAAAATGGATTTACAGAGAGCACCCTNGTGGAGGACTCACCGATAGAGTTTCCCAACGGATGGAAGCCGGTTAATTATGACGGCAAGTTTCATGGGTGGGTCACCTTGAGAGAAGCTTTTGAGTTCTCCTATAACGTTGTAGCTGTTAAGGTGGCTCAAGAGATAAAACCTCGAACTATAATAGATTATGCTAAAAAGATGGGGATAGAGAGTTCTCTTCCCAATGATTTGTCTATAGCTTTGGGGGTCAGCGAGTGTTACACCTTTGGAGATGGCAGTTGCCTATGCTTGTATTGCCAATGGTGGTTATAGAGTTAAGCCAATAGCTATACTTGAAGTAAGAGATAAGGATGGGAAGCTCCTTGAAAAGAACTCCCCTACTTTCGAAAGAGCTATTAAGGAAGAGACTGCTTATCTTATGGTAGACATGATGAGGCACGTTGTGACTAGAGGTACAGGCGTAAGAGCGAGATTAAACAGACCTTGTGGTGGAAAAACTGGAACAACGGATAACTTCATAGATGCTTGGTTTGTAGGGTTTACTCCTGATTTAGTTGCGGCAGTTTACATTGGAAATGATGATTGTACCCCTTTAGGTAAGAATGAAGCTACGGGAGGAAGGATAGCTGCTCCTATATGGAAGGATTTCATGGAGAAAGCTCTTAAGAATGTTCCTCCGAGTGATTTTCCTATACCTGAAAATATAACTTTCGTTAAGGTTTGTGCTCAATCTGGTAAGCTTCCTACCTTCTCTTGCCCAAATGTTATAGAACAGGCCTTTATAAGGGGAACCGAACCTATGGAGAGCTGTGATATTCACGGTGGGGGAAGAAGCCCTCAGGATAATACTTTCCTCTACCCTCAGGACAAAGTTCCTCCTCAGTCCATTAAGCCTAAGAATGAAGGGAATCAGAAAGGTAAAAATGAGGAAATGGATGAGATAGAGAAAAAATTCCAGGAGTTACTGAAGAAGTACAAGATTAAAAGCTGATAAGGAGGTAAACGAGACGATGGAGGATTATCAGAAAAAGGTTGCGGAGAACCTAAAGGAAGTTGGTAAAAAAATAGCCATAATAAGTGGAAAGGGAGGCGTGGGGAAGAGCACGGTAGCAGCAAATATCGCTCTTGGTCTAGCTATGGAAGGTAAGAAGGTTAGTTTGCTTGACCTTGATATTCATGGTCCAGATATTCCTAAGATAATTGGTGTGGAGAGTGGTCTTTTAAGCCTCGAGAGGGATAAAATAAAGCCGGTTAGTGTGGGAGAAAACCTTAAGGTAGTATCTATGGCATTTCTTCTTAAAGACAGGGGGACTCCTGTTATATGGAGAGGTCCCCTCAAGATGAAAGCTATAGAACAGTTTTTAGGGGATGTAGATTGGGGAAAATGCGACTTTTTCATCATAGATCTTCCTCCTGGAACGGGAGACGAAGCCTTGAGTTTAGCTTATATTCTTGGGAAACTTGATGGAATGATAGTAGTGACGACTCCACAAGAGGTTGCTTTATTGGATGTTGAGAAAGCCGTGAACTTTGCTAAGGAGCTTAATATACCTATAATGGGAATAGTGGAAAATATGAGTGGGTTCAGGTGTCCTCACTGTGGGAATGAGATCGATCTTTTTGGTAAGGGAGGTGGAGAAAAGGCTGCTAAGGAGTGGGGTTTGAGATTTCTGGGGAGAATCCCTTTCGACCCGAGGATAGTGGAGTGGAGCGATAGCGGAAGAACTATTCTTAGGCTTGACCCTCAGAGCGAGGCTTCTAAGGCCTTTTTAAGGATTATAGAGATACTTTTGAAGGAGGGGTGAAGCCTGAAGAATATAGAGATAGCAAAGGTATTTAATGAAATAGCTGATATTCTTGAGATAAAAGGAGAAAACCCTTTCAAAATAAGAGCTTATAGAAAGGCAGCTCAGAATCTAGAAGCCTTAAGCGAGGATATAGAGGAGCTAACCAGGAAGGGTAGACTCACGGAAATTCCAGGTATAGGTAAGGACTTAGCTTCTAAGATAATGGAGTTCATCGAAACAGGTAGGATATCAGATCATGAGAAGCTCAAAAAGGAGGTACCCTTAGGTCTTCTTGAGTTGCTTTCCATCCCCGGTGTAGGTCCGAAGAAGGCGAAGCTGTTTTATGAGAGATTAGGGGTAAAGAGTATAGGAGATTTGGAGGAAGCGGCGCGAAAGGGGATGTTGGCAGGACTCCCAGGTGTGGGAGCTAAAACTGAAGAGAAGATCTTAAAGGGAATCCTTCTTTGGAGGAAAAGTAGGGAGCGGAGATCCCTGGGAAGAATCCTTCCTTTAGCACAAGAGATAATTAATAGGCTTAAGGAGTCCCCTTCTGTCAGGAGGATAAGTCCTGCTGGCTCTTTAAGGCGAATGAAGGACACCGTTAAGGATCTTGATATACTTGTGGTTTCAACTGAACCTATGGATGTGATGGAGAGATTTGTATCTTTTCCTTTTGTTATGGAAGTCCTTGGCATGGGTCCTACAAAGTCGAGNATCTTGACTAAGGATGCATTTCAGATAGATTTAAGGGTAGTTCCTGAAGAAAGCTTTGGTGCTGCGCTTCAATATTTTACTGGTTCTAAGAATCATAACATTCACCTAAGACAAATAGCTATGAAAAGGGGACTTAAGGTTAGTGAATATGGGGTTTTTAAAGAGAGCAGTAATGAAAAGATAGCTGGTTATACCGAAGAGGAAGTTTATGAAGCTTTAGGATTAGTTTGGATACCACCGGAGTTAAGAGAAGATAGAGGAGAAATAGAGGCTGCGCTTGAGGGGAGACTTCCCAAGCTTTTAGAACTAAGCGATATCAAGGGGGATCTTCACATCCACTCTAAATGGAGCGACGGAGCTCATACAGTAGAAGAGCTCATTCAAAAGGCTATAGAGAAGGGTTATAAATATATTGCTATAACGGATCATTCTAAATCTCTTGGAGTTGCTCGGGGTTTAGATGAAGAACGATTGTTGAGTCAAATAGAGGAGATAAGGAGTATTCAACAACGCTATAATAGTATAAAGATTTTTGCAGGGATAGAAGTTGATATACTCCAAGATGGGAGCCTTGACCTTCCAAATGAAATTCTCTCGAAGCTTGATATCGTCATTGCTTCCGTTCACTCGGGCTTTAACATGTCTCAGGAAGAGATGACCCATAGAATCTGTAAGGCCCTTTCCAATCCTTATGTGGATATACTTGGTCATCCCACAGGGCGATTATTGGAGGAGAGGNATGGCTATCCTGTGGATATAATGACTGTAATTCAAAAGGCTAGGGAAGAAGGTGTAGCCCTGGAGATAAACGCCTATCCTCAAAGGTTGGATTTGAACGATGTGAACGCAAAGATAGCAAAGGAGTCAGGAGTTAAGTTAGCCATAAACACTGATGCTCATACTTTTGGGCAGCTGGACTTTATGGTCTTTGGGGTTGCGACTGCGCGAAGAGGATGGATAGAAAAAGAGGATGTTATAAACGCATGGGAAGTTGATGAGCTTATTAAGTGGCTTAATTCTTAATCTTTTTTAGCATCTCATAAAGTATTATACCAGCTGCAACTGATACGTTTAAGGACTGAACCTTTCCATATATAGGTATAAAAACCGTTAGATCGCAGAGTTTTTGGATAGTGCGATGTATTCCTTTCCCTTCGCTCCCTAAAACTAATATTGATGGGAATGGGTAATCCACTGTATCATATCTGAGCGCCCCGTTTATCTCGCTTCCAACTATCCAAAAACCTTTTCCTTTAAGCTTTTCTAGTGTAGATGGAAGGCTATTGGTTCTTATTACTTTTAGTCTAATCGCTGCACCGCTAGATGCCTTTATGACGGTGGACGTTATAGGAGCGGATCGACGGGAGGGTATTATTACGCTTTTTATTCCAGCGGCTTCCGCTGTTCTAAGGATGGCTCCTACGTTTTGAGGGTCTTCGATACCATCTAAGGCTAAAATTATTTTTTCCTCTGAGGATATGTCTTCAATATCATGGTAGGGTAAGGGTGAAACTAGAGCTATTACACCCTGATGGTTTACCTTAGGGCACAAGCTTTCTATTCTCGATAGAGGAGCCTTTTGGAAAGGAACCCCTAAGGTTCTCAATAGCCTTTCAAGGTTAGGTCTTGGCGAGGATAGGAGAACCTTATTAACCTTTTCAGGATAGGAGGATACAAACTCTTCAACTGCATGTAATCCGTATATTATTTCTTCCTTTATCATTCAGGAAAATTAAGCCTCCTTAAGCGCTTTCTTTACATAACCTTTCATTTCCTAAGATCTTTTTTAAAAATCTACCTGTGTAGGAATGCTCGCACATGGCTATCTCTTCCGGGGGAGCCACAGGCTACAAGATATCCCCCCTTCTCTCCTCCCTCAGGACCAAGATCTATTACGTAATCTGCAACCTTAATTACCTCTAAATTATGCTCTATAACTAGAACCGTATTTCCACCTTCTACCAATCTCTGTAAGACTTTGATGAGCCTTTCTACATCTGCGAAGTGTAACCCTGTTGTGGGTTCATCGAGTATATAAAGGGTCTTTCCTGTGGGCTTTTTAGATAGCTCTGCAGCGAGCTTGACCCTTTGAGCTTCTCCCCCAGATAGGGTTGGGGCTGGTTGCCCAAGCTTTATGTAACCCAACCCTACGTCGCTTAATAGTCTAAGCTTTCTAACTATAGATGGTATGTTGGAGAAGAACCCCATGGCTTCATCTACGCTCATTTCCAACACATCATTGATATCCTTTCCCTTATATTTAACCTCTAGCGTCTCCTTGTTATACCTCTTTCCTTTGCAGACTTCACAAGTTATGTAGACATCAGGGAGGAACTGCATCTCTATCTTTTATGATACCTTGGCCTTGACAAGCTTCACACCTTCCACCTTTAACATTGAAGCTGAACCTTCCAGGTTCGTATCCTCTAATCTTTGCTTCGGGGAGTGATGCAAAAAACTCTCTTATTGGTGTAAAGGCACCAGTATATGTAGCTGGGTTAGACCTGGGTGTTCTCCCTATAGGACTTTGATCAATGACTACAACCTTGTCTATGTTCTCTAGACCTTCTATTGAGTCGTGTTCTCCAGGTAGCTCAGGTGAGCGGTAAAGCTTTCGTGCGAGAGCTTTATAAAGTATCTCGTACACTAAGGTGCTTTTCCCTGCTCCGGATACACCTGTTACACATACGAATAAGCCGAGGGGAATCATTACGTCTATGTTTTTCAGATTGTAGTGACGAGCACCCCTTATGATTAACTTTTTCTTTGAAGGTCTCCTTCTATAGGATGGGATTGGTATCCTTTTTCTGCCGGAAAGATAAGCTCCGGTGATAGATCTTTCATGGTTTAATAACCCATCAATGGGGCCTTGATATACAACTTCGCCGCCATGAATTCCTGCACCTGGTCCTAGCTCTATTACATAATCTGCTCTTCTTATAGTGCTTTCGTCGTGTTCAACTACTATTAAGGTATTACCTATATCCCTAAGCTTCTCAAGCATGTTAAGTAGCTTTTCGGTGTCTCTTGGATGGAGTCCAACTGTAGGTTCATCAAGTACATAGAGAACACCAGTTAGCCCTGATCCTATCTGGGTAGCTAATCTTATCCTTTGAGCTTCTCCACCTGATAGTGTATAACCCGGTCTTGCTAAGGTGAGATAGTCTACACCAACATTTATCAGAAACTCTAACCTGGATAAGATTTCCTTTATGGGAAGGTGGGCGATGGTTCTATCTCGTTCGTTAAGTTCAAGTCCTTCCAGAAAGCTTTTAAGATCTCTTATTGACATGCAAGTTAACTCATAGATATTTTTATTTCCTATCTTAATAGAAAGAGCTTCTTCTTTTAACTTCGTTCCTTTGCAAGCTGGACAGGGGTTAAATCTCATGAACTTTTCTAGCTCTTCTTTGGTTGTTTCAGATTCTGTCTCCTCGTATTTTCTCTTAAGATAAGGGATAACACCTTCAAAATATCCCTCATAATCGTGAACTCTATCATAGGAGTAGTATTTAAAGGAAAAGACTTCATTTGAGCCATAAAGTATAAGGTCTTTCACTTGCTGTGGAAGATCCTTGAAGGGCGTGCTTAAGGAGAAGCTGTATTTCTTCGCTATAGATTCAAGCTTACGAATATAAAATTCTTCGTATCTGCTGTTTCGCCAGGGCCTTATGGCTCCTTCAAGGATAGAAAACTCCTCATCTACTATAAGATCGGGAGCGAATTCTATTTTGAATCCCAACCCTTCACATTCGGGACAAGCTCCATATGGGCTGTTGAAGGAAAATAACCTGGGTTCAATTTCTGGCAAGCTTACGTCACAGTAAGGACAAGCGAATCTTTCTGAAAAAAGGATTTCCTTTCCCTCTTCTGTAATGATCAAGGCAAGCCCTTTTGAAAGCCTCAAGGCTTGCTCTAACGAGTCATAGATTCTACCTTCATTTTCCTTACTTATTTCGAGCCTATCTATGACTACATCTATATCATGCTTCTTAGTTTTATCTAAGGCTATTTCATCTTCAAGCCAGAGGATCGCATCATCTACTCTAACTCTTAAGAAACCTTCCTTTCTGAGCTCTATAAATAGGTTTTTGAACTCTCCCTTTCTTCCTCTAACTATTGGGGACAAAATTTGAATTTTTGTTTTTCCAGGTATAGAGAGAATCTTTTCCACCATTTGGTCTATGGTTTGCTTCTCTATTTTTCTGCCACATTTAGGACAATGAGGAACCCCTATTCTCGCGAATAGAAGTCTAAGATAATCGTATATTTCTGTTATGGTTCCGACGGTAGACCTTGGGTTTTTGGGTATGCCCCTTTGGTCTATAGATATTGCGGGAGAAAGCCCTTCTATAGAGTCAACATCTGGCTTCTCCATCCTACCTAAAAACTGTCGAGCGTATGCCGAAAGCGATTCCACATATCTTCTCTGACCTTCAGCGTAAATTGTATCGAATGCCAAGGAGGACTTGCCTGAGCCTGAGACTCCTGTTATAACCACTAACTTGTTCTTTGGTATTTCCAAATCTATATTCTTTAAGTTATGTTCTCTTGCTCCTCTTATTATGATTCTGTCGTGTACCATTGCTTTTTATCTTTTATGTAGTTAGGTAGTAAGTTAATCCTATTAAGAATATACCTCCAGCAAATAGGAAGAGAGACACTGCTGATGTGTAATCTATAGTGACAGCTTGCTTCAAAAAGGTAATGCTAAGCATTATAAGTATATATCCCAAAAGGAGACTTTTTAGATCGTCTACACTTCTTATTCTAAGCCAAAAGGGACAACTCATNATTACCATGTCCTTTTCTGAATCTGTGAATGTTTTTTGGATAAATAAATCATAGGTTCCATATGAGAATATCAAAAGTAAACTTCCGCAAAGGAAGAGATCTATCGCTATCAGGAGGTCAGCCGTTAATATTTTAGGAGAGGGCATCTCCTTTGAGTTCCAGGTTAAAGAGATGATGTCAATGACATATAGAGCTCCAATTATATAAACGAAGACCGCTCCTATAATGCTAAAGATCACTGATACGAGAGTTATTAGTCTTGCGCCTAGAAACGCCTGCCATATTAGATTTCTCAGCCTTTCCTTCAATAACTTTTCCTCCCTTTAGTGTTGATATAATATCTCTTATTTCAGCGGCCTTTTCGAAGTCCAGGCGCTCTACCGCACGCCACATCTCTTTTTCCAGAGAAGCAATGAGAGCTTCTCTCTCCTCAATAGGTATATCGTATGGTGCGATCTCTTCTGCGACCTTTTCATAAACTTCTTCCTTTTTAGATCTCTTGCTAACTTCTGGTAGATAATCCCTTACCTCTTTAACGATTGGTTTTTGGAACTATGCCATGTTTCAAGTTGAACTCTATCTGGATTTTCCTTCTTCTTTCCGTTTCTGCAACTGCTTTCTTTAGTGAATCAGTAATCTCGTCNGCATATAATATNACCTTTCCTCTCACGTTACGAGCTGCTCTTCCTATCATTTGTATAAGAGACCTTTCGCTTCTCAGGAAACCCTGCCTATCNGCATCGAGAATAGCAACAAGAGAAACTTCTGGAAGATCCAACCCCTCTCTCAAAAGGTTGACTCCAACGAGGACGTCAAATTCCCCTAATCTTAAGCCTTTTAATATATCTGCCCTCTCTATAGTGTCTATCTCTGAGTGCAAATACTTTACACGGATACCTATATCTGCGAGGAAGGCCGCCAAGTCTTCTGCCATCTTTTTAGTAAGAGTATTTACAAGTACCCTCTCTCCCCTGCTGACAGTATTGGAGATTTCCTTAAGAAGATCATCAACTTGAGTTTTAGCTGGTCTTATTTCAACTTCAGGGTCAACGATTCCAGTAGGTCTAACCAACTGTTCAACAACCTGAGAACTGACATCGAGCTCATAGTCGCCTGGTGTAGCTGAGACGAAGATGACTCTTTTCATGTAGTTTTCAAACTCCTCCCATTTTAAGGGTCTATTGTCAAGTGCTGATGGAAGCCTGAATCCATACTCAACCAATGTCTCCTTTCTTGATCTATCACCGTTATACATTCCACGAATTTGGGGGACGGTCATATGGGATTCGTCTATGAACATCAAAAAATCTTCCGGGAAGAAGTCGAGAAGAGTACCTGGTGGTTCTCCTGGTTCTCTTCCGCTTAGGTACCTTGAGTAGTTTTCTATTCCAGGACAATAACCTACCTCTTTAAGTAGTTCTAAATCATACCTTGTTCTTAATTCAAGCCTTTCCGCCTCAAGATACTTTCCCTTCTCTTTAAACCATTTTACTCTCTCCTCAAGCTCCATTTCTATTAGCTTAATTGCTTTGTTGATTATATCTTCAGAAGTCACAAAGTGCTTAGCTGGATATAAGCATACCTTTTCTTTCTCTTGGGTGGTCTTACCGGTTATCAGGTGGAACTCCGAAATCCTATCTATCTCATCCCCGAATAGTTCTATTCTCAGGCCTAACTCTTCATAGGGTGGATATATCTCTATAACGTCTCCCCTGACACGAAACTTACCTCGCTCAAGCATAAGATCATTTCTCTCATAATATAGCTCTATAAGCTTTTCTATCAGCTTTCTCCGTCCGACTTTCATTCCTCTCTCGAGACAGAGGATAACCCTTTCATATTCTCTTCTTGATCCTATGCCATATATGCAAGATACAGTAGCTACAACTATAACATCGTCTCTCTCTAAAAGTGCTTTAGTTGTTGAAAGTCTAAGCTTTTCTATCTCTTCGTTTATCGAAGCATCTTTTTCTATGTATGTGTCAGTTTCTGGGACATAGGCCTCTGGTTGGTAGTAATCATAATAACTTACGAAGTATCTTACGGCGTTATAGGGAAAGAACTCTCTAAACTCGCTATAAAGTTGGGCTGCAAGAGTTTTATTGTGAGCTATTACTAAAGTTGGAAGGCCAACCCTTTCTATAACGTTGGCCATTGTAAAGGTTTTTCCAGAGCCAGTAACTCCTAAAAGCGTTTGAAACCTATATCCCTTTTTTATTCCTTCGACCAACTTTTCTATAGCTTGGGGTTGATCTCCTTGAGGTGGGTAAGGAGATATCAACCTAAACTTGGCCATTTCCTCTTTACCTATTTGTATAGAGATAGAAGTCTCTTTATTGACCTATCGTAAGTTTTTTCAATCTCTGGAGGGAAAAAGCATGCTGGGAGTTCTTTATTTCTTAAATGATATCTCAAACACTCACAACATATTCCTTTCTTAGAGCAAGGCTCATATGTGCACGGACAACTTTGTAAGTTTACACTTTTATTTACGCATTCTGTCATCTTAACACCCCCATTTAAAGCCAACCTGAGGAGTTTAATTAGCCACTAGAGAGCCTTTTCTTTCTCTCATGGATCTTTTTANTGAACTTTTCTATGATCTACTACCCATCTTTCGATGGTTCCCTCTCCAACCTTCTCAAGCTCATCATAGGCGCTTACCTTGAAAACTAGCCTGTATCCATCTATCTCCTCGAGCACAGCTTCTGCTGTAACGCTCATCCCAAGGGGAGTGGCAGCGAGATGCTTTACATCAACTGAGGTACATACTGTGGTAAAACCTGATGGTAAGAAATCCTTAACAGCGTTGAAGGCAGCAAGATTCATAAGGTTTATTAAAACGGGGGTCCCAAGCGATTCCACCGTAGGTTGGATGAACTCTGTGGCGAGATGCTTTTTATCTACCACTATTTGAGCCGTGCCTTTCATCCCCTTCTTAAGATTAGCAACAGGGTTTATCATCATTACCCCCCCCTTTTTTTGGGTTATGCAGGCTTTGGGAAGATATTTGGGTGTTTTAACAGTTCCTTTTCGATGGTCGTTTCCTTCTTTTCCCCTAGTGGAGAAACTTCCTTTGTTTCACCCCAGTTAGCACCCTCGATTATCTTGTCTATTTCGTCTCCTTCTAAAACTTCTCGCTCAAGCAAGGTCTTGGCTAATCTTTCCAATTTGTCCATGTTTTCGACTATTATCTTCTCAGCGATGGAGTAACACTTATCTATTAACTGTCTTATCTCTTGATCTATCGCATAAGCGACTTCTTCACTATAGTTTCTATCTTCAACGATATCTTTACCTAGGAAGATTTGACGATGCTTCTTGCCTAAAGTTAAGGGCCCTAGTCTCTCACTCATTCCATATTCGCATATCATCTCTCTAGCTATAGCAGTGGCTCTTTCTAGGTCGTTTTGGGCTCCTGTTGTGACGTCACCGAAAACGATTTTCTCAGCGACTCTTCCGCCCAAGAGCACAGCTATTCTATTTAATAGCTCTGTTTTGGTGGTCAAGTATCTATCTTCTGTTGGAAGCTGGAGCGTGTAACCAAGCGCTGCATGCCCCCTTGGTATTATTGATATTCTGTGAACGGGATCCACGCCCGGAAGCATCTTGGCAACAAGAGCATGACCAGCTTCATGATAGGCTATAATNCNTTTTTCCTTTTCGCTTATAAGCCTTGACTTGCGTTCTGGTCCCGCTAAAACTCTATCTATGGCTTCTTCGAATTCCTCCATGGTTATCTTATCTTTGTTTCTTCTTGCTGCAAGAAGAGCTGCCTCATTGACCAAGTTGGCTAAATCTGCTCCTACGAAGCCAGGTGTTCTCCTTGCTATGACTTTAAGGTCTACATCGGGAGCGATAGGTTTATCCCTGGCGTGAACCTTAAGGATCTCTTCTCTCCCTTTGAGGTCTGGTTTGTCAACGACGATGTGCCTATCAAACCTGCCAGGGCGAAGCAAAGCGGGGTCAAGGATATCTGGTCTATTTGTAGCAGCTATAAGTATTATTCCTTGGTTAATATCGAAACCGTCCATTTCGACCAGTAGCTGATTTAGNGTTTGCTCCCTCTCGTCGTGTCCCCCTCCTAAGCCTGCGCCGCGATGTCTTCCCACGGCATCTATTTCATCTATGAAGATGATGCAGGGAGCATGTCTTCTAGCTTGATCGAATAGGTCCCTTACCCTTGCAGCACCTACCCCTACAAACATTTCCACGAAGTCGGAGCCGCTTACGGAAAAGAAGGGGACCTCTGCTTCTCCTGCGACTGCCCTAGCTAGAAGAGTTTTACCAGTTCCCGGTGGTCCTAAAAGAAGAATGCCTTTAGGAACTCTCGCGCCCATTCTTTGGTATTTTTTAGGATTCTTGAGATAGTCTATAACTTCTCTGAGTTCCTCTTTAGCCTCATCTATGCCTGCTACATCCCTGAAGGTCACGCGCGGTCTGTTATCTAAAAACAGTTTGGCTCTACTTTTCCCAAAGGACATAACTTTTCCACCGCCACCCTGCATGTGATAGAGGATAAATATCCACGCTCCTATTAGAAGCAGTGTGGGAAATAGTGAAGAGAAGAATTGGGCCCACCAAGGTGTTTTAACAGGAGGTTCCACATCCACTTTTATGCCCTTTTTCGCAAGCATCTGGGGAAGCGAAGGATCGTTTACTATATTAACGGTAAAAACAGTTCCATCTTTCATTACGCCTTTAACTAAATTCTCCTCAATGATTACTTCCTTTACTAACCCGCTTTCAACGGCGTTTAGAAAGCTGCTAAAGCTAAGTCTCTGGGATACCTTTATACCCTCTTGAGGTGAAAAGAAGGTATTAACCATAGAGATTACTAGTACTATGAATATTAAATATAAACCTAAGTTTTTTAGGAGTCTATTCATCGTTTATCCCTTTATACACCTCCTATGAAAATTATATCACACTACCAACTTGGGTTTCTTCAATCTTTAGAATGTATATGTCCGGCAAGTTTCTATACTTTCCTGCAAAATCTAACCCATATCCCACCACAAATTCAGGGGGGATATCAAATCCAAGATACTTAATTGGAATGTTTACCTTACGCCTTGTAGGCTTGTTAAGCAAAGTGCAAACTTCCAAGCTTGCTGGTCCTCGTGAGTAAAGGATCCTAAGCAAATAGTGGAGGGTTAGTCCCGAATCTATGATGTCTTCAACTATTAAAACATGTCTATTTCTTATATCCATGTCAAGGTCTTTGTCTATCTTGACGATTCCGCTTGTTTCAGTTGAATCTCCGTAACTTGAAACTGCCATGAAGTCTATGTAGACACTAAAAGGGATGCTTCTTAGTAAATCTGCCATAAATATAAATGCCCCCTTCAAGACGCCTATGAATATGGGATCCTTTTCATAATAATCCCTGCTTATGGCTTCTGCAAGCTCTTTTACCCTCCTTTGGATTTCGGCATTCGGTATTAATATCTCTCCTAGTGATGCTTTCATTCCACTCACTCCCTAACGTAAATTAGATGTAATATCCTTTCGCTTTTTTGTATCTACTTTAGCTTTTTCAGATAGCTTCACCCCTGCAATCCATATGATGTCTCCGTTGCTGTCTACTACTATAGGGATGTTATCTTTTTCCTCTTGGGGTATATGAGCTTCCGCCAAAAAGCTTTTTTAGCTTCTTCATTCCTTTCATGCCTATAGGTTGGATTCTATCACCTTCTCTTCGATTTCTAACGAAAAGGGGGAACTTAACCTTATCTGCATCGATGAAAGCCTCGTTTTCGCTTGTTGGTTTCTTAAATTGCGAAACGTAATTTGCTTTAATTATACCACTTGGGATTTCAGTATCGCCTGGAACCTGAAGCTCAAAGAGCCACATATTCTTAAAGTCTTTTCTTTTGCTCCTTTAGTTTGATACAAATTTTATTACCGTCATCCCTAATCTCTATTTCTTTAGGAAGGATATAAACTCCTATCCCGTTTTTCCAGATTTTTTCAAGATCCTCTTTAGAGAAACCAAATAGATTTCCACGAAGCTTTTCGATTGCTTTTCTGATCGTCTCAAGGAAAAGGAAGCGATTCTTTCTTAGTGTGCTAGACTTAAAACAATAACCTTTTCTCTCAATTACGGCTTCTTTCTCGAAGCTTTCCTCAATGAGGGCGTCTATAAACTCCCTCTCAAGCCACATGAGTTCTGAAAGCCTAAGTAAAGCTTCTTTAAAATGGGGATTATACTCCCTTAACGTGGGAATTAAAAGATGCCTTATCCTATTTCTAAAGTAGCGTAGATCATAATTCGTTAGGTCTGTTCTGTAGGATAATCCCTTTTCTGAAGCGTACTTTTCTATTTCTGAACGCCAAACCTTTAGCAAAGGTCTAACGTAAGGAGGAGATTTAGGTCGCATTCCACACAGTCCTGCTGGTCCGGTTCCCCTTAGTAGCCTCATTAGTATTGTTTCTACTTGATCGTCAGCGTTATGAGCGAGAGCTATCTTGTCAGCTTTCAGGCTTTCCAAGCAACGCCTGAAGAAATCATATCTGACTCTTCTGGCTGATTCCTCTGGGGATTCTCCTTTTCTTTCGGCTTTGGCATCTTTTCTTCCGATGGTAAAGTTAAGGCCATATTTTAAAGCCAAATCTTGAACAAAAAGAGAATCCTCATAGGAATCGATGCCTCTTATTTTATGATCCAAGTGGATGACGTGTAGATTAAGTTTATAAAGTGGGGATAGCTCGACAAGAACGTGGAGTAAAGTTACCGAATCCACTCCTCCAGAAACAGCAACAAGAACCNTCTCTCCTTTTTCAAAAAGGTTNTACTCTTCAATAAGCCCTTTTACCTTCTCTAAGATCATAAAAAAATAAATTGGTGGCGGTGCAGGGGCTCGAACCCTGGACCTTACGGGTATGAGCCGTATGCTCTCGCCAGCTGAGCTACACCGCCACGCGTTGTAAAATAACCTAAAGATAAATAGAAATGGTTGCGGGGGCGGGATTCGAACCCGCGACCTTCGGGTTATGAGCCCGACGAGCTACCTGCTGCTCCACCCCGCGATCCCGCTTATATTATAGTGATCTTCCAGATAAAAGTCAAGCAACATACATAATCTAACCTCAAGTTTTTTAATACCTATCAAACATTTTAACCATATCTTTAGCGTGACTTACTATTTGACTTATGTAAGTCACACACCATGTCTTGAAAGTGTCTTTATACTATGATAGCAGTTTTCTGATAATTATCATATTTCTATTCCTAAGGCTCTTCTAGCTATGGCTCCTATCAAGAAAGAAACTCCCGCAACTGAAAAACTTAGTATTGTCATTTCAAAGAAGAACTTCTTAAAGGGGTTCTTCCTTTATGACAGAGATGAATGAAGACAAAAATGGCTATTATAATTAAGGCGCTTAGCAAGGATAGGGATAAAGCGATGAAGACCCTATTGACCAGAAAGAAAGGAAGGACAAGAAAAGTCACAGCTGTAATATAAGCGAAGCCTGTATAAAGTGCCGCACTCAATGGTACTTTTCCCTTTTTCTAGCTCGTCTTTTTTGGGAGAGATATTCTGATACAGACATAGATAGAGTCGCAGCTATACCTGTTATTATTCCTGCGATTCCTACAAGCCTTGAGTTTTGAAAAGCGAAGGTTAAACCTGCTATCGTTCCTGTAAGCTCTACGATGGCATCGCTGACTCCTAGGATCATCGAGCTTATATACTGTAGCCTCTTTTCGTCTATCATTTCCATAAGCTCTTTTTCGTGCTTTTCTTCGTCTTCTAGAATCTCCTTAGCCTCTGGTATATACATTAACATCTCTCTATAACTTTCCTCGGCCTTTTCTTCTCCCCTTTCCAAAAGTTTTAGTATAAAGGTCAGCCCAAATATTCTCCAGAGTATAAAATATTTTACTATATTCCAGATTGAAGGGGAGGTTTCCTGTTGGGTAATTTCCTTCCACTTTTCGTAATGTTTTCTTTCATCTTTAGATATCATCTCGAGGGTATCCTTGTTTTTCCCCTTCAGCTTTTTGGCTACCTTTTCATAAAATATACTCTCCGTTAATTCGTTTTTTTGAAATTCCAAGATAGCTTTCCTTAGCTTTTCAGAAAGCACCTTAATTCCTCCCTTTTAAAAGTTTCTGTGTATATTATAGCATTTAAAAGATAAGAATGACCTTGCAGACTCTGTCTCTTTCTCTTTCAATAAGGTTAAGGGCATCAACAATTTTTTCGAAGGGAAATATGTGGCTTATAAGTTTACTAGCCTTAATCTTACCCTTTTCAAAGAGCTTTATAATTTCTGGAAACTTATTAGCTTGGAGTCTTGAACCGGATATGGTGAGTTCCTTAAGCGTTAGGGGGGCCTGAGGTATTGAAGATGGGTTTCTATCGAAGCCCAGCAAGACAACTCTTCCAGCGGAAGAGGCAAGTTTTATTGCCTGCTCAAAAGTCTCAGGTAACCCAACTGCATCTATAACTACATTTGCCCCCTTTGGGAAGTAACTAAAAACTTCCTTTTCGGTATCAGATAGCTTAGCGTTTATCGTGAAATGAGCCCCAATTTCTCGGGCTAAGTTTAGTCGATTTTCACAGATATCTGATATACCACACCTGACGTTAAAGAGGAGTAGGTATTGAAGTATACATAATCCTATTGGGCCAGCTCCAATTATAAATACATTATCCCTCTCCTGAACTAATCCGCGTTCTCTAACCTGAGCAGCAATGGTAAAGGGTTCTATAAGAGCTGCTTCTTCCCATGGAATTTGATCCCCAAAGGGATAGGCGTTCTTTTCTGAGACTACAATGTATTCTTGGAACCCCCCATCTCTGTGAACCCCTAAAACCTCAAGCTTTTCGCATACGTTGTGTCTACCCTTGCGACATGGATAACATTCTCCACAGTATAAGATTGGTTCAACGGCGACCCTATCCCCTATATTTAGCTTTTTTACGCCTTTCCCTTTATCCACAACTTCCCCTACGAATTCGTGTCCTATAACTCTGGGATAAGTTGCAACTGGTGACTTTCCATGATATATATGCAGATCAGAACCGCATATTCCAGCGGCTTTTACCTTAATCAATATATCGTCTTCGTTTCTAATTTCCGGTATATCCCTCTCCTCTATGTATATAATGCCTGGTTTGGGTATCACGGCTGCTTTCATAGCCCGATCACCTTCCAAGAAATATGTTTGGTAGGGTTAAACTTATGGCCGGGAAGTAGCTGACCAACATCAGGACAGCTATAAGAACCATAAGAAATGGAAATATGGTTTTAACCAGTTCCCCAAGAGATATTTTAGCTATACTTGCTGCCACGAATAGGCAAACACCGAAGGGAGGGGTGCAGAGCCCTATCACAAGGTTTAAAACCACCATCACCGAAAAGTGAATGGGATCCATGCCGACCTTCATCGCTACGGGCATTAAAACTGGTACAAAAATTACCAATGCAGCTATGGTTTCCATAAAGCATCCAACGAAGAGTAAAACTAAGTTAATAAGTAAGATTACTATTATGGGGTTTGTTGAAATGTTCAATATCCATTGTGCGACAAGCTGAGGGATCTTTTCAGTTGTTATAATCCAGGCGAAAAGGCGGGCGAAACCAACAAGAAGCATTATTGATGTTGTCATTCTTATGGATTCTATGGCAATCCTTGGTATATCCCTAAACTTAAGCTCTCTGTGTATAAGAGTTCCTACAATTATTGCGTATATTACTGCGATTACCGAGGCCTCCGTTGGTGTGAAAACCCCTCCGAGAATTCCCCCAAGAATTATAGCTATCATCCCTATAGCCCAAAAGGCTTCGTAAAGGGCCTTAAACGCTCTTTTAAGGGAGAAGTTCTCTTCCTTGGGGTAGTTTCTCTTAGCCGAGATGTAGTAAGTGATCCCCATTAAAGCAAATCCTAGCATAATTCCTGGGATGGCTCCAGCTAAGAAGAGGCGAGTAATAGAAAGACCCGTAAGAGTTCCCACTATAATCATGGGAACGCTTGGTGGAATTATAGGGCCTACTGTAGAAGATGAAGCGGTAACTGCAGCTGAGAAGTCAGCGTCATATCCTTCCTCCTTCATAGCTGGTATTAGGATAGCACCTATGCTTGCTGTATCAGCGAGCGCTGTTCCAGAGATTCCAGCAAAGATCATTGAAGCTGCGACGTTAGCCAAAGCTAATCCGCCACGTATGAATCCAACAAGGGCATTCGATAGATTTATGATCCTTCGAGTTATACCAGCGGTGTTCATTAAATTACCAGCCAGAACGAAAGCAGGGATACATAGTAGGACGAATGAATCAATCCCTGAATACATTTTCTGGGGAATGATGTTCAAGGGGATGCCTTTTATCACAATATAGATTAGTGATGATACGCCCAAGGAAAAAGCAACGGGAAAGCCTATTATGAGGAGAAGAACAAAGGAAAGAAACAAAATCAGTGCCATCATCTATATTTCACTCCTTTTTCCAATCGCTTTGAAGAAGTTTAAAGTGCTATATAAAGTTATAAAAAACGATGTTATTGGCATACTTGAGAAAGCAAAGACCATTGGAATACCCATTGTAGGGGAAAACTGTATCAATCCAAGCTTAGCAAATTGAAGGCTATATAGAAAGATTAAGAAGCTTAATATCATAATCATGCCATCAAATATAATATTCAGCTTTTTTCTGTGTTTTTAAGGACAGCCTGTTAAAAAGAAAATCAACAGTTGCAAACTCCCTTCTTTTAAAAGAACAGGGGGCTCCTAGAGCTACTGTGTATATGAAGAAAAATCTTGATGCTTCCTCAGCCCACGAGAGTACAATGAAGGGCAATAGGAATCTTGTGATAACGCTAAGGGTCACAACTACTATTAATATCGTGAAGGATATAAACATCCCCCATTCTAATATGCATTCCAAAGGGTCTTTCTCTTTCAGTAGCAGCATCATCATCACCCTATAATAATGGAGGTCCCGGTGAGTAGTTGGCCGAGACCTCCGATTTTTAAAGTTTTTAATATATTATTTAACCTCTTGGATTCTTCTGTAAAGATCCGCTTGTTCAGGTTTTAAAACTTTTTCTAACAGCTTGGGACATTATTTTCTGGAAAGCTGGTTTATCTACGTTGGAGTTGATGGTCATACCTTTTTCGATCAGCTTTTTGTTTGATAGGAGGTATTTCTTGATAGAATAAGGAATCTGCGTACTTTTGGGCTTCCTGAGCAGCCTCTAAGACAGCTTTTTGTTGTTCTTTAGGAAGAGATTCAAACTGCTTTTTTCCAAGCACTGTCCAGACCCAACCTATAACGTGTTCCGTTTCGTTTACATACTTTTGTACCTCATAGAAGCTTGCACTGTAAATCAGATCATAGGGGTTTTCCTGAGCATCAATAACCCCTTGTTGAAGCGCTGTGAAGACTTCACTAAATGCCATTACTACAGGTATCGCTCCCACAGCTTTCCACGCTTCAACGAAGAGGGGGACGTTTGGTAAGCGCAATCTTAAACCTTTCACATCCTCGGGCTTGTAAACTGGCTTATTTGAAGTGAGGTTTCTTGGAGCTCTGATATGATAGATAATGGGGATAACGCCTATCTTTTCAGTAATCTCTTTGGCTATCTCTTGACCAATTTCTCCTGTAAGGGCTTTAACCATATGATCTATGCTTCTGAAAGCATATGGTGCGGCAATTAGTGCAGCTTTCGGAGCCCAGTTTTGCATAGACTCTCCAGATATAGTCAGTTCTGCTGTTCCAGCTTGAATCATGTTCAAGTTTTCTATCTCTTTTCCAAGCTGTTCATTAGGGTAGATAGCAATTTCAATCTCTCCGTTGGTCTTCTGTTTAACAAGCTCAGCGAACTTCAAAGCCGTGCGATGCCAAATGTGTTGTTCATTGGCTAGATGTCCAAACTTCCAAACTACCTTTGCGTCAACAGGGATGGAGAAGAAAACCAAGGCGATAATAACAACCCATATCACACTCCTTTTTCCCATACTCCTTCCCTCCTTTTAATGAGTTTTTCAGCTAGGTTTAGAATAACAAAATCCCCTTTCAGCCTCAATCTTTATTTTTCTTAATGAGAAACAGAAACTCTTCAAGAATTCCCACTTATTTTGCTTTTGTGTGTAAAATCTCTTTTTCTCTATGGCTGAATACATTTTCTTTTTTTGAAAACTAACCTTTATGTCAGCTTGTTCCTCTACTCCTTTTGTTATGCCCTTGACATTGTATTTAAGTTATGATAAATTATAAGCGTTAGTTATTTTAATTTATCTAAATAAATCGATAGAGAGCAGAATGGATTTGATTAAACCCAAAGGATGTAAAGATTATTTACCAAGTGAGGCGAAAGCACTAAGGGAGATAGAGAGAAGATTGTCTTCTCTGTTTGAAAGTTGGGGGTATGAAGAGGTTATTCCTCCCAGCTTTGAATATTATGAGTTTTTGACGGAAGGTCTTGGTAAAGATTATAAGAAGAAGGTTTATAAGCTTGTGGATAGAGAAGGTGAGATACTATCCTTAAGGCCTGAGCTTACTAAGCCTACGGCGCGAATAGCTTTAACGCATCTTGCAGAAGAGCCCTTTCCTCTGAGGCTTTACTATAGGGGTATGGTTTTCTCGCGTGAGGACCCCGTGGAGTTCCCTCAGATAGGTCTTGAGATATTTGGAGATCCTACCATATGTGCGGATATAGAAGTCTTAAGCTTAGCGATAGAGTCCATGAAGAATTTGGGGATTAAAGAACCTATTGTGGATTTAAACCATGTGAAATTGGTAGACGGTATATTAGGATCTATCGAAGAAAGTTACAGGACTCTGATCAAAGGCGCTTTAGCTTCTAGGAATTTCGTTCTTTATAGGGAAATAATAGCTTTTGCTGATCTTCCAGAGAAACAAAAAAGGTTTTTATCAAAGCTGCCCTTACTCCGGGTTAAGAAAAATATGCTCAAGGACATTAAGATTCCTTTTGATTCTCCACTTATAGGAGAAGCCTTGGAAGAAATCCTGAGTATCTTAGAAAGTATAGACTTCGAGTTTATTACGGTTGATCTAGGAATGGTAAGGACGTTTGAGTATTATAATGGAATAATATTTGAGCTTAGTAATCCTAAAGAAGGAAAGGTTTTCGGAGGGGGAGGAAGATACGATAAGCTTTTTGATGTTCCGGCTGTGGGTTTTGCTCTCTCTTTAAAGAGCTTACCTTCCCTCCACAATAATAAAAGCCTCGATGTCATAATAAAGATTTTAGATATTAACAGGGATCTCAAGGCTGCCATGAGGCTATCTAAAGGACTTAGAGAAAAAGGGTTTAGGGTGATGGTTATTCCTCCTCATGCGAATGAAGATCTGTTTATAAATAGGAAAAAACCGAAGGTTTTCTTGAAGCTGGAGGGGAAAGAGATTGATGAAAGAGAGCTTATCGATCGCATTACCAACGGGAAGGCTATTCAAGGAAATAGTTAACTTGCTTAACAGGAAAGGGATTATAGAGGAATCAGCGGAGGAGCTATCGAGGAGTAGAAAACTGATAATAGAAAAAAACGGCTTTAAGATTATCTTGGCGAAGCCCTTTGATATTCCCGTATATGTTTCAAGAAGGGCGGCGGACTTGGGAATAGTTGGTAACGATGTTATTTGGGAGAGAAACGAAGAGGTGTATGAGATAGCTGACTTAGGAGTGGGAAGGTGTGAATTGGTGATAGCTTCTCCAAGAAGCAAGGGACTATCCTTTAAGAAAGAGATTCTTTGGGGGAAAAAACTTGGAACCAAGTATCCTAAGATAGCAGAAGACTTCTTGAGCTATCAGGGGATTCAAATGGATATAGTGAAGCTTTACGGTTCGGTTGAGATTGCGCCTCTCATAGGTTTGGTTGATGTTATACTCGACCTTAAAGAAACTGGAAGGACCTTAAAGGAAAACGATATGGTTGTGATAAAGGATGTTGCTCAAGTAAGCGCAAGGCTTATCGTCAATCCCGTCTGCTACAAGAACAGGACGGATGAGGTTTTAAAGATGGCCTCTATTTTAGAGGGGGGTGAAGAGGGGTGAAAATCGTTAGGGGTTTCCATGAAGCTAAATCGTTATTGGATGCGATGCTTTCAGAAAGGGTTCGTGTGAGTGAGGAAATAGAAACGCGAGTGAAGGAGATCCTTCAAAGAGTTAAATCTTTCGGGGATAGAGCGATAGTAGATGATATTAAAAGATTTCACGGAGTGGATTTGGAAAAAGTGGGAATAAAGGTGAGTCAAGAAGAAATTGATGGTTCCGTTAGTTTCGTAAGTTCGGAGATTAAGGATGCTATTAGAAGAGCTATAGATAGGATTTGGAGGTTTCATGAGAAGCAAAAAGCGCCATCTTGGATTATGGAGGAGGAGAATGGGAACATATCTGGTCAAAGAGTTATCCCATTAGAGAAGGTTGGTATTTACGTTCCCGGGGGAAGAGCGCCTTATCCTTCATCCTTACTTATGGCGGCAATTCCCGCAAAGATAGCCGGTGTTGAGAGAATAATCGTATGTACCCCTCCGTCGTCTGATGGTAGGGTTAATACTGTTATATTGTTTGCAGCAAGAGAGCTAGGAATAAGGGAGATTTACAGGGTGGGAGGAGCAACGGCTATAGCATCGATGGCATTAGGAACTGAGACGATCCCTAAGGTTGATAAGATAGTGGGACCTGGGAACGTTTATGTTACCGTGGCTAAAAAGCTTCTTGTGGGGGAAGTTGGAATAGATTCCCTAGCGGGACCAAGCGAGATTTGTGTTTTAGCTGATGAAACTGCCAATCCCTCTTGGGTAGCAGCAGATCTTATATCTCAAGCTGAACATGACCCATTATCTTCAGCGATACTGATTACGGATTCTAATAACCTTGCGGAAAGGGTTCATTCTATTATATATCATCTTGCTCAAGATCTTCCTCGCAATGAGATAATAAGGGAGTCCTTGCAAAAATTATGGTGCTATAGTGATAGTCAACGATCTTGAAGATGGGGTTAGGCTTGTGAACTTCATCGCTCCGGAGCATTTAGAGATCCAAACGAGGAATCCTTTTTCAGTCCTTCCGAAGATTAAAAACGCTGGAACTGTCTTTTTAGGTGATTATTCGTCGGAGGTTATAGGTGACTATGTGGGAGGTCCTAATCACATTTTACCTACTTCTGGAACAGCGAGATTCTTTTCAACGCTTGGGGTGAAAGATTTTATCAAAGTCGTTAACTTCCTAGCTTTATCGGAAGAGGGTTTCAAGGAGCTTTCAGATATCACGATAACTTTCGCTGAAGCAGAAGAACTTCATGGTCACGCTTTATCGGTAAGGGTAAGGAGAGAAACTTTATTTAAAGAGGTAAAACCAAAATGGATGGGACACTAAAAGCTAACTTAAATGAGAATCCTTTTAATCCTATAAGCGAACTCAAGGATGAATTTTTAAGGGTTTTAGAAAAGCATAGAGATAAACAGATACCCGGACCAAAGCTATAGAGATCTGAAATCAGCTATAGGCAAGAAGTTTGGCTTAAGTTATGAAAACATAGCTGTAGGAAATGGGTCTGATGAACTGATACTTTATATATTACTTGCCTTTCGTAGTAAAGGTTTACCTGTGGTAATCCCCTACCCTACCTTTGGTATGTATGAGAAAACTGCCTTCCTTTTGGGCATGAGGGTGGAGAAGGTCTATCTTGATGAGAATTGGGATCTCCCTATTGAGAGTTTGATGAAGCTTGTCTCAAAGGGAGCCATATTGTTTTTAGGATATCCCAATAATCCAACTGCTAACTGTTGGCCCAAAGAAGAGCTTAGGAGTATCATCGAGATAAATCCTGGTATAACAGTTGTAGATGAAGCTTATCACGAGTTTTCTGGCAAGACTATGCTCGACCTTATTTTTGAAAGGGACAATTTGATTATACTCAGGACTTTCTCTAAAGCTTTCGGTATGGCTGGAGCAAGAGTTGGATATGCCATATCTCATAAACGGATTATAGAGAGGATAGATGAAGTGAGGCTCCCCTTTAATCTGAACCTTTTTTCAGAAAAAATGGCACTTCTAATGCTTGAAAAGGACTTTTGGGTTAAAGAAAAAGTTAGCTCATATAGTTGAAAACAGAGATTGGCTTATCGAGAATCTTAAGGGTTTAGATTTCCTTAAAGTTTACCCCTCTGAAACTAACTTCATATTATGTAAGGTTTTAGATGAAAGGCTTGACCTTTTGACCTTTTTCAAGGAGAGGAATATAGAGATAAGGAAACCTGACATTGATGGTAACTATATAAGGATAAGTGTGGGAAAAAGGGAGGAGGTGGAAAGGATCTGGTCGTTATTGAAAGATCTACAAGAGAAACTGTGGTTAAAGTGAAGCTTGATATAAATGGGAAAGGAGAAGCCTTGATAGATTCCCCTATTGGTTTCCTAAATCATATGTTGAGTCTGTTTGCCTTTCATGGAAAGTTTGATTTAGAGATTCATGCTTCTGGAGATATAGATGTGGATTATCATCATTTGGTTGAGGATGTGGGAATAACTTTAGGAGAAGCTTTCAGAAGAGCCCTTGGTAAGAGAGATAATATTAAGCGATTCGGTTTCTTCCTTATGCCGATGGATGATGCTCTTATTGAAGTGGCATTAGATCTGGTTGAGAGGGCGTTTTTCTTCTTTGATGTTGATTTTGATAAGGAAAAGATAGGAACTTTCGACGTGGAGCTTATAAGAGAGTTTTGGAGAAGCTTCAGTTATAACGCCTTTTTAACCCTTCATATATCTAAAAGAAGGGGTGAAAATGCTCACCATATATCTGAAGCTATATTCAAAGGCGTAGCTAAGGCTTTAAGGATGGCCTTAGAGGAAGACAAGGGAATTCCTTCGACAAAGGGGATGATGTGAGCTTGATAGGGGTTATAGATTATGGTGCTGGGAACTTAAGGAGCTTAGTAAATGCTATAAGGTCGTTAAATAGAGAGATCAGGGTTATGGAAAGAGCGGAAACAAAGGGCATTTCCGTTTTAATTTTGCCGGGAGTTGGCGCCTTTGGAAGTGCCATGGAAAAGTTGAGAAATTACGGATGGATAGAGGAGATTTATAAATGGTTGGAAGCTGAGAAACCTTTGATTGGTATATGCCTTGGCATGCAACTTTTGTTTGAGTATAGTGAAGAGGAGGGCGTCTTTGAAGGACTCGGTGTCTTTAAGGGGTGGGTTAGAAAGCTTCCTAAAGGGAACTTGCCTATACCACATATGGGGTGGAACGAGGTCATTCTTAAGAGGAGCAGTAGTCTATTAGAGGGCTTTCCATTTCCTAAGTATTTTTACTTTGCTCACTCCTATTGTCCTTTTCCCGAGGATGAGGATGTGGTGATTGGTGAAACCCTATATGGCATAAGTTTTCCATCTATAATTGGTAGAGGAAAAAATATTATCGGATTTCAGTTTCACCCTGAGAAGTCAGGAGAATGGGGGCTAAGGCTTCTGGAGTTTGTTTTAGAGAGAGTTGAGGGAAGGTGCTAATCATACCTGCGATAGATTTAAAGGAAGGAAGATGTGTGAGACTTTATAAGGGGCAGTTTGATAAGGAACTTTTTGAGAGAGATGCTATAGAGATGGCCATGTTATTTAAGAATGCTGGGGCTAAGAGATTGCACATTGTAGACTTAGATGGGGCTAAGACTGGAGAGCCCAAGAATATAGAGACGGTTTTGAAGATTAAGGAGAAAACGAACCTAGAGTTAGAGTTTGGGGGAGGGATAAGGAGCCTATCTTTGTTGGAAAAGATCCTATCTCTCGGTATAGACTATGTAATAGTGGGAACGCTTTTTTTTGAGAAAGGAAGTAGAATAGAGGATAAAAGCAGGCTTATTCTTTCGATAGATATAGATGAAGAGGGTAGGGTTAAAACTCATGGTTGGCAGAAGAGCTCTAGTGTTAAGGGGTGGGAAGCTTTAGAAATGGCGTTAAAGCTGGGCTTTAAGTCATTCATAGTAACATTTACTCATAAAGATGGAACATTAAGCGGTTTGGACTTCTCTCTACTATGGAGATTTACATCTTATTCTGAAGCGAGCGTTATATTCGCTGGAGGTATCTCTTCTCTTAAGGATATAGAGATAGCAAGGAAAGCAGGGGCTTATGGAGTGGTAATAGGAAGAGCCCTTTATGAGGAGAAGATCCCTCTTGAGGTGATAAGTGAATGTTAGCCAAAAGGATAATCCCTTGCTTGGATGTTAAAGATGGAAGAGTGGTAAAGGGGATAAACTTCCTTAATCTAAGAGATGCCGGTGATCCTGTTGAGCTTGCGAGAGTATACAATGACGAAGGAGCTGATGAACTTGTTTTCCTTGATATTACAGCTTCCCTTGAGGGTAGGGAGACCATGCTCAGGGTCATAGAACGTGTATCGGAGAAGCTTTTCATTCCCTTAGCTGTTGGAGGAGGAATAAGAAGTATAAATGACGTGAGAAATGCTCTATTGGCTGGTGCTGACAAGGTTTCTATAAATACCGCTGCTGTTATGAATCCTGATATCATAAGGGAAGCGGCGACGCTATTTGGGAGACAGTGTATAGTAGTTGCGATAGATGCTAAAAAGACGAATAAAACGGAAAGTTCTTGGGAAGTATTCATAAAAAGTGGAACACAGCCTACAGGTATGGATGCTGTGAGGTGGGCAAAAACAGTGGAAGCCTTGGGAGCTGGCGAGATACTCTTAACCAGCATGGATAGGGATGGAACAGAGGATGGATATGACATAGAGCTTACACGCGCTATTACGGAAAGCGTAAGCATTCCAGTTATAGCTTCTGGTGGTGCTGGTAAAAAGGAAGATTTTCTTAAGGTCTTTTCTATAGCTAGGGCTGATGCGGCCTTAGCTGCAACTCTTTTCCACTACGGAAAGATAAGGATAAGGGATTTGAAGTTCTATCTTAAGGAGAATGGGGTTAACGTTCGTCTTTAAGTGCAATGAGAGCGATCCCTAAAACTCCTGCTTCCTCATATAAGAAGGAAAAAGACGATCCTAAAGCTTCCTCTAAAGCTGGGCATTACTCTTTCATTGACCTCTTCCTCAAGTCCTTCTAAGATTTCCCTAAAAATCTTTGGATAATCCTCCTCCTAAAATTATGAGCTTTGGATTAAAGATATGGACATAGCTGATGAGTGCTCTCCTCAGATATTTTTTAAACTGTTCTATTATGGTAAGTGCTCTTTTCTCTCCCTTCTTATAGAGCTTTGCTAGTTCGGATACTCTTTCGGTTGCCTCATTTAGCCCTTCCATCTTCATTAGCTTAGATAAGCCACTTATGGAAGCATAAGTCTCCAAGCATCCTATATTTCCGCATCCACAGGTTGGCCCTTCCTCCCCCACAAGTATGTGCCCCAACTCTCCTCCTATTCCCATGGATCCCCTGATCAGTCTACCTTCCGAGAACACTGCTCCCCCTACGCCAGTGCCTAAAGTTAAGAGAATGAAATCATCTANTCCTTTAGCATGGCCTACTTCGTGTTCACCGAAAGCATGAGCGTTTGCATCATTGTCTACAATAACCTTTATCCCAAGTTCCTGTTCGAGGATGGCTTTTAAAGGGATACTTCTCCAAGAAGGAAAGTTA